>Ga0307515_10015068_pt1 | contig 14278 bp, 18 predicted proteins | sample 17_EM_MG_FD_194513 | JGI IMG/M metagenome (GOLD analysis project Ga0307515, IMG submission 194513) | Populus trichocarpa ectomycorrhiza microbial communities from riparian zone in the Pacific Northwest, United States - 17_EM | ecosystem: Host-associated > Plants > Roots > Unclassified | place...
GGAACTACCTTGCAATTTTTGCGAGTCCGTGGCGTGGACATGATGGAGATAGGGGAATGTCACCAACTTCTATCCCGTATTTCTAGATTCAGTGCATTACGCTACCTTGGTGTAGTCCCTTTGAACGTCATTGAGCCTCCTTCTACGATGGTTCGTCACAATGCTTTTGATGTTGGGGCTGGAATACTCATCCACCTTCTTATAGAGGGCTTCAGATCATGAGCGAGAAATTGAGGACTGGAAACATTCCAATGAAGTCACATTGAAAATGTTATCAAGTATCCCTTCGTTACAGCACCTCTCGATGTCTTCATACCCCTACGGGAATTTGTCCACGCCACTATTGAATCCAATACTCCATCAACTCTACAAGATGGCAAATCATGAGCTGCAACATTTGCGCAGCCTGTACCTCTCCGTTTCCGAAGATCATTTCTTATACAAGAGGGTGGGGAATATGCCTAATGAATTCGCCACACCTTGTTCGGACTCGGGGCGGTGGGTGGAAATGAAGGATTTCATACCTTACTTGGGTAATGATTGGTTCGAAGATTTACGCACCATAGTATAACACCGCACAGAGTCGCAATAAATACCCGTGGATTCACTCAGCTCAGTATCCCGAGAAGTGGACCGTTCCTGCATGTCAACCTGCGACCTCGCGGGCGCCTTCTTACACGGAATTGGAGACGAAACGGTTGTGCACCTACACCGGGGGCTCTTGTACAAAAATAGCTGGTAATCACCCCTTCTTTACCTCTCGTCTAGGAAGGACTCAGAGCAGAGATGAGAGCAATAAGACTGGTGTGACGTCAAATACGTACGAATAAATAGGGATCGAGCGCACTGTCGATATTGAACGTTGTTATTGTACTTCTTCGCACTTAAATCCACCTCTCTTGTTGTTTTCACTTTTCTGCTTCTTTCTGCTCTCATCAGCCAACTTAGCCATCCACGACACTCGTACTCCCTCCAACTTGTCGACGTCGTGATGGACGTTATACCCGTGGAGACGATTATGAACATCTTCAAATACCTCTATACGCCTGAGCTACACGCTATGACTCTCGTCGCAACCCGTTTCCGAGCAGTCGCAACCAACAACCTCTATCACGAACTCTCCGTTTATGGCAAATCTAGGCTTTCCCGCCTGCTTGTGTCCATCAAACTGAACCCTCTCAACGCAGCAATAACCAAATCGGCCTATATCTGGCTTGAATCAAAGGTCACTCCACCAGAGAGCTGGAAGGAGCTATTCGATCTTCTAACGCACACGCCAAATCTGGAACGGCTTCGTATTGTTCCTTTCGGCTACTTGAACGGGCTCGAATGGTATCCCCCACCATTACCAAAGCTCCAGATTTTTGATTTCAGGCGATTGCGGATGTCTGCCCAACTCGCTCAGTCGCTCGTCGCGCTGCCAGAATTAAAGCGCCTAAAAATGGGCAGGGTTGAACGCCTCTGCGCTGTGACGACGAAGCCGTCGCCGAATTCTGAGCACCTGAAGACGATCATGAACAATCTGGTCGAGTTTGAGGGCTTGAGGACACTTATTATGTATCTCAGAGACCATGGAAAGCTGAAATATCTATCCATCAACCTCTCTGATGGTATGGAGGAGGAATGGCGGCATCTTCATCAGGTAGCTGGAGCTACCTTGCAATTTTTGCGAGTCCGTGGCATGGACATGATGAAGATAGACAAATGTCACCAACTTCTATCGCATGCTTCTGGATTCAGTGCATTACGCTACCTTGGTATAGTCCCTTTGAACATCATTGAGCCGCCTTCTACGATGGTTCGTCACATTACTTTTGATGTTGGGGCTAGAATACTCATCCACCTTCTTATAGAGGGATTCAGATCATGAACGAAAAATTGAAGACTGGAAACGTTCCAACGAAGTCACTTTGAAAATGTTATCAAGTATCCCTTCGTTACAGCACTTTTCAATGACTTCATACCCCCACGGGAATTTGTTCAGGCCACTATGGAATCCAATACTCCATCAACTCTACAAGATGGCAAATCATGAACTGCAACATTTGCGCAGCCTGTACCTCTCCGTGTCCAATGATCATTTCTTATACAAGAGGGTAGGGAATACGCCTAATGAATACGCCACATCTTGTTCGGACTCAGGGCGGTGGATGGAAATGAAGGATATCAAGCCTTACTTGGGTAATGATTGGTTCGAGGATTGACGCACCATAGTATAAGACCACATGGGTTCACTCATCTCATTATCCCGAGACGTGGACTGTTCCTGCATGTCAACCTGCGACCTTGTGGGCGCCTTCTTACACGGAATTGGAGACGAAACGGTTGTGCATCTACACTGGGGGCTCTTGTACAAAATAGCTAGTGATCACCCCTTCTTTACCTCCCATCTAGGCAGGAACTCGGAGCAGAGATGGAGAGCAATAAGACTGGAGCGCACTGTCGATATTGAATGTCGTTGTTGTACCGTACTTCTTCCCACTCAAATCCACCTCTCATGTTGTTTTCACTTTTCTGCTTCTTTCTGCTTCATAATCCTCTGCTCAACTCTCATCAGCCAACTTGGTCATCCACGACAAACCTGTTGGCGTCATGATGGACGGTATACCCGTGGAGACGATCATGGACATCTTCCAATACCTCTATACGCCCGATCTACGTGCTATGACTCTCGTCGCAACCCGTTTCCGAGCGGTCGCAACCAACAATCTCTATCACGAACTTTCCGTTGGCAACTCTAGGCTTTCCCGCCTGCTTTTGTCCATCAAACTAAACCCTCTCAACGCAACAATAACCAAATCTGCCTATATCTGGTTTGAATCAAAGGTCACTCCACCAGAGAGCTGGAAGGAGCTATTCGTTCTTCTAACGCACACGACAAATCTGGAAAGGCTTCGTATTATTCCTTTCGGCTACATGAACGGGCTTGAATGGTATCCACCACCATTACCAAAGCTCCAGATTTTTGAGTTTAGGCGATTGCGGATGTCTGCCCAACTCGCAGAGTCGCTCCTCGCGCTGCCAGAATTAAAGCGCCTAAAAATGGGCAGAATTGAACGCCTCTGCGCTGTGACGACGAACCCGTCCCCGAATTCTGAGCACCTGAAGACGATCATGAACAATCTGGTCGAGTTTGAGGGCTCGAGGACACTTATTATGTACCTCAGAGACTATGGAAAGCTGAAATATCTATCCATCAGCCTCTCTGAGGGCATGGAGGAGGAATGGCGGCATCTTCATCAGGTAGCTGGAGCTACCTTGCAATTTTTGCGAGTCCGTGGCGTTGAAATGGAGGAGATAGACGAATGTCACCGACTTCTATCCCGTGTTTCTAGATTCAGTGCATTACGGCACCTTGGTGTAGTCCCTTTCAACATCACTGATTCTCCTTCTACGATGGTTCGTCACATTGCTTTTGCTGTTGGGCTGGAATACTCATCCACCTTATAGGGGGATTCAGATCATGAACGAGAAATTGAGGACTGGAAACGTTCCAACGAAGTCACCTTGAAAATGTTATCAAGTATTCCTTCGTTACAGCACCTTTCAATGACTTCATACTCCTACGGGGAATTGTTCACGCCGCTATGGGATCCAATACTCCATCAACTCTACAAGATGACAAATCATGAGCTGCAACATTTGCGCAGCATGTACCTCTCGGCGTCCGATGATAATCTCTTATACAAGAGGGTGGAGAATACGCCTAATGAATTCGCCACATCTTGTTCAGACTCGGGGCGGTGGATGGAAATGAAAGATTTCAACCCTTACCTGGGTAGTGATTGGTTCGAGGATTGACGCACTATAGTATAAGACCACACAGAGTCGCAATAATACCCATGGGTCCACTCATCTCAGTATCCCAAGAAGTGGGCCATTCCTGCATGTCAACCTGCGACCTCGTGGGCGCCTTCTTACATGGAATTGGAGACGAAACAGTTGTGCATTTATACCAGGAGCTCTTGTACAAAAATAGCTAGTAATCACCTCTTCTTTACCTCCCGTAGCTCAAATAATATTTCTTCTCCATCTTGGACATTGTAAAATGCGAGCGTCTTGCTGTTGGATAAGGTGATAGTGCCCATCTGCAATCGCATGCGACTCAACGGTACTGTTGATCCGATCTGACCAATGATACGATCTCGCAGAGTCGATACGAGTGTGGAAAGTGTGACTTCCGGGATAGGGACAGTCGACCCCTCTGGCTTTGCAGAATAATCTGGTAACCTGACGTTGACTGTGATGGGTTCCTAAAGAAAGTCTCAGATTAGAGAGTGAGTACATTTGGAAGCTTGAAAACTTACTGGATGCCACGCAATCCAAGTCTCCTCGGGCAACAGAGTCCCATCGGGTCGCCGTTGCACCCTCGGTCGTGGGATAGCACCAAACTGACTATCTGGCATCATCTCATCTGCAGATCTCACTGTACCTGCAACGGGAGGTGGTGGACCATGCCACTGATCGAGAGTGGCTAATCGGATGCCTGATTGGATAGCTCCCGTGACCACGAACGAATGAGTGCCTCCTTTCTTGTTATTTTTCGATCAGCGATGACGAACTGGTTGTACAGGGAGTGGTCACGATGTTTGACGGTGACCTACCCAAACCTACGACCGCCGCGGAAAATATTCCCGTGTCTTGCGTCGAGTACGGGAGTATAGTGCATCATTTTCGGAGCGATCACAGGGCATCGTACATTCGTTGCAAACCCATCCTGATTTGGATTGCCGGTTCCTGGCCGTACGACTGAGTTTCTCAGACTACTACAAGTCTAGGAAGGAACTCAGAGCAGGGATGGAGGGCAGACGTCAAATACGAATAAATAGGGATCGAGCGCACTGTCGATATTGAACGTTGTTGTTGTACTTCTTCGCACTCAAATGCACCTCTCTTGTTGTTTTCACTTTTCTGCTTCTTTCTGCTTCATAATCCTCTGCTCAACTCTCATCAGCCAACTTAGTCATCCACAACACCCCTCGATCCAACTTGTCGGCGTCGTGATGGACGTTATACCCGTGGAGACGATTATGAACATCTTCAAATACCTCTCTAAGCCCGAGCTACGCGCTATGACTCTCGTCGCAACCCGTTTCCGAGCGGTCGCAATTAACAACCTCTATCACGAACTTTTCGTTGACAACTCTAGGCTTTCCCGCCTGCTTGTGTCCATCAAACTGAACCCTCTCAATGCAACAATAACCAAATCTGCCACTATCTGGCTTGATTCAAGGGTCACTCCGCCAGAGAGCTGGAAGGAGCTATTCGATTTTCTAACGCACACGACAAATCTGGAAAGGCTTCGTATTATTCCTTTCGGCCACATGGATGGGGTCGAATGGTACCCGCCACCATTACCAAAGCTCCGGAATTTTGAGTTTCAGCGATTGCGGATGTCTGCCCGACTTGCAGAGTCGCTCGTCGCGCTGCCAGAATTAAAGTGCCTGAAAATGGGCCCAATTGAACGCCTCTGCGCTGTGACGACGAACCCGTCCCCGAATTCTGAGCACCTGAAGACGATCATGAACAATCTGGTCGAGTTTGAGGGCTCGAGGACACTTATTGCGTATCTCAGGGACTATGGAAAGCTGAAATATCTATCCATCAGCCTCTCTGAGGGCATGGAGGAGGAATGGCGGCATCTTCATCAGGTAGCCGGAACTACCTTGCAATTTTTGCGAGTCTATGGCCTGAACATGAAGGAGATAGACGAATGTCACCGACTTCTATCCCGTGTTTCTAGATTCAGTGCATTACGCCACCTTGGTGTAGTCCCTTTCAACATCACTGATTCTCCTTCTACGATGGTTCGTCACATTGCTTTTGATGTTGGGGCTAGAATACTCATCCACCCTCTTCTAGGGGGGTTCAGATCATGAACGAAAAATTGAGGACTGGAAACGTTCTGACGAAGTTACTTTGAAAATGTTATCAAGTATCCCTTCGTTACAGCACCTTACGATGACTTCATACTCCTACGGAGAATTGTCCACATCACTATGGAATCCAATCGTCCATCAACTCTACAAGATAGCAAACCATGAACTGCAACATTTGCGCAGCCTGTACCTCTCCGTGTCCGATGGTCATTTCCTATACAAGAGGGTGGGGAATCTGCCTAATGAATTTGCCACAACTTGTTCGGCCTCGGGACGGTGGATGGAAATGAAACGTTTCAACCCTTACTTGGGTAATGGTTGGTTTGAAGATTGACGCATTATAGTATAACACCGCACAGAGTCGCAATAACAGCCGTGGATTCACTCATCTCAGTACCCCGAGTAGTGGGCCCTTCCTGAATGTCAACCCGCGACCTCGCGGGCGCCTTCTTACACGGAATCGGTGACGAACCGGTTGTGCATTCACACCGGGAGATCCTGTACAAAAATAGCTAGTAATCACCTCTTCTTTACCTCCCGTAGCTCAAATGATCGATCCCTCTTGAGGGCGTTCTGTTGATTGAACATTGTTGTTGTACTTCTTCGCACTCAAATCCACCTCTCATGTTGTTTTCACTTTCTGCTTCTTCTGCTTCATAATCCTCTGCTCAACTCTCATCAGCCAACTTGGTCATCCACGACAAACCTGTCGGCGTCGTGATGGACGTTATACCCGTGGAGATGATTATGGACATCTTCAAATACCTCTATACGCCCGATCTACGCGCTATGACTCTCGTCGCAAACCGTTTCCGAGCGGTCGCGACCAACAACCTCTATCGCGAACTCTCCGTTGGCAACTCTAGGCTTTCCCGCTTGCTTGTGTCCATCAAACTGAACCCTCTCAACGCAACAATAACCAAATCCGTGTATATCCTGTTTGGATCAAAGGTCACTCCACCAAAGAGCTGGAAGGAGCTATTCGTTCTTCTAACGCACACGCCAAATCTGGAAAGGCTTCGTATTATTCCTTTATGCTGCATGAACGGGGTGGAATGGTATCCGCCACCATTACCAAAGCTCCAGATTTTTGAGTCCAGGCGATTGCGGATGTCTGCCCAATTCACGGAGTCGCTCGTCGCGCTGCCAGAATTAAAGTACCTGAAAATGGGCACAGTTGAACGCCTCTGCGCTGTGACGACGAACCCGTCCTCTTCTTCTGAGCACCTGAAGACGATCATGAACAATCTGGTCGAGTTTGAGGGCTCGAAGACACTTATTATGTATCTCAGAGACTATGGAAAGCTGAAATATCTTTCCATTAGCTTCTCTGAGGGCATGGAGGAGGAATGGCGGCATCTTCATCAGGTAGCCGGAGCTACCTTGCAATTTTTGCGGGTCCGTGGCGTGGAGATAGGGGAATGTCACCAACTTCTATCGCATGCTTCTGGATTCAGTGCATTACGCTTCCTTGGTCTAATCCCTTTGAACATCATTGAGCGGCCTTCTACAATGGTTCGTCACATTACTTTTGCTGTTGGGGCTAGAATACTCATCCACCTTCTTATAGAGGGATTCAGAACATGAGCGAGAAATTGAGGACTGGAAACGTTCCAACGAAGTCACTTTGAAAATGTTATCAAGTATCCGTTCGTTACAGCACCTATCGATGACTTCATACTCCTACGGGGAATTGTTCACGCCACTATGGAATCCAATACTCCATCAACTCTACAAGATGGCAAATCATGAGCTGCGACATTTGCGCAGCCTGTACCTTTCCGGGACCAGAGGTCATTTATTATACAAGAGGGTTGGGAGTACGCCTAATGAATTCGCCACACCTTGTTCGGACTCGGGGCGGTGGATGGAAATGGAAGTTTGCAACCGTAATGATTGGTTCGAAGATTTACGCACTATAGTATAAGACCGCAATAATACCCGTGGGTTCACTCATCTCAGTATCCCGAGGAGTGGGCCGTTCCTGATTTCGAGCATGTCCTCAGCACCGAGGGTCGCGTCAAGCTGTTCTTTGAGATTTTCAATTTGAGCATCGGCGTTGACCAACTTCTGGAGCGTCGCGTCGTAGTCGGCTGGGAATCCCGTCAGAGGGCAATATAGGTGTTAATCAACCATTGCTTACATTGTATTTCTTCAGAGGCGGCTAGTTCTCGTTCCAGTTCTTGGATCTTTCTCCGCTGTTCGTGCTCAACCTCTTGCGAAATGTCTCGTAACCTGTGGATAAAGTAAATATTGCAATAAAACCCCTCACGGTCTTGCTTCCGTACTTCATTAAAGCCTCTTTCAACCGTTCGTATTGCCGTTCAAGCTGAATATACGCCAAAGTTGACTTGACTCCTGATCCGTCCTCGCCTTCCAGCGCACCTTCCAGCGTACCATTACCCTCCTTCAGCACCTTTAGCTCAACTTCGGCTTCTGCAAGCCTCTCCTTGATAGTTTCAAGTTCGGTCTCTGCATTCTCAGCTCGATCTTCAGCCATCTCCTTATCCAGCATAGACATTTCAAGCTGCTCGCCGGCCTCGACGAGCTTAACTTCAGCCTGCTCGCGTTCGGCAACTGCATCCTTCAACTCTCGTTCGGTAGTTGAAAGGTCTTGCTTAAACTTGTTCAATGCGGCCGTGAGCCTTGGTCGGGCTTCGATGAACTGTTTCGCCTCGTCCATACGACTCTCGAGTTCTCGTATCCGCTCCTCATCAACTCTCCGCTGCGCCTCCAGTACGCGGAGTTTGGCACGAAGCTCTTGCTCCTCGGAAGGTACGGGTTGTGGGGGTGGTAGCACAGGTTCAGGCATAGGAGGGGGCTTATCATCTTCTGGAGAGTCCGGAGGTGGTGGGGTAGTTTCACGGAGTTGTGGGAGAGTCTGTCGCATGAGCATGGGCGAAGGCGGTTTGGGAGAAGGCGGTTTCTGTGCTGGAGGGGCGGACCTGAGAGCGGAGAATCCAGAGTTGGCACGCTTCGGTGTGGGAGGTGGTCCTACAGTGTTTGGTTTCGATCTTCCAGGGTTCCCGTGGGGGACTCTGTTAATCGTGGAGACGGCGGAATAGTTCCACGAGAGAGGGTGGTAGAGAGTCGCGAGGTAGCTAGAGATCTTGACATTGATGTCGGTCGTGTGGTCGATGGGCCAGCAGTAGGCTTTGCGGGACTACCTGAGCGTGTCGACAGCGACGGTTTGGTGCCAGATCCTTGTCTGGCAAGGTTTAAACCAGATTGAGATGCACTGACACTAGTGGTACGTTTGTGGCTGACAGACGGTCTGCCTGCACGCTGAGAGGTGGACGTGGAGGGCGTGGGGGGTACGATGGGCTACTGGCCATAAGCATTGATGTAAAATCGGGTTTCACGAAAATTACTCACTGCGTCTTGTATCACTTGCACCTGGCTACGCTTGACGAATATTCCATAGCCCGGCTTGCACTCGAAGTACTTGTCCTTGAACACTCCCATCGTTTTTGCCCTTCTTCTCAAATAGCTCTATTCCAACCCACTTGCCAACTTGGAAGTGTGTGCTCCCACAGAATTTAACGGTTCCTCGGCCTGCAACGGTCTCAACGAGCGTGCCCACCTGGAGGTCCGCCATGTCGAGGCAGTCGGGGGTATTGAGGACTCAATATCTTGACAAATGGGCCCTCGGGAGTGCTACTACACGAGGCTCCACGCGATATGCTGCTGCCGGAGTGTAAGTCGGAGCAGGTGGGAGTCCAAGTTATGGACACCACCCTCAAGCAAAGTGTTGAGGGCAACAGTATCAATGTATAGGTAAATAAGATCTATTTACACTTATTGACTGACTACCACTAAAATTTCGGAGTTCAAACTGAAGCCCCTATCCTGAGGAAAGGACCGTATACAAGGGTCATACCTTAGACCACTTGATGTTACCTTGACCGTGGCGAAGCTGTCCACGAATCTTTGCCGGTGCATGGAGCTTGGTATAAACACGGAGTCCCAGCGTTAAGGGGACACTCCCGTCCTGAACCACAAGCGTCAGTATCATCCCACGCTGCGATACGATAATTCTTACCTCGTCGTCTAGAGGCTGGGCCAGATCAAGAGTTTTGATCTTCAACATACGGTGTTCAGCTGGGTGGACTCCTTTGATTACACAAACCGTGCACAAGTCGTAATCAGGGCACGCAGAGCTACGGAAGACACGACACCGTCAGTAATGCACATGCACCGATCGCATACGAAAAGGACCCACTCAAGACACTTGTACCTCACCCCAACAATTGGGTACATTTTGCACCCGTCGCAAAGAAAACCTGGCTCGGTTGGGTCTTTAATCACGGCCATAACATGATTAGCGGGGTGGACATCCTTCGTCGCACAGGCTTCGCACAAGTCGTAATCGGGGCACGCAGAGCTACGGAAGACACGATATCGTCAGTGAAAGAATATATCGATGACACGGGAAAGTCCCACTCAATACACCTATACCGCGTGCCGACGATCGGTTTCACTCGGCATCCGTTGCAAGAGAAGCCATCATGAACGTTCCCGTCGCTCCCAGCTACACTGCCGTCGTCCTCGACACCGGCCTCCAGCGGTACCTCCAGCTCGAGCTCGCCTGTAACGAGCAGGCCAACAGCACGCTTAGGTTTCCGCGGCTTCAAAGCGAAATTCTCGGTAGTCGTCAAAGTCGCAGTGTTTTGTGCTCGACGATGGCGACGGCCACGAGTATTCCTCGTTGAGGGCATACCGGTGGGTGGACGTTGTGTGGATCGACCGCGACGGTGATGGGCCTTACTTATATCTGCTTTTTTTCTAGTCGGCCTAAGCGCTGGAGCTCGGTCATTTGATTCGTTATTTTGTGCAGCGCCTGTTCCTGCCCCCTCCCATGATGTCCGGAGGAAGTCCGCAAGTTCAATTCTTGAGTGCTCTATATCTGTCTTCGATGCAGAACTGTTATTATTGGAGGACTAAAGGAGCATCCGCTAAAGCGCAGTCGTAGCCGTGGCCCCTCATCGCACTCGTGTTGACTGTGATGTATTGCCGCACGACGGAGGCAGTGGGCACACTGCTAGTCGGACAATCGACCACCACCCCATCATACTTAGATCCGCTTTTTCTGTTTGCTTGTGCGACATGTGTGGCCTTTGCCACCCTTGCGATATGTCACATGTCCGCCGTGACATTTCCAGCCCCACGGAAATGGTCCGGCGTGTCGCCTTCCCCTTATGGCACTGGCGCTCGGCTCGCCGACGCGCGATGTCCTTGTTACTCGGTCTGCGGAGATCCTACCCTGCCTTCCTTTAGCTTAGTTTTTCGACTACGCATTTCCAATCATTTGTTTTATTTCTTTTTATTTACAACTCGTTGCAGCGAGCTTGACCAAAAAAAATTCAGACTGCCGGCGACTTTTGGCCAAAAAATCGGATTTGACTTTGTTGCTTAATTAAAAATCACAAAACGTCATTATCCTGCTGAAATAGCCCCACCAATGTTTGAGAACACTGTCGAAATCGCGGAGGGTGTGTGCCGAAATAAAGGCTGTTTTGAAACCCTTACTTGGGTAGTGATTGGTTCGAGGATTTACGCACTATAGTATAAGACCGCACAGAGTCGCAATAATACCCATGGGTCCACTCATCTCAGTATCCCAAGAAGTGGGCCGTTCCTGCATGTCAACCTGCGACCTCGCGGGCGCCTTCTTACATGGAATACGGTTGTGCATTTATACCGGTAGCTCTTGTACAAAAACTAATAGCTAGTAATCACCTCTTCTTTACCTCCCGTAGCTCAAATAATATATCTTCTCCATCACTTGGAGCTAATGACCCTCATTGACAGCTACGTCGCATTGACAGATTGACAGCTGTCACGCGGTTTCGAGGGGCGCTCTGTCGATTGAACATTGTTGTTGTACTTCTTCGCACTCAAATCCACCTCTCTTGTTGTTTTCACTTTTCTTTATAACCCTCTGCTCAACTCTCACCAGCCAACTTGGTCATCCACGACACCCCAACCTGTCGGCGTCGTGATGGACGTTATCCCCGTGGAAACGATTATGGACATCTTCAAATACCTCTATACGCCTGAGCTACGCGCTATGACTCTCGTCGCAACCCGTTTCCGAGCAGTCGCAACCAACAATCTCTATCACGAACTCTCCGTTAGCAACTCTAGGCTTTCCCGCCTGCTTGTATCCTTCAAACTGAACCCCCTCAACGCAACAATAACCAAATCTGCCTATATCTGGTTTCAATCAACGGTCATTCCACCAGAGAGCTGGAACGAGCTATTCGTTCTTCTAACGTACACGCCAAATCTGGAAAGGCTTTGTATTATTCTTTTCGGCTACATGAACGGGGTCGAATGGTATCCGCCACCATTACCAAAGCTCCAGATTTTTGAGTTCAAGCGATTGCGCGCAGATGTCTGCCCAACTCGCGGAGTCACTCGCGGCGCTGCCAGAATTAAAGTGCCTGAAAATGGGCAGAATTGAACGCCTTTGCGCTGTGACGACGAACCCATCCCCGAATTCTGAGCACCTGAAGACGATCATGAACAATCTGGTCGAGTTTGAGGGCTCGAAGACACTTATTACGTATCTCAGGGACTATGGAAAGCTGAAATATCTTTCCATCAGCCTCTCTGAGGGTATGGAGGAGGAATGGCGGCATCTTCATCAGGTAGCTGGAGCTACCTTGCAATTTTTGCGAGTCCGTGGCGTGGAAATGGAGGAGATAGACGAATGTCACCAACTTCTATCCCGTGTTTCTAGATTCAGTGCATTACGCCACCTTGGTGTAGTCCCTTTGAACATCATTGAGCCGCCTTCTACGATGGTTCGTCACATTGCTTTTGCTGTTGGGGCTAGAATATCCATCCACTTCTTATAGGGGGATTCAGATCGTGAACGAGAAATTGAGGACTGGAAACGTTCCAACGAAGTCACTTTGAAAATGTTGTCAAGTATCCCTTCGTTACAGCACCTTTCGATGACTTCATACTCCTACGGGGATTTGTCCACGCCACTATGGGATCCAATACTCCATCAACTCTACAAGATGGCAAATCATGAGCTGCAACATTTGCGCAGCCTATACGTCCTCTCCGTGTCCAATGATCGTTTCCTATACAAGACGGTAGGGAATATGCCTAATCAATTCGCCACATCTTGTTCGGACTCGGGGCGGTGGGTGGAAATGAAAGATTTCAACTCTTACTTGGGTAGTGATTGGTTCGAAGATTTACGCACTATAGTATAAGACCGCACAGAGTCGCAATAATACCCATGGGTCCACTCATCTCAGTACGTATCCCGAGAAGTGGGCCGTTCCTGAATGTCAACCCGCGACCTCGCGGGCGCCTTCTTACACGGAATTGGAGACGAAACGGTTGTGCATTTACACCGGGAGCTCTTGTACAAAAATAGCTAGTAATCACCTCTTCTTTACCTCCCGTAGCTCAAAGGATACCTCTTCTCCATCTTGTACATTGTAAAATGCGAGCGTCTTGCTATTGGATAAGGTGATAGTGCCCATCTGCAATCGCATGCGACTCAACGGTACCATTGATCCGATCTGACCAATGATGCGATCTCGCAGAGTCGATACGAGCGTGGAAAGTGTGACTTCCGGGATTGGGACGGTCGACCCATCAAGCTTCCACTCTGGCTTTGCAGAATAATCTGGTAACCTGACGTTGACTGTGATGGGTTCCTAAAGAAAGTCTCAGATCAGAGTGTGAGCACATTTGGAAGCTTGAAAACTTACTGGATGCCACGCAATCCAAGTCTCCTCCGGCAACAGAGTCCCATCAGGTCGCCGTTGCACCCTCGGTCGTGGGATAGCACCAAACTGACTATCGGACATCATCTCATCTGCAGATCTCACCGTACCTGCAACGGAAGGTGGTGGACCACCGAGAGCGGCCAATCGTGCAGGGTGCATGCCTGTTGGGGGGGGCGCATAACCAAACGGCTGCGCAGCTGTGAGACCTTGGTAATGCAGTGGAGGCAGGACGACTGGTGCGGCTTGTCCGGGAGCGAGATTGTACATGGGCACAGACGGTTGAGGAGCAGCAGAAACGGTTGCGGCTGTAAACCCGGCGTCGCCGGATGCGACTCCTGGATTGGGAGGCAATGGGAGTGAAGCAGGAGGCGGCGGCAGTGACGAGGTTGCTGGAACTACTGCCGGTCCAATACCAGGTCCCATCGCATTGGGGTCTTGCCTATAAACGAGATCATTAGAACGTGCAACACAATACGGCGAGGCACTCACTGTCCCAAGCCGTGAGCACGATGTATGGCAGCAATCTGCTCGTCGAGGTTGACATTTGTCTGGAACTTGTCCATGGTCCCTGCTTTCGAAGCGGTATGACCATCCCAAACGACTTTCTCCCTCTCCTTTCGTTTTGCCCTTTCTTCCTCCTCT
>Ga0307515_10015069_pt1 | contig 14278 bp, 15 predicted proteins | sample 17_EM_MG_FD_194513 | JGI IMG/M metagenome (GOLD analysis project Ga0307515, IMG submission 194513) | Populus trichocarpa ectomycorrhiza microbial communities from riparian zone in the Pacific Northwest, United States - 17_EM | ecosystem: Host-associated > Plants > Roots > Unclassified | place...
TTGGAGTGGACGGAGCAGACGTTTTCTAGGCTTGGGATAAGAAACCTGTGAGTGTTGAATTGAGTGTGGCACAGAGGAATACTAGAAGTAATTGAGTATGCATCCCTTGTAGTCTCCTTGTCAACTCCTGTACTGACTCTGACCTGTAGTTTTGAAGTTTCGCTAGTTGGAACGGTTTTATGGTCTTTCCGTTTGCTTCGGATGGGGACAGTTTTGTTACTGGTAATAGGCTACTTCCCCATACAAATTCTGCTAGGTCAAGTAGGTCCGCCCAGTTCTCTTGGTCGAAGTCTACGAACATCCTCAGGAAACCTTCTAGTACTGCATTCATTCTCTCTGTTTGGCCATCTGTCTGTGGATGGGGCGCCGTTGAGATTTTCCTCTTTGCTCCAATGCTCTGTCATCGCAGGTCCTGACCAGCACCGGAAGTTCGCCGAAAGGCATTTTTGATAGCGGGATCCTTTTACATCCGCGATGGGAGAGCATAAGTGGAAGTGGCGCATGACAAGTAGGAATTCAACTCGACGGCCACAGTCATGCTGCCAAAGGGCCAAGGTATGGGGGAGCTAGTGTTGTGGCAGTGTATACATAGTAATATTTGCAGTTGGAACTGGCAGTGTTGTGGGGTTTGGGGCGATCGTCATCCAATTCTTGGGGATTCTTAGGCAGCTACTTTCATCCTAAAGCGTCCGCGAACCGCAGTTGAGGGTTAAACTTATTTCGCCACTCCCTAATCCAATCCCCTAACTTGTTCCATTTATGGGAAGTTCAAACTGCCTAAGCGAACGGGGCTGCCTTCACAGACGCAAGATTCCTCAGAGAAGCACTTGTGACGCCGACGGAGGATGTTTTGGAATAAGTAGGTTCATGCATTCCTCCTTCAATCCATATCCGCAACCGCTTGGAAGGCTGCAGAGAAAGGTTGCAGAGAATGCCCATGGCTCCCGCCTCACTTGGAACACCTTTGGTATTTGAAGAGCATGTTTCGCATGCGCATCGTCTATTATCACAACCGGGTATGCGCAAACAAGCACCCCCCAACGCCATACCATGAGAAAAGAAGCCTCCTCAAAAATCCAGCCTGCACCGAACAAATGTCGCTCAAAATATGCCCATTTGATTAATCACTTTTCCTTCTGAAACCAAGGAAACTTCTTTTTAGCAAATTCTACACTTCCTGAAGTACTTTCAAGTTGGAGACTGCGTTGATATATTTCCTATTTGAAGGTTAGTATGCGTGATTGTAGCGGCGGGAGTGGGGGGGCATACTTCATCATCGACGGGCATTCTACAATCTAAAATCAGCTCTCGAGAAATGTCGTGCTTCGAGAGATTCGGATATGGCACGACTTGGCTCTTCATAATCGGCAAGATGACTTCTGACAGCACCTCGAATTTCTTCCAGTTGATTCTTTCCGCCTTCGCTCCAACGAAGGTTCGACTGCCTTCTTCTGCTGACACGAGATCTCGTCGGTGGAGGGGGATAAAAGGTATACGAGGCAGCGAAGAGTTCTCCCATGCAAGACGATACGCGAAATGACTCTTTTGAGTGCCCATCAATATCACAAGCCTTGCAAAGCGCTTCTGCACTTCAGCTGGAACCAAAGCTCTGGTCTGTGCAAGACGATGGATTGCACTTCCGTTTATTCCTGCGAGCACGGCTGCTAATCCGTTGTAGTTGTTGAGTTGCCGAAGCTTCAGGGCAATAGTCATGAATTTCTCCAACATCAAAGCTCGGTGTTTGGCCTTGTCTCGCATTAAGATCATGTTGGCCACCCATTTGGCAACATGGTTGAAGTGGTTGATCATCCGATTGACGTTTGCCAAACTCTTGCACTTCTCCTTTTGTTCCAGTGGGAGACTGACGTGGCGGACGAGATCTCGAAGGCGGATCGAAGAGAACATAACCCAGTCGATTCTTGTCATCTCGTCGGCAAAATCGTCATCTGAGGTATCCATAAAGATGTGGTACCGAAACTTAGTGAGGGGCAAATTGCCCTTGGGGACCATAGAGGCTGCTTCTCTTTCATAGTCCTCGACCGTGTGGAAAGAAGGTGCTAGGGATTCATTAGGGGAGTCTGCACGTCCGGAAATACTCGAATCAACTCTTGATTCTTTCCGCTCCATCTCCTCATCCCCTTCCTCATCCATGTGCGAGCCGCCGTCCTCTTCCTCCATTAGATCTCTGGGATCTGTTCTCCGTCGAACGGGGGAAGCAGGGGCTGACTCGACGGTGTTCCCGGTCTCGACCTCGACGTCTGCATCTGTTCGAGCCCATCCGGTGTCGTCATCCTCGATCACACGGGATTGCAATTGAGTTCGCATCTCTTGCGCAGCTGCAGCAAATACAGGCTCGCCGGCTAGCCCGCTGATGAAGGTATCGAGTTTAGCACTTGTCATAGGGCTGGCAAAGTCTCCTGGATAGGTTGTGACCCATTTGGCAACCACAGTAATAATACGTAGCTGCGTCGCAGTTCGTGTGAGATAGTGAGTGTTCTTATCCTCTGCTATACGATCCAACCGTGCTTCTATCGCCCCAAATAGCTCGCCTGGCGCAGCAAACTTTCTGTATAGACATAAGAAGATGTCCGAGAAGTTGTTGTCGGCCCGTGACATGTTCTGACCCAGCAGACGATCCACGAGCTCATCAAACGTCACTCCCGCAACTTTGGCAGGCTTATCGAAGAAGCTATCATCATTTCGCTCAAGAATGGGGATATCGTCCGAATAGCGGTATCCGTCCCCATCCGACTCTTCCATGTCAAGAAAGGAATTGTCCACCGCCCGTCCGGTCATAGGAGAAGGCAATGGAGATCGTGAACTTGCACCTGGCGCAAGATTGCTGCTGGAGTCGGACGAAGTTTGAAGGCCGTCATGGCGAAACATAGGATGCGACGACAGGGGTGGGGCTTCGTGTGGGTCGGGAAGGGAAAGGTTAAACTGGTGCTGTAGATTAGTCCGCCCATTGGGCCGCGACTGGGTTCCTCGCGGCATAACGGGGGGCGGCGAGGGAAATCCTCGCAAGAGGGAATATTCCGAGCTCGCACGACTGTGCTTGGAGTGTTGACTGAGGGGCCTTGAAGGATCCGGCGGGGCTTCTAAATTCGCAGAGGAGGTAGCTCGGCGACGGGCCCCTGTGATTTCAGCGGCAGAATTTGCAGCTTTACGCTGTCAGTTATACACTAGACAGAAGGGTGACGCACTGGAGAGCAATAAAACCATGCGCGGGATATTGAGCACTTCTCGATATGGATAGATATAGGAGAAACAAGGTGAAATATAAATCGAGGGAAACCAGTAACGCGTGAATGAGCTTGGTGAGACTGACCATTCCGGCTTGCCATGATGGCTTTCAGCATCGAGGATAGACACAGTCTGGCACTCTCGGGGACATTGGAAGCAGTTTTCACAGCCTCAACACAGGATGAGCAGGCGTCCTCCATGGTTTCCACGCTGACCTGGCGGGTATTCTCAGGATTGTCGCACTTGCAAGATACCAGGATAGTGGGTAAGTTTGAAGCCATTAGCCCATCTGAGCGGTTAGCAGGCATCTTCGATGCAGTCCTCCGAAACACTCACTTAAAGTTTGGGGTAATTCTTGGATACTCTCGCTATTCATGACATCGTACAACAACAAAGCTCCATCCATGCGGGGAACAATGTGACCGTTTATTTGCTTCGGCCATTGGATCCGGCGGTCGGGGACGATATCGAAAGATTCGAGGTCGAGTTCAATGAGGCTAACAGTATACACCACATTGTCCACTGACATCCGTTGACTCGAAGCTATGGATGTTGGAGAGGACCGCAAGCCCAAGGCCCGTTGAATCAGTGTGCTCTTCCCCACGCCAGAACTTCCAATAACTGCAATGTTTATGTCGGACATCCCGCTTCTCGACTGAGGCTGGATTCCAAGACTTAGTTTGTGCGGTTCAGACTGAAGAGAGGGAGGGAAGCTCACCGGCAGATTGACTGAGTTGTCGAGTGCAGTTCTATTGGGGGACGGAGGGGGAGGTTCATGAGGGGACTTTCCATCGCGCATTCGTTCAGAATACGTTGCAGACCTCAATTCGCGGGCCAACGATACCGAATTGGGAGTTTGGTAGTTCCTGAAGAAGGGATCGTCTTTTATTGAAGCCACCGAGTCTCTTATGCTGTACTGGTCGAGACCGCCCTCGTCCTCCCCCGATAGGAGATTGGGAGTTTTAACCTTTATTGCTGGCAAAAGAGGGGCGGAGCTGGTGCGAGAGGCAAGGCTTGGTCTTGTAGTCCGCGGGGCTGAGTTCGATAAAGTTTGGGAGATGTTCGCGTTCGCGGTGTGATCCGGAGATCTGGCGGGGATGGAGTTGGAGGACCGGCCGCGTTTCGACTTGCTGCGGTGTGGCAGAACATCGTGAGAAGCCATGATTCAGATTAAAGGATACTGTTCAGACGGAGGTCCAGCACCCGAGGCCTGCGAGATAATTGGTAACCCGCAGCTACTGCGATCATGCTGTGAGATCGAGGAAGCTCTGGGGCTGTCGGTGAGAAGTTGGAACAATGCAACGCCAGCAGCTTCGACAGGCGGGGGATAGCTGACAACAAGCAAGACGGGGGGGGCCAAGCTGTTGTGCGGAGCGAAGGACAATTGCACACTTATTACTTACGCTCTCTCATTCATGCTTTAGAATTGGGATTGAGAGCCAGAGCCAGAGTCAGAGCCAGAACTAGAGCCAGAGCGAGGCCCATCCTGCTCGGCTTGGGCCTTAGCCCTTGGCCGTTTGTTTCGGGAATTTGACGGTCTCCCTCCGCTAGTTCTATCCGTATTCTCACGTGGACCTCTGATTCGCTGGCACAGTTCCGCGCCCGTTGGGAGCGCCCGGGGCAGCAAATCATGCCACTGGCTGCTGGGAATAACAATGATCGCTACCGTAACTACCAGTACTGTACAGTAGAGCCATGCGATTTCAAGCCCCGAAAGCCTTTCCGTTATCTTCGAGGTTAATTTTTCCGCGTGGCCAATTGCCAATGCCCATGCGCCAGTCAGCGTGGTTCACGTGTGGGATTCCAGTTGTTGGGAGGTCTGAGGGAGCTTTCGCCAGCCCCCACCGCGAATCTTGACCCTGTAAGTAAGTATGCTGCCGTCACGATCTTCACGCTTCACCGTCTTCCTCCGAAAATAAATCGATGCCACTCACACATTGTGATTGCCTGCTGATGGTCACACTGAAGACAGGGAAGTTTTCGGATTCTGTCTCTTCTACTGCAATGTTCCAGCTTGAAAAGGAGCATCGGTGAAGCTTCGGCTTGGAAGGGCACGTCATGTGCCTTGCAAAGTGCCGCGTCCGAGGAAACATTGAACATTCGAAACTCCATATGTTCCGACTCGGAATGGAGATTGACATCCTATTCCTGGCTGCCGTATTTAACCTGGTTCTACGAATTCCATCCCTTGTCGCTCAACATCTTGATCTGATCTGATTCTGCATGTTCCGATCCCCTTGGAGAATGAAGCAATCTACTTTGGGCCAAAAGCATCGGCCAAACCTCAACGGCCCCGAGCTCTCCGTTCTCATATAAGGACCCGAGAATATTTCTGTTGACGGTTGCTGTGGATTTCTAAGCCACCAATTGCTGCATTCAAAAGTTATCAAAGTTATCATAGAAGCTGCAAGAGTGGTCTGAGGAATATCCCAAACAACGAGCCTTCAGACAGGGAAGGGTCCAATGACAAAAAAAGGAACAGGCCCACGTGGGTCCACACCGGATTAGATAACTTTCAGCATCTGCATCTTATCAGAGCAGAGCCACATTCCAAACCTTCGGATTGGCGAGGCTGCTTCCTTTGATAAGCCTTGCAAGGCTGGACAAGGACAGGTGCAGGCGAGGATCGACCGTCCTTTTGACATCATTCGAGACAGGCCGGCCAGCGTGAGGCGGGCTGGTCCGCAGGATCCGGCTGGCCTGCAGCTCGCCAGCATGCCATCCGCAGATAAGAGATGCTCCTCTCCGCCCGAGATCGAGTCTAGGTCTGCTTGATGACGTCCGTCCCGACAAATAGGTGTTCTAAGGAAGCAGGTACAATGCCGAACTAACCTCCAGCCAGTCCGGACGTAGTGTACGTCAGAAGTGCTCATGTTAAATGGCGCTGTGCTGCAGTTGAGGGATACCGACGGAGCTGGACTGAGACAGTTACTCAACTAGCTCAAGGAACGGCCTCCGGTGGCCCATTGACCCACGTTGAATGGTTGAAGAGTGTTGTGATAGACAAGCACGAAACATAATTTCAGAGTTTATATTATATTCCTCTTCCCGGTGTAGATTTCAGGAGGAGTTAGAAGTTCGGGCAGAGTCCCGGTGGAAGCGATGGTCCACTCGGCAATCTCATACTGTGCTTGGAGATCGATAGTGGTTCATAAATAGATCCCGCCATTTCTGAGCCTTTTGTTTCTAAGATGAGTTTCAGAAGGCATGGGGTGTTGTGGAGGTCTCGTTCGTCGGGGACGATCAAAAGTTGAGATTGCGGCAACATCCAGCCGACAAATCTCCTTTTGTGATTCGTGCGCCACAGCAGGAGACGAAACACTGAGGGAGACGGGAGCGTTGCCTTTTGATGATCCATATCACGGAAGAACTGATGTGGAAATGATCCAGAACGTCGAGAACCTGAAACGTGCCTTCGTGCTTTCAAGTGCAGAAGCTCGGTGATGAGATGCAAAGAGACGCTTGAAAGTCCATGTCGGTACTCGTACCTCCGGACGCCGTACAACCAAGACGAGGCATTGTACCGGCCGGTCTCGAGAGAACGCGGTGAGCGAGGAGCATCGAACGTCAAGTGGCTGACCAGTCAGAATTGCTCTCTGGGGATCGCGTGCCAGGCAGAACGCATCAGCATGCAGGGTTCTCCACATCGTTTGTGAAGCCTGCATGTTTCTGTGGAGACAAAGCCACCAATGACCAATGATAATCTCGACGCAGAAATCAGCAGCCAACCATCTGCATTCTGGAGTTGGGATCAGCTGCCCGCCCGAGGCTCGAGGCTCCGAACTTCGATGCGGCCGTGGGATCACAGGTGCACGCTCTGTACATTATTCGGCATGCGCGCAGGACATCCAGGTCGATATGTTTCAATACTTGGTAGAACCCAGGCGCGTTCATTTGCTGGGGGAAGCTTTCCCTGATTGAGAGGCATAACCGACAACAACCTGGCCAACGGTTAGCTGCTTTGGGAGGTTGGCTCTTCCTCCTCTGTCCGTGGCGCACCCCCCCGAATCCGAATCCGCCTTAGTGGCTTTATTTAACTACCTCGCCGTTTCCTGTGCATCGTTGCACAGCACTCATACTTTGTGTCTTTCATGTGAGACTTCAAGGTTGTGGATTTGTGAAATGTGAATGTACCCCAGGGCTCTGGAACTTAAGTCGCGCCTGAGATATCTTGCGTTTAAGTCAGTCCATTCCTCTCGAAATGGCAACAGCGACCACACTCCCTCCTCCTACCGATCGACGTACCGTAAGTTGAAGAAAAACCTCCTGCCGTCCATATCTCCTTCTGACCTCACCATAGCATCAGCCTGCCCGTGCAATGACGCATCCACTGCGCGATCCAAAGAAAGATGGGCGGCGGCAAAGAGTCAAGCAAGGAGAGCCATTCGATCCCGAGGAATTAAGTCGTCGGCTCAACGCACATCTCGCCGAGCAAAAGATCAGGGCTGAGCGCCGACGTGAGGCACGGGCCGCGAGAGCTGCTCTGGTGCAAGCCAATGTCGTGTATCACCATGTTCCAACGGTCGCCGCCGCGGCTTTCGAAAGGACGACGACACCAGATGTCAGGCGACAGTCGCACAAGTTCCCGTCAATGGGTATTAAGTCCCACTTAGAGAAGCTAAGCCTCGAGGACCCTCCTCTTGAATACCCAGTTACGAGTCTTCAGAAGACGCAAGCTATCGATCAAGCGATATTAGAAAGGCAGATCTTATTGAACCGGAATCAATTTCAATGGACGCACGAGTTGGAGGAGGCTGCTGAGGCGGATATGGAGAGAGAAATATACAAACCACCGCAGCGAACGTTCCAGTTGGAGTTTGCTCATCTGACGTCAGGGCACAAGAGAAGAAGTTCACGGCCGCTGAGCACAGGAGATCTATGGGAGAAAACGGAGGCTCAATCATCACCACCTCCGCCAGGGAAATCAAAATCGAAGCCACTATTGCCTGTTGCAAAGGATAGACCTGACTGGGCGGAACGGGACGCTGAGACTGAAACAGCGAAGAAAAATCTGCACTCGCGGACAAGTCCTTTCTTGCGGAAAATGGAGTCAACTTGGATGCTGGGCAAGAGGGAAAAGGTCAAGCCAGATCGAGATGAAGCTGTGGCTGGAATTGGTGATCATGGATCTCCGCCAGATGGGAACAAAGGCATAAGGGGAAGTTTTCTTGCTCGCTTCAAACGCCATCCGAGTTGATATGATCGGAATGTTCCAGCAACTATTGGACGTTGCCAGTAGAATGTCCCAAGAGCCGTTGAACAATGCTTATAATGGATTGTGGCTGCTTTTTTCGACTATGCGTTTTAGCGGTGCCGGGGTATCTTAAGCAATTCCCAACGCATGTCTTATGAACCCAACTCCGGCGCATGCTGAGTTTGAATTCCGAGCCCGAATCTCCGTATAAAATATAGTGACATACAGTATCTCCTTTGGAGTCAGCCATGAATGTAGACTTTGAATGTACAAGAATATGAGGAACATTTGGGGAGGGTTTGACCAACTTGACTTGGGACAATGAAAGTTCAAGGTTCAGTGCGGCTATTCTCGTCCACCACGAAGGAGGATCGAACTCCCCTTTCAAGAGCACTGGTTGGAGTGCGGTGTCCGGCGAAAGCATGCCACCCGAATTCAGCACCCGGGGTTCTTACCAATTATATGGTGACCTTCACCAAGATTCCAGCGGGTTTGTCCTCGGCGCGTCTCTTCAGCGTAAAGGTTTCCAGCCCGACTCTTCACAGTTCGCCCTGCAAGAGAGCTTCTATGATCCTCGTATTTTCCTCCTTCAACTCTTTCTCCACTAGTTGTGCAGCAGAGATGCCTGCATCTCCGGACAAAATCTGCAGCACTAATGTTGAATATTCCCTGACGGCCTCGTCTGTATCCCGCAGGCGATTTAACGCTTCTCTTCCCTTCTCAAGTCCACGATCGTAAGTCCACGACTGCTCTTTCTTCCCCTTCGAATGTACATTTACTGGGAGATCGTCAAGCTCCTCTAATGGTCGGAGAGTAGCCGTGTTGATTTGGTCGAGAAGCGCAGGAAGTTTTGGGTATGTCTTGAAAAGAAGCTGAAGGTCTTTCGAATCGTCCAAAGCCGCGAAAGGAGTTTTGAATCCTGCTGCAGCAACGGTGCCAGGTCTCGGTGTAGCTCCATTGGTTTGAGGTTTTGGTTCTGGTTTGGTTTCCGCAGGCTTGGGCTCAAGGGCAGGGTGTGTCGCTTTGTGAATCGTTGAGCATGCTGCAGAACAGCTTCACCACATCAGCTTGTGAAACCTGCATTGAAAAAAGGGCTTACGATGGGAAATAACATCGAGTGCACTTGTACTTCCATTCTTTTTCGTTGCATACACCACATAGCCTTCTCTTTGGCACGTCAGCTTCAGCCAATGAGCCCTCCCGCGTCTCCTGTTGCTTCGAAACTTCTTGGCTAACGGTTGTTTTCGATGAGTTATCAGCGCCATTTGGAATAATCTCCGTATCTGGCGTATCCATCGCTGGCTCTGCGGCTTTTTTTGCGCTTTCGTCATTCGCAGTCTTGGAGATTGACATGTTGTTGAGGAAAGGGCTTGAAAGTTTGTGTTATCAAACAACCAGAGCCTTGCCGATCGGCAATGACGCCCATTTTTCAGACCCATGCAGATGATTACAAAGGCCTCCTTCAACTTCGCCATTTCGACGGCGAAACAACTGCAACACACTTCCTGCAGTATCAATCCAAACAATGGCATCTAGGAAACTCTCAAAGGCATCTTTGTCATTCCTCACCAAGACACGACCTTCGAAGCCATCGATACCCGTCCATCACAACGCTGCGAGATGCGTTCACCAAAGTACCCGACTTCCAGCAATGGCAGCTTCGAATGCGCATACACGACCGACTTTGCACCCTTTACACCAGCCTTCGACCATGGTAAAGCCGCCTGCTGTCAGCGGTAGTCGCAGCATCTTCATCCAGACAGAGAACACACCGAACCCAGACGCTCTCAAGTTCCTACCAAACCATCCTATCCTACCACCAGGACTCTCCTCTCCTTTCATCGAATACATGAATCCTAGGTCGACTCTTGCACCTCCACATCCATCACCGCTTGCTGCGCAGCTGATGAATATTGATGGGGTCACATCGGTATTTTATGGAGCGGATTTTATCACGGTTACCAAAGCTGGAGATGCGAATTGGGCTCATGTGAAGCCGGAAATCTTCAGTCTGATAACAGAGGCTGTTACATCGGGGGCACAGATTGTCAATGTTACTGAAAGTAGGCCTGGAGAGAGTGGGCAGGATGGTGGCGAAGAAGACAGTTTAAGCTATAATGAGAATGATAGTGAGGTGGTCGGAATGATTAAGGAGCTATTGGAGACGAGAATACGACCGGCAATCCAGGAGGATGGTGGAGATATTGAGTTCCGTGGATTTGAGGACGGAATGGTGATGTTAAAGTTGAGAGGTGCATGCAGGACCTGCGATTCGAGCACTGTTACGTTGAAAAATGGTATTGAGGGAATGTTGATGCATTATGTGAGTATTTGGTGAAACTTTTTAGAAAGACTGCGGCTAACAAACCCAGATTGAGGAAGTGAAAGGTGTTACTCAGGTCCTGGATCAGGAAGAGGAGATCGCAGTCGCGGAGTTTGCAAAATTCGAAGAGAAATTACGGAAAACAAAGGGAGCCGATGCCGCGCCTTCAACTGTTGGAAAGGGAACTCTAGATACCGTCCCCGGCTGAAGGAATCTATTTACGCCTGATGGAGAAATAATAAATGTCTTCAACGGTACGTTTCGACATGATAGCACCCAAGCTTGTGCCCGACGATGTGGGTGATGACTGTCTCAAAACATTCTGTCCATTTTCCGGAGAATCAAACTATCGAACTGAGAGTTCGAGATCATTTCATACGTCTTGACTGAAGGTCCAGACAATCTAGGATCCCGACCTCCTCGGCAGACTTGCCAGAGCGCTAGAGTGCATGTCTCACAATGGCATGTGTATTCTACGAGGAACGAAATTGAATATCCCGAACCAGGCTACTGCTTAGCCTTGGGTCGTAAACCTTCTCGTCTCCCTACGGCCGGACCTGCCAGAGCTCTAGACATGCTTTCTTCGTACATTGATTAAGAAATCAGGTTGACACCCTCAACTCGCGCCTACAACCGCATGTGCGAACTTTTGCCGGGCAATGACGATCGGCAAGATGGTAGGTAAGATGCCCTAGCATATGTGGAACATTGACAAGAGTCAGAATACGTTTGTATGGAGTCTTCTAGGACAACCAGATCCTGAAATTCTGAGCAGGATGTCCTAATACACATTGAAACACTGAAGGGTATGAGTAGAATATCTCTTGCCCCTTCGTGCTGGCCTAATCTGCTGAATTGCCAGCCTCGATGTTCCGAACTCGTGTGGATATTCCCCAAGGAGATAGACCGCAGGTGCCAAATTGCATTGATACATGTGCACATTTTCATAGCTGCATATGTACAGAATCATTACGAACAATCAGGTATGCAGGATATCCTAACATCTGTAGAACAATGCCAAGAATCAGGCTACAATGGACACAACGTTCCCGGATAATCAGAGATAATGAGACGCGGGCAAGATGTCTTAGTGCCTCCACAAACAATTGAAAGATGTGATTGGGATATCCAGTGCTGGAGTTGAACAGAGTTCGGCCGGACCTGCCAGAACCGAGAAACTCTGCCCCGCAGTGACATGGAGCGTAATGTGCGCCGCGGTTCGAATATCATGTTCAATACGGGCGACCCGGACAAAGTTCTTGTTTCACAGCAGTGAGAATAGCCAGATGAAGTCTCGTGCAGCATCGTGAGGAGGTCTGTTTTTTCGTGCCCCACATTCAGGAGGTGTTGCGGAAAAGGCTGAGCCATTTTCACTTGCTCGGCAACCTCCATCTCTTGTGGATCGATTGGTGATGCAGGCCGCTCCCCAATCGTCGATGGGGGGCACGGTAGAATGTTGCGGCCAGCGAATAGCGAGCTAGGATTCCCCTCACACCCTCAGGCTCCGTGCTGCATGAGCCAAGGGGTTCGCAGGGAGGATGATCTGTGCCGGAGTAATCCTAGACGTGCGCAATATGAGAATGGTCAACTTTGGAGAGCACGGCTAGGAATTATTGGAAGTTGGGGAGTCTGGTGCCCGTTGTGCGATCGCTGATCGTACAACCACAGAACGAGCTGCCTGTCTGCCTGCTTGTCTCACCTGGGGATGGTCGCCATACTTACTGCAGCTACCCCGCAAAAATGCTGAGATTGGGTCTGCTGAAAACCCAGATGCCCAAGAAATGAAGCGCAAGCTCCACTGCAGATTGACACATCGACACTCGGAGCGCCAAACGTTCGACTTAGCGAGAATCTGGGGAACAGACGCAGCCGTTGAGGAGTTGCTTTGACACATGCGTGCGTGTGCCATGGCTCCAGGAATCGGGTATCGAGCGGTCTCGAACTCCTCCTCGGTGGGATGAGCAGCCCGGGGGAAAAGGAGGGGACTCGGTGGAGCCTCCCGTGGCAAGACAAGACAAGACAAGGCAAGACAAGGCAAGGCAAGGTAAGGCAAGGCAAGACAAAACAAGACCGGAAAGACATGATAAGCCATGACATTTGAGAGCGAAGACGTGCCGTTCTCCTCCAGGATCCACAACGTGTTTTCTTCAAGGAGCTCTGGGGTTTCATAACGGGTCGAGAACGCCGTGAAAGCAGTTAGCGCAGAGTTCAAGAGACCGACTGCACCAAGCCCTCTGGGGCATTAAGGGAATATTCAACGCCGTTCTCGTCCAACCAAGCTTTCTCGCCTCTCTCGCCTCTCTCGCCTCCAGCAGCAACAGCAGCAGCATCGCCGGCACCAGCACCCCTTCTCACCCAGATTAAAGAGGGCGTGTGACCCATGGCCTGATTGGCGATGTTGTATAAGGGATAATTTGCCAGAGAAAGCTAGCACTTTGCGGGGCACAGAGGCTGCTCCGTGCAGAGAGGGGCACAGGCCTGTATACCTCCAGGCGCTGTTATTCGGGCGACGTCGAATTAGAGATCCATTAAGACTCGCGGGCACTGCTCAGCGTCCGCGATATTCAGAGAGATATTCATGCAAAGAATCTGGAGCGGGAAAGTCGACCAGGGCCCCTGTGGACAATGAGGGGTTGGGGTGCCCATCTTCCTTCGTCTGGACGCGCAGGGGGTTCCCGGGCGAGGGTATTGAAGGCCACTCCAGTGGCTGATATTAGCGTGAGGACGATCCCCATCGCACCGTCCTCTCGATCCTCTTCCCAACTTCACGACGACGCCTCGTCTGAAAAGCGTTGTTCTTCCTCCCCTCGAGAACCATTATCAGGCCAGGTTCTCCTTCTGCGTGACACGGCGAGCTTTCTCTGTTACTTCAGCGCTGGTCTACCGAGTCCGAAAGCCCTCGAGTCGCACACGCTATTCCCCGCATATGCGCCGCCTTGCCTGCACCTCACGAAGCCTCCATTTCGATTCTCTCCACTTTGCGAGTCCCCCAACGCTCCTGCCATTCCGACGGCAGCTCTCGAGAGCAAGGCCCTCGTCTTTCCTCCTCGTTTCGACAATGGGCTACGCATAGTCTGGGCGACCCAAGCCTCCCTCCAACAACGTCCCGAATGCGCAGAAGGCTGTACGATTCTCCTTTCTTTCCCACGCTCTGGTAAATCTTTCGGCGAACAATAGATGGTTATTCGGGTCGGCACAACATAAATTGAAAAAGAGCGACAACGACAGACAGATTTAGAAGACTTTACGATTTCATACGGCTACTGCGGTTATTTGAGGTGGGTGCTTTGAATTGCTTCCCAGGCCCTGGTCAGCTGTTGGCAAATTCATGTAGACATGTATCTTTGGTACTTGCGGCTGACAGTTTAATTTAGATACTACGTCTAATTCCCTTTCGAAATTACTCTTTCCTGGGCGTACTAATAGCACGGTGGTGAGTCTTGGCCACATATCTATTTGTGTTTTTAGACCCGCGCCTCCTCGACGTCTCTGGCGGGTCATCTTTTCATACCGTGGTC
>Ga0307515_10015071_pt1 | contig 14277 bp, 8 predicted proteins | sample 17_EM_MG_FD_194513 | JGI IMG/M metagenome (GOLD analysis project Ga0307515, IMG submission 194513) | Populus trichocarpa ectomycorrhiza microbial communities from riparian zone in the Pacific Northwest, United States - 17_EM | ecosystem: Host-associated > Plants > Roots > Unclassified | place...
GGCGGCGCGGCGTCGATCTCGATCCTCCACCTCCGCGGCGCCCGGCCGTACTACGACGAGCGCGCGCCGAAGCTGTGGCTCGACTGCGACGGCGAGCGCATCGCGCTCGACGGACCGATCCGCGTGGTCCGCGGCAGCCGCGTGGTGTCGACCCGCGACCGCGGCAGCGCCGTGCCCGAGGACGAGCTCGCCGTGCGATCGTCGGCGGTGCTCCACCGGCTCACCGCGGTCACGGTGAGCGTGCGCGACGGCGATCCGGTGTTCGTGTCGGCGCAGCTGTCGCCGCGCGCCGGCAGCGACGCCCTGGGCTACCGCGAGGCGAGCACGGCGTGGGCCGCGCTGCCCGACGGCCTCGCGATCGAGGTGATCGCCGCCGAGCCGGCGGTGCGCACGATGCCGCTCGGTACGGCGCGCTCGCTGGTGTGCGGGCTGGCCGGCGCCGCGATCGCCACGGCCGCGCTGTGGACCGCCGGCTGGAGCGCGATGGCGTGGGCCGACGTCGCCACCAGGACCCACCCCGGCGCCAGCGAGGACCCGCTGGTGCCGTTCGCGCTCGGCGAGCTCGACCTGATCTCGCTGGCCGCCGCGACGCCGGGCAACCGCGATGATGCGCTCGCCGCGATCGAGGCCGACTTCGCCGCGCGCCACGAGCGCACCGCGGCCTCGTTCGCGCTGTGGCGCCGCGTCGCGCGGCTGCGCGGCGGCTGCGGCGCCGAGCTCCACGCGCGGATCGCCCAGGACGAGATCGACGAGCTCGCGCGGCTCGCGCGCAGCTGCGACGACGACGAGGCCGCCGCCGGCGCGCTGCAGTTCCTCGGCATGTACGAGGAGGCCGCGCTGCGCGATCGCCAGCTGCCGGTCGCCCGGCGCCACATCGAGTCGCTGATCGCCACGGGCGAATGGAGCGCGGTCCACGACTGGATCGCGGGCAGCGGTGCCCGGCGGACCCGCCCCGCGGTCGCGTGCGCCGCGCGGTGGTTCCAGCCGGCCTACCCATCCCGCCCGTCCGGACCGCTGTCGGAGCCGGTGTGCGCCGTGATCGCCGCGCTGTCGATGCCCGAGGCCCAGCGCGCCGGCGCGCTCGCCTCCGCCGCCACCACCGCCACCGCGTCCGCGGACTGGCAGGTGATCCGGATCAGCGAGGTGCTGGCGTGGGCCGCGGGCGAGCCGACCGGCCCGCTGGTGTTCCTCAAGAACAGCGGGATCCGCCTGCACCGCGAGATGTTCGAGCCCGCCGACCGCGTGCTGGTCGCGCATGCGCTGCTGTCGCGCGTCGCCTCCGAGCGCAACACCTACGTCTCCGAGACGCCGGACTACTACGCGACCCTGTCGTGGCGCGCGGTCCGCGAGGCGCTGCGCGACCATCGCCAGACGGCGCGGTCGTGGGCGTGGCACGTCGCGCGCGGTGTCCTCCGCCTGCCCCTGGGCGAGACCGACCCGCGCCGCGCGCGCCAGCTGTACCGCTACGGCCACGCCCTCGAGGTCGCGCTCGCGGTCCGCGCCGGCGACCGGCTGCCGCCGCTGGCGCCCGGCGAGAGCTTGACCAGCCCCGAGATCGTCGACAACGCCGAGCTGTGGACCGAGTACTGGCGCACGTACTGGAGCACGCTGCCCGAGCGCGACGTGTGCGATCGCCCCGGCGCGCAGTCGCTCGCGACCACGGTGCTGGCCGCCGCGCGCAGCGGCGACGGCCGGCGCCTCGCCGACGTGCTCGCGCACTGCCGGCTGCGCGGCTCGCCGGTGATCGCCCAGGTGTTCGCGGTGTGGCCGCGGATCCACGACGGCCGCAACCAGCTCGCCGAGGCGCTGCGGACGATCGATCTGGGGCCGTCGGCGATCGATCCGCTGGCGGTGATCGCGCGCGGGGCGCTGCGCCGCGACCTCGCCCAGCTCACCGGGGACGTCCGGCGGGCCGAGGCGTGGCAGGCGATCCTCGATCACCACATCGCGGCGTTCTCCGAGAACGCGATGCTCACCGCGCTGATGGTCCGCGAGCTGCTCCGCTCGGTCGAGCGCTGACCCCGCGCGGCCCGGGGCGCACCCACCGCCGGGCGATCGCGCGGATCCGGTCGCGCGCGAACCGGCACGGCGCGTCGTCCTCGACCGCGCCCGGCCACACCAGCTCGGTGGCCCCGCCGCTCAGCGAGAACGGCAGCCGCCGGACCCGGAGCTCGGGGCGGACCCGCCGGATATGGTGCGCGACCAGGTCGGGCACGGTCGCGAGCAGCGCGCTGCCCTCGACCAGGCCGCCGAGGTTGGCGAACGCCGAGACCGAGCAGCGGATCCGGCGCTGCTTGTGCAGCACGTCCTCGACGATGCCGCGCAGATCGCCGTTGTACGACACCACGACGTGGTCGTGGGCGAAGTAGTCGGCCTCGCGCAGCCGGCCGATCCGCGCGTGCCGCGGATCGTACAGACACACGAACTCGCTCCAGTACAGCGGCTCGCGGCGGACCGACGGCGGCAGCTCGTCGGCCACCGTGATCGCCGCGTCGAGCCGCTGGGCCGCGAGCGCGTCGCCCACGCTGCGGAAGTTGACCGGGATCGAGATCACCCGCATGTGCGGCGCGTCGCGCGCCAGCAAGGCGAGCAGCTCGGGCAACAGCCAGACCTCGGCGGCGTCGGCCAGGCCGAGCCGCAGCGTGCGCTCGCTGGTCCGCGGATCGAACGCGGCCGGCGCCAGCGCGGCGTCGACCAGCGCCGCGAGGTGCGCCCGGCTGCCGGCCAGCAGCTGCTCGCCGCGGCCGGTCAGCGCGAGCCCGCGGCCCTGCCGCGCGAACAGCGGCACCCCGATCGCGGCGGTCAACCGGCGCAGCGCCGCGCTCACCGCCGGCTGGGTCAGGTAGAGCCGCGCCGCCGCCTGGGTCACGCTGCGCTGCTCGGCGACCACCACGAACACGCGGAGCAGATTGAGGTCGAGGTCGCGTCCATAATTCTCAGGCATGTCTGTCATACATCCTATTCACTGGTGTGATGCGATGGGCAACCCTATCGTCAGGTCATGACCAACCAAACGATCAAGCTCGGCGCCGGACCCCAGGTGTCCCGGATCGCCCTGGGCTGCATGGGGATGTCCGCCATCTACGGCGACGCCGACGAGGCCGAGAGCATCGCCACGATCCACGCCGCGCTCGACCGCGGCGTCAACCTGCTCGACACCGGCGACTTCTACGGCCACGGCCACAACGAGATGCTGATCGGCCGGGCGCTGCGCGGCCGGCGCGACCAGGCGCTGTTGTCGGTCAAGTTCGGCGCGCTGCGCGGCCCCGACGGCGCGTTCATCGGCATCGACTGCCGCCCCGTCGCGGTCAAGAACGCGATCGGCTACACCCTGGCCCGGCTCGGCGTCGACCACATCGACATCTACCGCCCGGCGCGGCTCGACCCGGCCGTCCCGATCGAGGACACGATCGGCGCGATCGCGGATCTGATCAAGACCGGCCACGTCCGCGCGATCGGCCTGTCCGAGGTCGGCCCCGACACCATCCGCCGCGCCGCCGCCGTGCACCCGATCACCGACCTGCAGATCGAGTACTCGCTGATCAGCCGCGGCCCCGAGGACCGGATCTTCCCGCTGCTCGCCGACCTCGGCATCGCCGTCACCGCCTACGGCGTCCTGTCGCGCGGCCTGCTGACCGCGTCGCGCCTCCTCCCCGGCGACTTCCGCGCCGCGCTGCCGCGGTTCACCGGCGAGAACCGCGAGCGCAACCAGCGCCTGGTCGCCGCGCTCGAGCGACTCGCCGCCGCGCGCGGGGTCCGGCCGGCGCAGCTCGCGATCGCCTGGGTCCTCGCCAAGGGCCGCTCGATCGTCCCGGTGATCGGCGCGCGCACCCGCGCGCAGCTCGACGAATCGCTCGGCGCGCTCGCGATCGAGCTGTCAGCCGTCGAGCTCGCCGAGATCGAGCGGGCGATCCCGGCCTCCGAGGTCGCCGGCACCCGCTACGGCGCGCCGCAGATGCAGCACCTCGACAGCGAACACTAGTCCGGCGAGTTCGCGGCCACGAGCCGGACGTCGCCGAGCGTGCCGATCTGGACGTCGCGTGCGGCGGCCACGTCGGTGATGTCGGCCTCGGCCACCGCGAAGTCGAGCGGCAGCTCCAGGTTGGTCGAGACCGAGGTCACGGTGGCGCGCAGCGGCTGGTCCGCGCCCGCGATGGTCAGCTCGACGGTCGCGCCTGCCGTGATCTCGCGCCGCCGATCGCGCGGCACCTGGAACCGGAGCATGAGGTGGGTCGGATCGAGCACGCGGGCGATCGGGACGCCCGGCGCGACGACCTGGCCGCTCTGCGCCGTGACGGTCGACACCACGCCGTCGATCGGCGCCGCGACGCGGGTGTGGGACAGCCGGGCATCGAGCGCGGCGCGGCTGGCTTCGGCCTCGCGCAGCACGGCGGCGGCGCGATCGGCCGCGGCGGTGGCGCGGCTCAGCTTGGCGCGCGCGATCTGCACGGACTTCTCGCTGGTGACGGCCAGCGCGAACAGGCGTTCCTCCGCGGCGGCCAGGTGCTGCGCCGCGGCGGCCTCGGCGCGCGCGGCGGCGACCCCGGGCCGCGCGGCATCGACGGCGGCAGTCGCGGCGCGCAGCTGCTCGGCGATCGGTGAGGCATCGATCTCGGCGATCAGATCGCCGGTGCGCACGCGCTGCCCGCTGCGCACGACCACGCGGGTGATGCGGCCCTCGAGCTGGGCCGCGACGATCTGGGTGACGCGCGGTGCAACCACCCCGGGCAGCGGCACGGCGGCGGGCGCCGGACACAGCGGCGGCGGCGGTGGCGCAGGTTCAGGCGAGGCGGCGCGGTCCGCCGAGCAGGCCAGCAGGCACGCGCAGAGGATGAGCTTGGGCATGACGGATCTCCGGGTTGGCAGGAGCGGCGCCGCGGGTGGCGGCCATGACGAGGCGGTGGTAGACGCCGCGCTGGGCGAGCAGCGACGCGTGGTTGCCGATCTCGGCGATCCGGCCCTGGTCCATCACGACGATCAGGTCAGCGCTCGCCACGGTCGACAGCCGGTGGGCGACCACGACGCGGGTGGCGCGCAACCGCGAAAGGTTCGCCGCGACCTGCGCCTCGGTCGCGCCGTCGAGCGCGCTGGTCGCCTCGTCGAGCAGCAGCAGGCTCGGCTCGCGCAGCGCCGCGCGGGCGATCGCGATGCGCTGGCGCTGGCCGCCCGACAGCGAGGTGCCGCCGTCGGACACCGGCGTGTCGAGCCCCATCGGCAGCTGCGCGAGGTCGGCGTCGAGCGCGGCGACCGCCGCCGCCCGCTGGATCCGCTCGAGGCTGGCGTGCGGCGCGGTCAGCGCGATGTTGTCGCGGATCGTCGCGCCGAAGATGTAGGGGTGCTGGGGCACGACGCCGATCTGGCGGCGGACCGCGCGCAGGTCGAGCTCGGCCAGCGGCCGGCCGTCGAACGCCACGGTGCCCCGGGTCGGCGGCACGATCCCGGCGATCAGGTTGAGCAGGCTGGTCTTGCCCGAGCCGGTGGCGCCGACGAGCGCGACCAGGCTGCCGGGCGGGATGTCGAGCGTGACGCTGTCGACCACGAGCGGGCCGTCGCCGTAGCGCAGCGACACGCTGCGCAGCGACACCGCGCCGGCCAGCGTCGGCGCGTCGAGCACCGCGTCCGGGTCCTGCTCGGGCGTGGTGCGGCGGACGTCGTCGATCCGCTCGGTGTACGCGCGAGCGACCTGCAGCTGCATCAGGCTCTGGACGAGCTGGGCGAGCGTCCCGAACAGCGAGGTCGCCAGCGCCGACATCGCGAGCATCGTGCCGAGCGACAGCGAGCCGGCGATCACCGCGCTGGCCCCGATGACGAGGATCACCATCGGCGCCAGCGCCGACATCGCACCGTGGATCGCCTCGAGCGCCGCGCCGAGCCGGCCGCGCTGGACCGAGACGTCGAGGCAGTCGGCGTGGAGCTCGGCGTAGCGCGCGACCGCGGTGGCCTCGGCGCCCGCGCACTTGAGCGTCTCCATGCCGGCCAGGAGCTGGACCAGGTAGCCCTGCGCCCGGGCCTGGCGCTCGACGTCCCGCGCCAGGTAGCGGCGGTTCTTGGGTCGCAGCACCAGCCACGCCATGAGCTCGAGCGCCGCGAGGCCGAACGCGAGCAGGCCGAGCCGCGGGTTGACCGCGAGGATGACGATCGCGTAGATCGCGACGAACGCGCCGTCGACCACCGCCGCCAGGCTCTGCGACGTGATCAGCTCGCGGATCGTCGCGTTCGAGCCGACCCGCATCATCAGATCGCCCGCGGAGCGGCGCTGGAAGAACCCGATCGGCAGCGACACCAGGTGATCGAGGAAGCCGAGCGTGAGCCGGCCGTCGAGCGCGGTGCGCAGCGCGAGCAGCAGCTGGGCGCGCATCACCGTGCACACCGCCTGCACGCCGACGATGCCGACCACCGAGACCAGCACGATCCCCAGCATCGCGCGGTCGCTGCGCGGCACCACCCAGTCGATCACCAGGCCGGTGATCAGCGGCAGCGCCAGCGCGAACACCCGCATGATCAGCGACATCACGACGACCCGGGTGAACGCGGCGCGCTCGGCGAACAGCTCGCGGAGGTATGATCGGGCGCCCGGCGCGCCGGTGCGCTCGTCGCGGACGAGGTCGGCGCGCGGCCGGAGCTCGAGCGCGACCCCGGCGAAGCAGCGCGAGACCTCGTCGAGCGAGACGTCGCGCTCCCCGGTCGCGGGATCGACGATCCGGACCGCATCGCCGACCATGCGATCGAACACCACGTACCGCGAGGGCTCCCAGCGCAGGATCGTGGCGCGCGGCAGCTCGGCGAGCTGATCGAGCGTGATCTCGAGGCTGCGGCCGGCGAGCCCGAGCTGGCGCGCGGCATCGAGCAGCGCGCGCGGGGTGACGCCATCGCCCGACACCGCCAGGGCCGACCGGACGCGGTCGAGCGCGACGCCCTTGCCGCAATGGCCGAGCACGCTCGCGAGCGCCGCCGCGCCGCAATCGGCCCAGTCGAGCTGCGGCACGAACGGGATCGCGCGCACGCGCCGCCCGTTCAGCCGGGCGATCCTGGGGAACCGGTCGAGCATCGACTGCATGTCACTCTCCACGTCGGGGGACCAGCCTGCGAAACAGGCTCTCGTGATCGACCCGGACCTCGGCCTTGCCGAGCAGGCCGTCGCGAAGCTCGTACTCGCGCCCGCCGGCCCCGAACGCGCGCGCCGCGAGGTGCGCGCGCACCACCACGACGGACCCGGTGATCGGCAGCGCGTCGCCGACCGGATCGCCGAAGCTGTGGCGCGCCTCGTCCGGCCCGATCACCTGCGCGTCGATCGCGTCGATCACCGCGAGCTCCCGCTTCTTGTGGCGCGGCAGCTCGATCTGCATGGCCATCCCGACCGCGAGGCGCGGCCGATCGAAGCCGGGCAGCAGCGCGACCACCGACGGCCCGGCGCTGGCCGAGAGCGTCATGACCTGCGCGCCGGACACCAGCACCTGCCCCGGGCCCACCCGGATGTCGCCCACCACGCCCGCGGTCGACGCGCGCAGCGTGCGAGCCTCGATGACGGCGCGCGCGCGCTGACGGCGCGTCGCGGTCCCGGACAGGGTGTTGCGCGCGGCGGCGTCGCCCGGGTTGGTGAGGAGCCTCGCCAGCGCGTTGCGGTGGTCGGCCTCGGTCGCGGCGAGCTCGGCCTCCTCGTCGAGCGCTTGCAGCCGGACGACCGGATCGCCGGGGGCGACATGCGCGCCAGGCGCGACCAGGACGTCGGCGACCGTGCCCGCCACCGGCGCGGTGACGCTCTCGCCATCGGTCATGATGATCGACACGCCGGTCGAGTACGTCGGCACCTGGATCAGCGCGGTGGCCGCGAGCACCGCAGCCACCAGGCAGATCAGCGTCGGGTACGCCCATCGCATCCACGTCCGGGGCGCGGCGATCAGGCGGCCCGCCGCCGCCCCGTCGCGCCGCTCGGCGAGCGCTTCGCGGCCAACCGGCGATGCCACCTCGCCGGGCTCCGGCGCGCATCGGGCGGCGTGGGCGGCGGCGAAGTGACCGACGATCCCGACCACGGCGGCCGCGATCGCGGCGAGCGTGACGACCTCGTGCGCGCCGTACGCGGGGCTCGCCGGCGAGCGCCGGATCACGAGCACCGCGCGCGCCGGGGCCGGGCCGACCGGCTCGATCAGGGCGCGGCCGAGCAGCGCGCGCTGGCCGCTGACCGCGACCTGCGCGATCAGCTGCTGCGCCCGGTGGTCGATCTTGCGCGGCGCGTTGCCGTCGGGCACCGCCCACGCCGAGCCCTGCGCGGGGTCAAACAGTACGCACATCGCGTCGGGCGAGTCGGTCAGCTGCGACATGCCCTGCTGCAGCGCGCGCGTCGCGGCGGACAGGTCGGCCTGCATCGCGATCCAGTGCGCGACCTGGAACACCTCGCGCTCGATCTCGGGCGTGATGACCAGCGCCGCGGGCCCCGACCCCATCGCATGCGCCGGCGCCGAGCCGCGGCCGGGTACAGGCGGAGGCCGGACCACGGGCGCAGGCCGGGGAGCGAACGCGGCCGGTGCGGCAAGCGCCGGCGCCGGGCTGCGCGCGAGCTCGGGCGACGAACCGGAGCCACGCTCGGGCGCCGGGCTGGGCATGGCCTCGGCTGCCGAGCCAGCGCGACGCTCGAGCGCCGGGCTGCGTGCGACCTCGGGCGCCAGGGTGCGCGCAATCTCGGCTGCCGAACCACGACGACGCTCGGGCGCCAAGCTGCGCGTGACCTCGAAGGAGGAACCACCTCGACGCTCGGGCGCCGGAGTGCGTGCAACCTCGGGCGCCGGGCTGCGCGCAACCTCGGACGCCGAACCACTGCGAACCACCGGTGCCGGCGTGCGCGCAACCTCGGCTGCCGAGCCAGCGCGACGTCCCGGTGCGGGGCTGCGCGCAATCTCGGCTGCCGAGCCAGCGCGATGCTCGAGCGCCGGGTTGTGCACGACCTCGGCTGCCGAGCCAGCGCGACGCTCGGGCGCCGGGTTGTGCACGACCTCGGACGCCGAACCACTGCGACGCTCGGGCGCCGGCGTGCGCGCAACCTCGGACGCCGAACCAGCGCGACGCTCGGGCGCCGGGCTGCGCACGAGCGCCAGTGATGAGCCGCGACTGCGTGGGGGTGCGGGGTGTTGCGCGCGCGCTGGTGCAGGGGTATTGCCGTGCGTCCAGATCACCGTCGGCTCCTGGACCTCGAGCGCGGTGCGCGGCACGGGCCGCGTCGGTGCCTCGCCGACCGTGCGCAGCACCGTCCGCCCCTGCATCTCGAACGCGGCGCGCAGCACCGTCCGCTCCTGCATCTCGAACGCGGCGCGCGGCACCGTCCTCCCCTGCATCTCGAACGCGGCGCGTGGCACCGTCGGCTCCATCATCTCGAACGCGGCGCGCGGCACGGCCAGCGTCTGTGCCTCGCCGATCGTGCGCAGCGCGGTCGGCGACTGCGCCTCGAGCACGGCGCGCGTCGGTGCCTCGCCGACCGTGCGCAGCACCGTCCGCTCCTGCATCTCGAACGCGGCGCGCGGCACCGTCCGCTCCATCATCTCGAACGCGGCGCGCGGCACGGGCCGCGTCGGTGCCTCGCCGACCGTGTTCGGCGCGGTCGGCGACTGCGCCTGGAGCACGGCGCGCGGCACCGGCCGCGTCGGTGCCTCGCCGACCGTGTTCGGCGCGGTCGGCTCCATCCTCTCGAACGCGGCGCGCGGCACCGTCCGCTCCTGTGCCTCGAGCACGGCGCGCGGCACCGGCCGCTCCATCTTCTCGATCATGGTGCGCAGCGCGGTCGGCTGGAGGAACGCTGTCACGGTGCGCGGCGCGATCTGCTTTCTCAGCTCGACCACGGTGTGCGCCGTGGTCGGCTCGGTCGCGTCGACCGCGGTGGTCGGCTCCAGCGCCTCGAACAGGGGGACCGCCGGCAGGCGCTGCGGCTTCGACGGCCGCGCGCCATGCGCCCGCGGCACGGCGCGCTTCACCACCCGCGTGCGCGCGAGCGTGTCACCGTCGGTCTCGCGCGGCTTCACGATGCCCCCGGCAGATCCGCGATCAGCGCCGCCGCCGTGACCCGCTCGCTGGCGGGCTCGCCGGCGGCGCCGGTCACCGGCTCCTGGGCATGGGCCGAGCTCGCCGCGGCGACGGCGGCGACGGTGGCAACGGTGGCGATGGTGGCAACAAGTGCTGGCTGGGTGTAACGCATGGTGATGACTCCGCTGCGACGCGGCTAGCTGAGGTCGCCCTCGCCGCGGTTGAGGTCCTGGATCGCGGCGTCCGGCGGCGCGGCCGCGATCGATCGGCCGGTCGCGTCGCCCCCGCCGCTCGTGCAACCCGCGACGAGCACGGCGAGGACGACCAGGCCGAACACGATCGACCGGAGACACGAGTGTCGACAGCAACAGCTCATCGGGCCCTCCATCGCTTGTTACGTCGCGGCCATTCGATTCGATCCCATCGAGACGAGATCACGAATCAGATAATGAATTACCGAAGCGAGCAATACATTGCACGATCTGGATACCGCATCATGCTCCGAAACGTTCGCGACCCTCGAAGATCGCGAGTTGCCGACCGCGCGCTGTCGCCGACACCGCGCGGCACGACCATCGTCGCCGCTGGCGAACGCCGGACCGCCGCGGCCGCGGGCGCGCGGGCGCGCGCTCAGGGCTTCGCGCCCTCACGACCTGGGGTGCCGCGGCAGGCGCCGTGGGTTTCGATCGCTGTGCTTCATCATGCCCCTCGCCTGATGCAACGCACCACGCGGGCCTTGGAGTCCAGAGAACCGCAATGATTCACGTCGTGTAGCAGGCTACGCAGATTGCGCACCGCGCTGCACGACGGCTGCACGTCGCGCGCAGCGCGGGCGTGGCGCCGAGCACCGCGGATGGAAAGCTCGCGTAGATCGCAGCACGGCGAGTGGCTACGGCCCAGGCGGTAATTTCGGGGGCGCCGAGGCGGTCGCGCAGTCCTCGTACCACGCTTGCGTCCCGCCGGGCTGGCCCGGGGTCATGCTATCGAAGTACCACGCCTGCCCCGTCGCGGACGTCGTGCTGTGCATCCACGCGATGCTCGCGAGGCGGTGATCGGCGGCGCCGTGGGCGAGCGCGGCCTGCCACACGTCGTGCGGCGTGCAGCGCGGCGGGGTGACGATCTCGTAGGTGCAACCATGCGAGCTGAGCATCGCGGCCACGTTGACCCGCGTCACGGTCACGACCACGCCGCAGTCGTCGGGCAGCGGCGCATTCACCGGGACGCCCGGCTTGCGCTGCGACCGGGTGGGCGAACGAAACATGTACGAGGCGTTCCCCCCGAACGACATGAAGTCAAAGTCGACGAAGCCATCGGACGAGACCGCCGAGAACAGCATCATCGTGAGCTCGCCGTCGGGGACCAGCGTGCGGGCCATGGCTCGCGCCTTCGGCAGGTATGCGGCGGGATCGAAGCGGTGAGGGTCGAAGTCGATTGGCCGGCTCAGCGTGTTCGGGAACGCGCCGTGAACCAGCCCCGCGGTGGTCGCCGCGTCGACGCCGGGGGCGCCCGACGGCGTGGTCACCGGCGGCTCGCCCGCGGGACCGACATGCGCGGGTGCGGGAGATCGCCCGGTCGGCCGACCGGCGACCGGAGCCCCCGGCGACGGCGAGCGCTGATGCGGCGGCCCGGCCTGGCCCGACGACGGCGAGGTCGGCCGTGCCGGCGCCGGCTCCGGCGCCGAGGTCGCCGAGGACGCCGAGGTCGGCGGCGCGTCGGGCGATGACGGCGGGGCGAGCGGCGGCGGCAGTGCACGGCCGTCGGCGGACCCGGCGTGGGGCTGGCCCTCGACGACGACCGCCACCGGCGGCGCCGGCGCTGGCGCTGGCGTGCTCGGCCCCAGCATGCGACCGACGAGCGCGACCACCAGCCCTCCGGCGCACGCGGCGACCACCGGCACGATCAGCCGCGATCGTCGCTTCGCCGTCACCGGCACCGTCGGCGCCTGCCGCCGCTGCTCCGCGCTCGTCGCTGCGCGAGCTCCGCGATCCGGGGTGCCGGCGGGCGGGGCGCCGTCTGCACGGCCGGCGACGGGAGGCCCCGGCTCGGGCCCCGCGCCCGGGGCATCGCGGGCGCCGGGCCGATCCGTCACGTCGTACGGCGCCGCCTTGCGCACCGGCGGCCCGACCTGGCCGGTCGGCAGGGTCAGCGGCGCGATCGAGGCCGGCGGCGTCGCCGACCGGGTCAGCGGGCGGCGGTGCGGCGCCAGCGATCGCCACTCGTGCGCCGGGAGCTCCGCGGACGCCGCGTGCAGCGCGTTGGCCAGCGCGCTCGCCGACGCGAACCGCTCCCCGCGCTGCTTGGCCATCGCGCCCTGCACGACGCTCGCGAGCGCCTCCGGCAGGTCGGGGCGAAGCGTGCGCGGCGACGGCGGCTGCCTCTCGACCTGGGCGACCAGCAGATCGAAGTGGCCCAGGCCCTCGAACGGCTTCTGCCCCGTGATCGCCTCGAACAGCACGACGCCTGCGGAGTAGACGTCGCTGCGGCCGTCGACCGTGCCGCGGCCGATCTGCTCGGGCGACATGTAGTGCGGCGTGCCGAGCATCGCGCCGCTTCGCGTGCTCGGCCCGGCGCCGGGGAGGTCGGCGGCGAGCTTGGCGATCCCGAAGTCGAGGACCTTGGCCCGCCCGCTCGGCGTGACGATGATGTTGTCGGGCTTGAGATCGCGGTGGATGATGCCGATGTCGTGCGCGGCGGTCAGCGCCGACAGCACCTCGATCATCACCCGGACCAGCCCGCCGAGCGGCACCTTGCCGGCCCGGATGATCTCGCGCAGCGTCTTGCCCTCGACCAGCTCCATCACGATCGCCGGCCGGCCGGTCGGGGTCTCCGTGAAGTCGAACACCCGGGCGATGCCCTCGTGGTTGATCAGGTTCACCGCGCGGGCCTCGGTGAAGAACCGCTCGATCAGCGACGGCTTCTCGCAGGCGTCGTCCGACAGCAGCTTGATCGCGACCCGGCCGCCGACCGCGGGCTGGACCCCGAGGTAGACCCGGCCCATGCCGCCGCGGCCGAGCAGCCGGGCCAGGTGATACGGCCCGACCTCCATGCCGAGGAACGCGTCATCGGTCGCCAGCCGCGCCGCGCCTTCGCGATGGCAGGGCCCGGCCTGCTCCGATCTCGAGCCGCATTCCGCACACACGAACATCTATGGACACCCGACCTTCGTGCGGTGGGCGCAGACGCACATGCCGGCGACGGTAGCACGCCGGCCGCGCGACTTCACGCCGCGCCGCAAAACGCCCGCTCAGTTCGCCGCGTCGTCGGTCGCGGCCGGGGCCGGCTCGCACACGATGTCGATCGCCCCGTTCTTGAGGTCGATCCGCGCGGTGCCGCCGGTGGCGAGCTTGCCGAACAGGATCTCGTTGGCCAGCGGCGCCTTGAGCGTCGACTGGACCAGCCGCGCCATCGGCCGGGCGCCCATCGCCTTGTCGTAGCCGTGCTCGACGAACCACTCGATCGCCGCCGGGGTGACCTCGAGCTGGACCTTCTTCTCGGCGAGCTGGCCGTCGAGCTCGTCGAGGAACTTGCGCGCGACCTTGCGGATCACCTCGACCGGCAGCGCGTCGAAGATCACCGTGGCGTCGAGCCGGTTCCGGAACTCGGGCGTGAACACCCGCTCGAGCGCCTTCTTGCCGTCCTTGCCGTCCGCGATCGAGTCGCCGAAACCGATCTTGCCCGCCGCCATCTCGCGGCTGCCCGCGTTGCTGCTCATGATCAGGATGACGTTCCTGAAGTCGCTCTTGCGGCCGTTGTTGTCGGTCAGGGTCGCGTGGTCCATGACCTGGAGCAGGATGTTGTAGATGTCGGGGTGCGCCTTCTCGATCTCGTCGAGCAGGACCACCGAGTACGGGTGCTTGTTGATCGCGTCGGTCAGCTGGCCGCCCTGGTCGAAGCCGACGTAGCCCGGCGGCGCGCCGATCAGCCGCGACACCGTGTGCTTCTCCATGTACTCCGACATGTCGAACCGGATGAACTCGACGCCGAGGACCGAGGCGAGCTGCTTGGCGAGCTCGGTCTTGCCCACGCCAGTCGGCCCGGCGAACAGGAAGCTGCCGGTCGGCTTGTTGGGGTGGCCCAGGCCCGCGCGCGACAGCCTGATCACCGTCGCGAGCTGCTCGATCGCCTTGTCCTGGCCGAAGATCATCTGCTTGAGATCGCCGTCGATGTCCTGGAGCTTCTTCTTGTCCTGGGTCGAGACCGAGCGGGTCGGGATCCGCGCCATCTTGGCGACGATCTCCTCGATCTGCGCGGGGCGGATCAGGTCGGGAC
>Ga0307515_10015072_pt1 | contig 14276 bp, 10 predicted proteins | sample 17_EM_MG_FD_194513 | JGI IMG/M metagenome (GOLD analysis project Ga0307515, IMG submission 194513) | Populus trichocarpa ectomycorrhiza microbial communities from riparian zone in the Pacific Northwest, United States - 17_EM | ecosystem: Host-associated > Plants > Roots > Unclassified | place...
TCGAACATATCTAAATTGGTGAATTTGGAGAATTACATATTGCATGCAATGAAGAGTCTACCAATGGCTTAAGAGTTTGTGTTTTCATGATGGAAAGGCTTCGAACATATCTAAATTGGTGAATTTGAAGAATTACATATTGCATGCAATGAAGAGTCATGACTGTCACGTGTTTATACGAACATTCATTCCACTAGCTTACCATACATTTATCGTTTCATGAAAAAGTTAAAGGCCCAATCCAGTATGGATGGATGTATCTATTCAAAATGTTAAGGATTATACATGCATCGTAATTAAATTTCTATTGTATTTTTTTTTAATTCAAAACATTCATCTAATTTCATGAAGGTACTTGTTCAACCTTAAGAGAAAAGTAAAAAACAAAGCGCATATTGAGGTTTCGATATGTGAGGCTTATATTGTTGAAGAAATTTTAACATTTATCTCGTACTATTTTGAACCTCATTTGAGAATAAGAATCAACTGTGTTTTAAGACATAAAGATTATGGGGACGTGCCTTTAAGTGAGAACTTATCAATATTCTCTCATCCTGGACGACCTGTAAAAAAAAAGGTTGTAAGAGGAAGATATTTGATAAAAATTAAATTCAGACATGCATATAATTATATGTTATTTAACTATGATGAATTAAAACTTTTTATTAAGTAAGTATAATAATAAAAAATGTTGTTACTTTTGAAAAACTTATCTCTTATACTATAATAAACTAATAGATTGAATAATTCCTCGTAGGCAACATCGTCAATTTTTACTATTCCAAAACTCACAGCTCACTAAATCTCAAATCTTTCAATTACAAGATGAACAATTTTTCACATGGTTCAGAACACATATAAGGACTGTTTAATCATTCTTATCTTTAGGAATACTTAATTTTCATTACATATTTCTCGTTAACTGTTAATGGTTGTAATTTATGTATCATGTTTATTAATTGGGAGGGAATACCAGTGTTAATTTAATTTACAATGTATAAGTCCTGAAAGAAAGGTAAAGTGGTATAACGAGTATTTCATCAATGAACATGTTTTTCATACTAAAGAGTATGGTCAGGGTAAAATGACATATAATAATAGAGTTTGTGTTAAGGGATCGACTTCTAAAAATGTCTTAAATATAACATGGAAAAGTATCATCACTCATGCAAAGTATATGTCTTAAATATTTATAATGCAGTTAAATTAGTTCCTTCAGATTTTCTTTAAGTCTTAAAATTGAAATCTAACTAACTAGCTAATATATATATATATATATATATATATATATATAGTTCTGAGTCAAAAGACATATACTTCACATTTCTCTTTTATATGTTCCAATTTCTTCTTTTAAAAATTACTCTAACCTTCTAAAAACTTGAATATGATAATATATTTCCTCTTGTTTTAAAACATTTCACTATACATGGGTCAATACAAAATTTTAATTTTGATTAAAATATAAAAGCATCTTTATAAATAATATAACCTAAATCTATATTTAATTTCCATTGTCTCTCTGGGTCTATTGAACAAAGCAAATAATACATCAAAGTTTCTTTCCCCAACTACAATTTCTTTCCATAATCAGCCAAAACAAACCTTTTAAAAAACAGTTATTCCAGTTTAGAACCAATACCACCACTAAGTATTGAAAGGGATGTTGCATCGCCGCTATTTTTAAGTGAAGAATTGTATGATGAAATCAGTTATATAAACAATTATAATGTATTAATTTTATTTTGATTTTGATTTCTTGAAATAATAATAATGATATTTTTAGGTTTACTCTATCTTAAATTAAGTTTTAAGAGTAGAGATGTGGAAACAAAGAACTCTAAACTCTTTTTTTAAGAAATAATATGTCAATCTCCTAGAAAATAATGCATTTGTTATAGTTACTATTGAAACATGGCAACTTCTTCCCGGGATCTTGATAAAATAACTCATGAATTTGAGGAACTCAGTGAACATCCTTCTAAAAGCCAAAACATTAGCATGAAGAAATGAATGTTATTTTTTTGGAACATAGTCCAAGACTATGTCCAATGATGTTGAATTTTCCTGTAACTAAATATCAAAAATCCATCGTGTTTATCTTAAAGTTGGTCGATTTCAACCTATCCTTTCTTAGTATTCTTTTTCAAAATATGAGAATCATCATTGTTGATTTCGAGCTTCTTAGTTTAAAGCATATTCAAATTGGCTAAAGTACTCAAATATAGTGAATGCTATATTTTGTCTACTTTACTACCATTTTGGAAAGTCAACAAGAAGGTCGGGATTAAATGCTTTTGTATTCAGGGCCAAGGATATGATGATATAAACAATATATGGGGTAAGTGGGATGGACTACAAGCTTTGTTTCATAAAGATTGTCATTTTGCTTGTTATATACATTACCTAGCTCATAGGTTATAATTAGCTCTTATTATTGCATCTAGAGAATAACGAATTACAACTTGCTCAAACAATTAAAACCAACAATAAGAATGGTCAAGATGAAATAGAGACAGGAAAAGGAGTAAACAATATTGGTACCTTACAACAACCTGGTGATACTCGATGAGGTTTTCATTTTCCATCACTTGGTAGCTTGTTAAGGATGTTTAGTGCAACTAGTAAATTTATTAATATTGTCTCTAAAAATGGAGCAAATTATTCTTAAAGAGGAGATGTGAAAACAACTTACTTGGCATTAACATATTTTGAATTGTTTTTCATATTGCATATGATGAAACAAATTATAGGAATTACTAATGTTTTATATCGATCTTTGCAGCAACAAGATCAAGATTTTTCCAATGCCATAAGTTTAGTTTCAACTATGAAGTCATTGATTCAAGAGTTACGGGATGATGGTTAAGAACCTTTACTTCAAAATGTTAAAGCATTTCGTGCACAAAATGATATTGATATTCCTAATTTGAAAACACAATATATAAGAGCTCGTGGCAGGTCTCATTATCAAACTGAAGTTCTCACAATTTTAGAACATCATTTCAAAGTTAATATATTTATAATTGCTATTAATTTTCAATTATAAGAGTTAAATAACAGATTTTGTTATCAAATAGTTGAGCTAGTTTGACGTTATATCCTTAAGATTCTTATAGCTCATTCAATGTTAATGATGCATGCAATTTGGATGAAAACTTTTATCCCAAAGATTTTAGTGGGCAAGAGAGTCAACAAGAAGGTCGGGATTAAGTGCTTTTGTATTCAGGGCCAAGGATATGATGATATAAACAATATATGGGGTAAGTGGGATGGACTACAAGCTTTGTTTCATAAAGATTGTCATTTTGCTTGTTATATACATTACCTAGCTCATAGGTTATAATTAGCTCTTATTATTGCATCTAGAGAATAACGAATTACAACTTGCTCAAACAATTAAAACCAACAATAAGAATGGTCAAGATGAAATAGAGACAGGAAAAGGAGTAAACAATATTGGTACCTTACAACAACCTGGTGATACTCGATGAGGTTTTCATTTTCCATCACTTGGTAGCTTGTTAAGGATGTTTAGTGCAACTAGTAAATTTATTAATATTGTCTCTAAAAATGGAGCAAATTATTCTTAAAGAGGAGATGTGAAAACAACTTACTTGGCATTAACATATTTTGAATTGTTTTTCATATTGCATATGATGAAACAAATTATAGGAATTACTAATGTTTTATATCGATCTTTGCAGCAACAAGATCAAGATTTTTCCAATGCCATAAGTTTAGTTTCAACTATGAAGTCATTGATTCAAGAGTTACGGGATGATGGTTAAGAACCTTTACTTCAAAATGTTAAAGCATTTCGTGCACAAAATGATATTGATATTCCTAATTTGAAAACACAATATATAAGAGCTCGTGGCAGGTCTCATTATCAAACTGAAGTTCTCACAATTTTAGAACATCATTTCAAAGTTAATATATTTATAATTGCTATTAATTTTCAATTATAAGAGTTAAATAACAGATTTTGTTATCAAATAGTTGAGCTAGTTTGACGTTATATCCTTAAGATTTTTATAGCTCATTCAATGTTAATGATGCATGCAATTTGGATGAAAACTTTTATCCCAAAGATTCTAGTGGGCAAGAGAAACCTCATTTGAGGTTTTAATTCCAACATTATGAGTTTGATGTACTAAAATATCTAAAGTTTCAGAAATTGACTACTATTTCTAAGTTATATAGGGCAATGACAACTTCTAGAAAATAAAAAAAAAACTATCATTTATTTGATATATTAATTCGATTAATCCTAACTCTTCATGTATTTATGACAAATGCAAAACGAGTTTTTTCTACAATGAAGTTGATGAAAACAGGGCTCCGTAGCAAAATAAATAATGTTTTTCTTGCTGACAATTTATTTGTCTATATAGAAAAAGAGATTACTATAAACTTCACAATATATATTATTATGGATGAGTTTCGCTCAATAAAAAATCATCGAAGATGACTTAATTTAGATCTATTTGTTGTTTTTATGTCTATTGTCATAACCTATTTTTGGGTTATTCCCCAAAATTCACTTTTTCTCTTCCAAAAATAAAAAAAATATATTCGAACTAAAAAAAATCCAAAAAACAATAATAGTGAGAAGAGGATGTCGAAGCACCAGAAAATGGCTAGAAATTGGTTAAGGAGGCTCAAAAATTCAAAGATTAAAATTTAACAATATATTTTTTACAGATGAAGAGCCTCGTTGACAAGGAAAATTCAAATTGAAGAAGAACTGTCCAAAAATAAATTTTATTGGAGATTTAATTGAATTTATGGAGGGTTTGATTGCAAGAAAATTTATTTTTAAAGTCAATTTGGGCTTTAATTGGAATAAATTAAAGTTCTGGGGTCAAATTAGAATTTTTTAGAGTTAATTTGGTCAAATCAGGGGCTTAATTACATAAATATTGAAGTTTGATGGCCAATTAGGGACTTAATTGAATAAATTAAGAACTAGGGACCAAAGGGAAAAGGGCACTGAAATCTGGGGTTTGAGTTGAAGTTCATCAGGGGTGTAATTAGAGATAAATCACAAATTGAAGGACTAAAGCGTAATTGGTAAAAAAAGTTACTATTCATCTTCTTCTCCAGCAAGGCTGCTCGAGGGGCCTCCTTCCCAAGGCGTTTGACGCCTCGTTTCTTCCCCAAATTAAATGAAACCTGCACGAAAACGATCCCCTGACACCTGACTACACGCTAGTATAAACCATTCAAGCTGATCGAGGTTGTAGAGGCAGTGGCATCGCCCCAAAATGGCCAACCCGACCAACCATTTTTCCTGCACAGAACTGACAGTTCATCATTGCTACTTTGAGCCAATGGTTGGGATGCTTTCGAGTTGAACCAAGGGCTAAGATTTTGCACCAGAAAAGACAAAGTGTCCCTCTTCCACTGCCTATAAATAGATTTGATCTTCATGCTCCATGGGTGGAGAAATTTGGGTCCAAAGATAGCAAAAAAATAGCCTCCCTAACCCGATTTCTGCTGCCAACAGAACCCCTCTCTCTCTCTCTCTCCATCGCGGCGTTCAGCCACCAGCATCATCACCACCAGCTTGAACACCTCCATCTCCATCACAATCAACCGCCCGACCACCTCATATAGTGAACGCACCGCCGAGCCTCTCTCCTTTGCAACTTTTCTTCTTTTGTCACCAACAACTACCACCGGCCACCATTCCCTTTACCGAAGCCTACTGAGCCACCGGCCGAACCTCCTTGTCGCAACCAAGCTTCCACCGCAGGTTAGTCTCCTTCCGCTTCCCTTTCTTCTTCTTCTTCTTCTTCTTCTTCTTTGGTGGTCTCCACTGTTCACGTTGCATGTGAACAGTGAAGAGTAATCCACTGTTCATTTTTTAAAAAAAAATTCCAAAAAATCTTTCTAAAATTTTTTTATGATTTTCTCCTGTATTTTTCTATCTATTTTGAGTAATATTGGTTTGTATTTTTATACCATAAAGATACAAATCCAATATTAAAATTCCCGATTTTTGTCAAAACATTGCAAAAAATTATAAAACAAATAAAAATACATTTTGTTTTCATGCATAGGGCCCAGTCTCTCAAAGATTAAAAAAAAATCATCACATCGTATTTTCATACAACAAAAGAATATATATGTTTTAGCATGTATTTTGGCTTTAATAACAAGTTTATTAAAACCATGAAAACTAGGCCAATATTTCAAAAATACCCAAAAAATATATTTTTTTTTTCTTTTAGTATCTAGGATTACGAATTTATACGTAAAACGTATTCCTGATATTAAAAAGGTAGTTTCTTTTATAGACATTAGAACGAATAGACTTTTACCCGATAAGATAAGGATCTTCTTACGGATAAGAACTTTTCTTAACCCTTAGATAGATCACCATTTAGAAAACACGACAAGACCTTAGTTTTTTTTTCCAGATAATTAAACAATGAAGCTTACCTTAGATATGGCGTATTTGAGGTGTTAATACCTTCCATTTACGCAACCAGTCCCCGTACTTGATCTCTGAGACCAATTAGGGTTTCTAGTGACCAAAATACTAAGTGGCGACTTCCTTTCCCGCTTTCCACTGATAAAAGATAAGAATTCATTGTCTTCCCATATTTGCCAGATAGCTACATTGATTGAAGTGGAATATTCGCCAATGACGCTGCACACATGCGACATCTATATTAAATATTTTTAACCTTTGGTATTTATTAGAATGTAATAAGATACTATATATGAAAATTAAGAATTTGTTTTATTATAATTATTTAACTTATTAAAATAAAATTTGATTTTGTTTTTTTTTTTACTTATATATATAGTTTTTCTAGATCCATCCCAGCCTACCATCGAGAAAAAAAGGAGGAGACGACGACAGAGAAACGCCACCAATTCACAGCTGCAGGTAGCAGGAAACCGTGGGCCTTGACCCTGATTCATCTAATTTCCTAGCTGTGTTGCATGGCTGGATGCCGAGTTAGCTGTTAATTTGGAAAGTTCTAGGAACCCCACATGAATGCTTTAGGTGGGACTGCCTGTGCACATGCACATGTCCCCTAATCTTTGCGGTGTAGACTTTAGAACGCTTTTCTTGCATCTTTTCTTTGCGGTGCTCCTCTTCTTTCTGATCTGGCCACATGATAGTTGTTGATTTGTGGAATTCAAGGGTTCAAGAAAATTTATTCATTTTCTGATTTTTTTAAATTTGAATTTTGAAATTAATATTTAGATTAATTTATTCTTCTTAATTCATCAGATCAATATTAAATAAAATTAAAGACCCGTGTCCTATGCCTTGTTTTTGTTGCGGCAAAAGAACAACCAGACATCTTTCACCGACATTTTTATAAACAAATCCCTTTTTTATTTTATTTTTATTTTTTAAATCAATAGATATTTTGGAGGAAAGAAAAGAGAGAGAGTGCGCAATGCATGCCAAAACTCCGAGGCCAAAACTTGTCCTATTCCATTCCATTGGTAAGGACTTATTCAACTATTCTTTCCAAACCACCTTTATTATTTCCTTTAAATCCCATGATATCTCTAGCAATTTAAGAATAAAATTGAATAAAACAAATAATTAATTATTTTTTATAAAACAAAAAATAATTATTTCAAAAGGTCTATAAAATCTTTTTTTAACAATAAAATATTGTATTATATTTATGAGATAAATTAAAATTATGTATTTATTTATTTTTTTAAAATAAATAAAACTTATTTTACAACACTTAGCTTATAAAATAAATAATTTAATTAATTTTTTTATCCATGACTTATGAAGTCATGAATAAAATAATTATTTTATTCTTAAAACAAAGAAAATATACCAATAAAGATAACACATAAAAGGCAAAACCAATAATAATGAAGTAAAATTATCAATAAAAAAATATTTAGAGATCAAACTAAAAATATTAATTTAAAAAAAACTATGTAAAAAAAACCAAGTCAACCTGGGTTGAGATAACTCCTATTAAATGAAAGTGAAAAACAAGCATAAATACCAATTCAAAACAAAATTAAATATTGAAGAATAAAATTGAAAATAAATAAATTTTATAAGAAGACCTAAAAAATCAAAGTCAATCTGGGTTAACCTTCAAAACCTATGACCCTAGCCATGAAATAGGAACTAACTTTATAGAAAGGAAAAAAACAACAAAGAAAAATTCTCAACAAAAAAGATGCCAATGGATTAAATTGGAAGAAATACAATAAAAAAAAATTCAATACAAAACAAACAACAATAAAAACAATGTAGACCAGATTTGATATAAAAATAAATTTAAAATAAATGCTTAGGGATGAATTTAAAAAAATAGTAAAAGGGAAATGAAATATCAAAGTAATAAGGACCAAACTTGACATGAAAAATGAAAAAAACAATGAAATATCAAAATATAATAATCAAAAGAATTGGGATTAAACTGGATATAAAAAATAAATGATATGACACACCAATACTCTAGCAAGGAGAAAAGAAAAGAGGAAGGAGAAAAAAGTTTATTAGAGCCCAAACAGAGCTTTGTCGCGCATACATGTCACACCATCATATAGAGGACTTTGACACGCTTTCAACGCCACCTTTGAGGGCGGTGTTTGATCACAGGACACTGCCGCATGCACCGTTCATTTCCTGGTGCGTGCCATACACATGCCATCAACCTTTTTTCTTTTTCTTTTTAATATTTTATATTTTACTAAAAGTCCAAAGGGCTCTTTAGCCCTCTTGAGAATAACAAAAAAAAAAAGTCGAGATCAAAAGACAAAAACATCCCTGCAAAAAAGCTTTAATTTATTTTTTTTATCTCGAGGGTAGTTAAGTAACTTTATTTTACATTAAAAATTAAAATTTCAATGAAGCTCCTCCACCGGGTGAAACACCATTCTAAAAATACCAAAATGTCCCTGATCATTAGTGAAATAAGACTAAACATTTTATGGGTAATTTAGTCATTTTATTATGTATATAAAATCAAAAGGATAAAAAGGCCCCTTTGCACCAATTTTTTTAAAAAAATTATTTGTGGTGAAGTCATTTTACTATGCAAAACATACATAAAAAGAATGATCTATTTCGTATAAATATGGTAATGATAAATAAACCCCTCTAAAATGATAAAAATACCCCAAAAGCTATTTAATTGGGTGTTTTTGAGAGGGGTAGAATAAGAAAAACATTTTGGACCATCGAAAATGTATTTCCCACACATTTTAGTATTTATTATAATAATAAAATAATTACCTTTTAAGCTGTGTATGAAAAGTATAATAAAATAATTACCTTTTAGTATTTAATCTAGTTAAAAAAAGAAGCTAATTGTAGTATACATGAATGACATGTATGGAAATTGAATTATAAGGTCTAAAATTGCATGAAATCAACTTGGCTTTGAAACAAACCCAACCCTACCACATGTCCGAGAATCAAATTGATAATCTATTCTTTTCAAGCTTTATTGCAACCTACATATATGTTTGTGCTACTACTTCTATAGAATTAAACAACAATTAATGAAAGCAAGACTTCAACTTTAATTACTCAAGGTTAAAAGGGCAACTCATATTCCTCGGTGATTTACAAATTTGGATAAATTGAGCGGGCTTGAGAGGCATGAGTGGAGGAGAAAGTTTGAAAACGAGGTTTAATTCGTGTTTTTAAAAATTTTAATTTTTTTTATTAAAAATTAATATTTTTTATGTTTTTAGATTGTTTTTATGTACTGATCTCAAAAATAATTTTTAAAAAATAAAAAAATATCATTTTAATGTATTTATAAATAAAAAGCACTTTGAAGTGCAACTACAATTCCAAATAGACCAATAATAGAAATTGTTTTTAAAATGTTATTTTTAGAAATAAATTAAAATAATATTTTTTAAAATTTGTTCTTAAGATTAATAGATCCAAAAATAAAAAAAAGAATTAAAAATATAAAAGAATTAAAAATTTACAAAATTACAGTGCAAAACGTGATCTCCAATCCATTGATGCGTGTGTTCACGTAGAGATTCAATGGCAGAGGATACCCAGAGTGGAATCCAATGTTGGTATAGATAGAGCTTCACGAACTTCAAGTGTACAGAAACATGGGAGAAAGAGGTAGGAAAGCTTCTTACAGTTTGCAAATTATGTTGATTGTTTCCTCTGCTCCGTGCCGCCTTGTAAATGCCCACCGCCATGCTCCTCCAGCGCCGACATCTTGCTCTTTTCACGCTCCGATATCAACCTCTTTCCCAATTATTGAGAGAATAGTCACGTGCTTCTCTCTCTTCTGACTGTCACAGTTCCTCTCCACTTATGGGCCTCAAATCAATCCTCCATTAGCAAATAATTGTTTGGGCTTTGTGAGACAAACCCATCAACACAACTCTAACTAGTCTCCTGGGCTTGGCCCAATCATAGGTTATCACAGCTAGTAAGATTGGATGGAAGGTTTAAATGGCTGGATTGCCCTTTATTGTGATCTTTCCTCTTCTTTTATAAACGTGTTTTATATTTTTTTTTCTTATTTTTTTCGTAAATTTTATTTATTTATTAAGGTTTACTTATAAATAAATTAAAAAATTCAAAAGATACAAAAATCCAGCAATAATTCATAATTGTTTTCTTATTCTTGACTTTATAAAACAAAACATTTTTCCTAAATAGAAAACATCAACTGGTAAATTAATTATAAGATGGGCTAGAAAAGATTAAAAGAATACAATAAAAATTCAAAAAAAAAAAATTCTTACTCGATTCTCTAATTTTTTTACTTTATAAAATAATGTAGAAAAAATCCTACATAAATAATTTGAAATTAGTTATGTATGATTTTTTTAAAAAAATTCCAATGATAATTAAATAAAAAATAGTAAATAATTTTTTTATTAGTTTTTAGAATTTGTGTTCAATTTTATTTTATATGAAATTAGAATCAATACAAATATGAGGAAAATTGATTTGACAAAATTAAAGGAATTCCTGTTTTTAATGAACCAAACCACATGCATGCATCCTTTTACTAAAATTAAAATACATCCATATATTTATACTTATAAAAAAATCTATACCAGTGCTTAATGAATAATTAATAATATTTTATCTATTATTTTTTTGTAATTTGCTTTAAAAACATATATCAAAATAAAAAATAAAAAAAATACATTATTAAAAAAATAAAAAAATTTTAAAAATAACTAATAGGATATTAATCAAGTACCGTTAAATTACTCTAATAATAATACTAAGAAGATGTTTGAAAATATAATTGCAGTCGCTTTTTAAAATATTTTTCACTTAAAAATATTTTAAAATAATATTTTTTAGTTTTAAAAAATAATTTTTAGTTTTAAAAAATTATTTTTAATATCAATATATTAAAATAATTTAAAAATATTAATTTAAATTATATATATATATATATATATATATATATAAAACCTAAAAACACTCTAATCTCTCTTCTATTTTTATTTAATGAGAGGGAGGCACGCAATGTACTCATCTTAGTTGGCGTTCCTTGGAGCATGCATCCCGTGATTGGTGGTGAAGAGAGTGGCGCGTGCTCCCTCTTCTCTCTCTCTCACTCAAAAGCCAGAAGTAAAAGGTTTAGTAAAATACTGCCATCTACCCCAGTCCCTTGAGTACTTTCCCATTCAGAATAACACTTAGCTGCTTGCTCATTTTGCAGCTAAAAAGCGCCGCCACACCACCACCAGGCCCCCTTTCTCTCTGGAGAAGGAGTAATTAGCAGCATGGCAATGCCAAAGGAGCGATTTTTCCTTATTCTCATTTCCTTCTCTTCTCTCATATACCCCTCCCAGTCCAGACTCTCCTACAACTACTACTCCAAATCCTGTCCAAACTTCAACAAAATCATTCAAGAAACAGTAACCAGCAAGCAGATCACCAGCCCCAGCACCGCAGCTGGCACTCTCCGCCTCTTCTTCCATGACTGCTTACCCAATGGCTGCGATGCCTCCATCCTCATCTCCTCCACCCCTTTCAACTCCGCCGAGCGTGATGCTGACATCAACCTTTCCTTACCCGGCGACGCCTTCGACCTTGTCACTCGCGCCAAGACCGCCCTCGAGCTCTCCTGCCCCAACACCGTCTCCTGCGCCGACATCCTCACCATCGCCACCCGTGATCTCGTAACCATGGTCGGTGGCCCTTACTACAATGTCCTCCTCGGGCGCAAAGATTACCGCATCAGTAAATCTTCTTATGTTGAAGGAAATCTGCCAAGACCCACCATGCCTATGTCTAAAATTATCAGCTTGTTTGCTGTTAAAGGTTTCAGTGTCCAAGAAATGGTGGCACTGAGCGGTGCTCATACAATTGGTTTCTCTCATTGCAAGGAGTTCAAGAGTTATTTGTATAACGACACGCATTATAATCAGAGATTTGTTCAGGCGTTGCGAAATGCTTGTGCGGATTATCCAAAGAACCCAACTCTGTCGGTGTTCAATGATATAATGACACCAAATAACTTTGATAATAAGTATTTTGATAATTTGGGTAAAGGGTTGGGGCTATTAGAGTCAGATCATGGGTTATATAACAACCCAATGACAAATCCTTTTGTGGAGATTTATGCCAAGGATGAGAAGAAATTCTTTCAGGATTTTGCAAGAGCCATGGAGAAGCTAAGTGTTTATGGGATCAAGACTGGGAGGAGAGGCGAGATTAGGCGCAGGTGTGATGCCATTAATTAACTCACCCCTCTCTTTTCCATATTTTTAATTATTGATTGTGATTGAGAAGAGAGTGATTTTAGATGATGCATGGTGTTTTGTTTTTCCTATTACAATTCTTTCTTTTTCTTGATAATCTATGTATACCAATGTTTGCACCAGTTGGAGGAGCATGATAATTTATATGATATCAAAGCTTTATTATATATTATTTCAGTCTCTGTGAAAATTGCTTGTGCTTTTGGTTCTGCTTCATCTCTGTATTCCAATATGAGAGTGGCTAGAGTTGTTGCCTGCCATAATTCCTACTCAAGCTAAACTAATTTGAGCAGTATTGATGATGGTCTGGCCAAAATTTCTGCCCCAGCCCACCTGCAACTCTTAAGTCCTTTGAATGTCGACGGATTTAAGCCCCGACATGGTGCCCGGAAGCCCTCTCTGGTTAATAATAAGGGAACTGCTATTGGCATATCCGCCGTGCTCTTTCTCTCGATCTGCGTCTTTTAGGGACTTCATCTATCTGTCATATTTCAAGTTTAATTCAATAATTTGAAGTTGAACTGTGAAAGAAATAAAATAATGAGGAGTTAAGATGTTATTGTGCATTAAATCATATCTATTCAAGTTGAATTAAAGATTTAGATTTAATAAACATCATGGCATGATAGGATCTCAATCTTCTCATTAAATTTTGTCCAAATAAAAAATAAATTAATCTATAAAATAATTGCTTCGTTTCAGAGACCAGATTCTATAAACCCAGAGTGACCTCCCTCTCTCCCCCCCTCGTCCACTTCACTTCCTGATTGCCAAATTCTACATTCCACTCTTTACATGTTCTTTTTCTTGTATCCTTTTAATAATAGGCTTTCTTGTCTCTAGATTGTGTTGTTTGGTAATAATCTTAGACCAAGGTTTATCTATTTGATTGCTAGTTGGCTATATGGTTTGGTAGTTTGACCATGTTTTGTTTAGCATGAAATTAATTTGTATGCCCCCACTATGTTGTGGGGGACCTAGTAAAAAAAATATTGTTCAGTGTTGTTAACCTTGAAAATAAAATCGTTTTGAAAATTTTTTGGAGGTCAAGAAATTCTTCAGCATAGGCATTAACCTACAAAATACATTTGTTTTGAAATTTTTTCATCATGATAAATTTTTCTATTGATGTATGTCTTGTCTATCTTAACCAATTTAACTAAAATCATTGTTTATGTTGAGAAATAAACATTTTATGATTGTTAAAGCAAGTATCAAAATAGTATGTTTATATTTTGAAAACTTAAAAAATCATAAATGTGATAAAAATATGTTTAAAATATATTTAAAAATTATAATAATAAAACACCCATTTTAATCAAATTTTCAACATTTTATTTTTTTTTTAGTTTTTTTTTTTTTTTGTTTAACGTGGGTGTCCGGGCCAGCTTGCGCGCACCTCGACTAATCCCACGGGCCCTGAAGTTAACGATCATGTAAGCCTCCAGTGGCCATCATATGAGCAACCACAGGGCTCGAACCTGAGACCACAGAGGGGGCAAACCTCTTGGTCCCAAACTCTTACCACTTGGTCACCACCTAGATGGTTAATA
>Ga0307515_10015073_pt1 | contig 14275 bp, 16 predicted proteins | sample 17_EM_MG_FD_194513 | JGI IMG/M metagenome (GOLD analysis project Ga0307515, IMG submission 194513) | Populus trichocarpa ectomycorrhiza microbial communities from riparian zone in the Pacific Northwest, United States - 17_EM | ecosystem: Host-associated > Plants > Roots > Unclassified | place...
GGCCGATGGTGATGAACGTGGTGATCCACCGCCTGAACATCGACCACATCGACCGCATCATCGCCATGGCCGAGGAGATGGGCGCCGAGTACCTGGAACTCGCCAACACGCAGTACTACTCGTGGGCTTTCCTCAATCGTGACCTGCTGCTGCCCACGCACGAGCAGCTGCGTCATGCCGAAGAGGTCACCGACGCGTGGCGCGTGAAGCTGGGCGACAAGATGCGCATCTTCTTCGTGGCACCCGACTACCACGAGGGCAAGCCCAAGCGCTGCGTCAACGGCTGGGGCAGCATGTTCCTCACCGTGGCGCCCGACGGCACGGCGCTGCCTTGCCACACCGCCAAGATGCTGCCGGGCCTGAGCTTTCCCAGCGTGAAAGAACACAGCCTGCGCGAGATCTGGTTCGAATCCGAAGGCTTCAACCGCTACCGCGGCACCGGTTGGATGAAGGAGCCCTGCGTCAGCTGCGACCAGCGCGAGGTCGATCTCGGCGGCTGCCGCTGCCAGGCCTATCTGCTCGCGCAAGACCCGGCCGCCGCCGACCCGGTGTGTGTGAAGAGCCCGCACCATGCGCTGGTCGTCGAGGCGGTGGAGCGCGCCGGCACCGTGGCCCAGCAGAAAGTGGTCGAGCACCCGCTCGTGTTCCGCGACCCGGCGAACTCACGGCGGCTGAGCGTTTGAGGTATCGGGTGGCCCATGCCATCCTTTCCATCAGAGCGTTTCGAGCGCCAGCGCGATGCCCTGACCGCCGCCGATGCACAAGGTCACGATGCCCCGCCTCAAGCCGTCGCGTCGCATCGAATGCAGCAAGCGTGTGGTCAGCACGGCGCCCGTTGCGCCGATGGCGTGGCCGTGAGCAATCGAGCCACCCTCGACGTTGACGATGTCTTCCGGCAGGCCCAGATCACGCAGACAGGCCAGCGTGATCGCGGCGAATGCCTCGTTGATCTCGATGCGCTGGATGTCCGTGTGCTTCCAGTTGGCGCGTTGCAAGGCCAGTTTGACCGCCGGTACCGGCCCGATACCGAACATGCCCGGCTCAACCGCCGCGACGCCGTGCGAGACCAGGCGCGCCCATGGGCGTAGCCCGTGCTTCTCCGCAAAACCTCGCTCCGCAACGATCATTGCCGCTGCGCCGCTGTTGAGCCCTGGCGCGTTGCCCGCAGTGATCGTTCCGTCCTTTCGAAACGCCGGCTTGAGCTTGGCCAGCGATTCGACATGGTGTCGGGCCGATTGGCTTCGTCTCTGGAGAAGCTCCCCGGCCCCTTGCGGCCGGTGAGCTCGATGGCGACGATCTCTTCCGCAAACTTGCCGGCAGCCTGAGCCTCACTGAACCGTTGCTGTGAACGCGCGGCCCAGCGATCCTGGTCCTCGCGCGTGATGCCGTACCGAGCAACGAGATCCTCGGTATGCCAGCCCGAGTGCTGACCGCTGAAGGCATCATGAAGACCGTCTCGCAGCATGCTGTCCAGCATCTGAGCGTCCCCCATGCGCTGTCCCCAGCGCGCGCCGGGCACCAGGTAGGGGGCCTGGTCCATGTTCTCCATGCCGCCGGCAATCGCAGCCGCGGCATAACCCGCCGCGATCTCGAGTGCTGCCGTTGCGATCGCTTGTGCACTCGATCCGCACACCCGATTCACCGTCAGGGCGGGCACCTGCACAGGCAGCCCGCCGCCGATGGCCGCTTGTCGTGCCGGATTCATCCGGGTGCCAGCCTGGATCACGTGTCCCATCACCACGGTGTCGAGGCCTTGCGCGGCCAGACCTGAGCGATGAAGGGTCTCGCGAATCACCGCCGCACCCAGTGCTGACGCGGGCGTTTCCTTGAGCGCGCCGCCATAGCTTCCGATCGGTGTTCGGACCGGCGCGCAGAGAACGATGTCAGATGTAGACATGAGAGCACCTCAGGTTGTTGCGGGTTGATCAGGCCGCGGCTTTCGGAACGCTCGCGATTCGCATCGCGTCGTTCAACACCTTGGCAGCCACGTCCGGCCGCTCGAGGACGATGAAGTGACCGGCGCCAGGCACCTGGACGAACTCGGCCGCGGGGAGGAGCCGCTTGTTGGCTTGCCGGTCCGAGGGTCTCGACCAATCCTTTTCTCCGTAGATGAGGTGGATGGGCGCCTGAACCTCGGGATAACGGGCACGTGCCGCGATGAGGCTGGGCAGGTTCCCGTACACCGCGCGGGCGACGACCGGATAGCCGGGGCGGCGTCCGACCTTCAACAGTTCATCGAGGTAGTCATCGCGCAGGGCGGCCGTGTCGCCGAGACCCCCACGGAGCACGGCGCGCACGATCGGCTTGGGTTGAACGCCCGCGATGGTCTGGCCGACACCCGGCGCCAGGGCGCCGGTCACGACGAAGCGGGCCAGCAGGCTGGACCGCGCGATGCCGCCCGCGTAGTCATAGGCATTGATCGCGACGACACGCCGCACTCTCTCGGGCAGATCGGCTGCGGTGGTGAGGGCGAGCGTCGCGCCCATCGACTCGCCGAGCAGCGTCACGTCGCGCAGATCGAGGCGGGTGATGAGACGCTTGACCGCCGCGCGCATCGCGGGCTCGTCATAAGAAGCGCCCGGCACGATCTGCGAGTAGCCCATGCCTGGGAGATCGAGCGCATACACCGTGTACCGCTCGCGGACCAGCGGGATGAGGTGGCGGAAGTGCTCCGCCTGCGTGCGCACGGTGTGCAGCAAGACCAACGGTGGCCCCATTCCGCCTGAGAGATAGCGCAATCGCCCCAGGCCTTTCTCGTTTGATCCGAGCGGATCGAGAAAGTGTTCTCCGGTCCCGGGAATCTTGATTGCGGAAAGTGAATCATTGCTGGTCAGTGGCACGGTGGGTTTCCTTGAATTTTTAGTTGTGGGTCGTGGCCCAGGGGCCATGGATGGATGCTTGCTGGCGCACTCAATGCGCCTTCGCTCTGATTCCAGAGCGAGGCGCAGGCCGAATGCGATGCGGCCAATCAGCGCAAGGGCTGGTAGCGCGATGCCGCTTCGTTGCTCGAGAGGTGGGGCGCCATCGCCTTGCGCGCGCCTTCGTAGGCGTCCCAGAGGGCGCCGTCATGCAGCGACGGAAGCGTCACCGACTCGCCGCGCTCGAAGCCCTGCAAGGCGGCATCCACCAGGTCTTCGGCGCGCATCACGATCTGCGCTGGCAGGTGCTCCACGGGGAGGCCGCCGCGTGCCCAGAACTCGGTGGCCGTCGCACCCGGCAGCACGGCTTGCACCCTCACGCCCTTGCCGGCCAGCTCGTGCTGCAGCGATTGACTGAAGGCCAACACGAAAGCCTTGCTGCCGCCATACACGCCATTCAAGGTTTCCGGCGAGACGGCCACGATGGAGGCGATGTTGATCAACGCACCGTTGCCGCGTGCCACGAAGCCGGGCACCGCCGCGTAGCTCAGCCGGGTCAGCGCCGTGACGTTGAGGTCGATCATGCGCGTCATCTGGTCCACGTCGCTCTCCAGAAGCGACGTGTGCGTGCCGATGCCGGCGTTGTTGACCAGCAGGGTGATGCTCGCATCATGCTTGAGCTTGTTCTCCACGCTGCGCAGCGCCACTGGGTTGTTCAGGTCGGCAGGGAAGACCTCCACCGCGCGGCCGTGACGGCTGGTGATGTCCGCGGCCAGCGGGTTCAAACGCTCGCGGTTGCGGGCGACCAAGATCAGGTCGTAGCCGCGACTCGCCAGGCGGTCGGCGTAGAGGGCACCGATGCCGGAGGAGGCTCCGGTGATGAGGGCAGTGCCCAAGTTCGTCTGCGTCATGGTGGTACTCCGTTAGGTGGTTGCGATGGAGCGTATGTTGTGCCGGCTGGCGTTTGGCGTAAATGACGCTTATAGTCATGTTTTAAGTCATCAGCTCCGAGAACCGAACATGCACAAAATCGGCTACGTCCTGCCGGACGGCTTCCAGGTGATGGCGCTGGCCACGCAGGCGGTCTTCGAGTTCGCCAACGTCGTGGCGGGCGAACCCTTCTACGAGGTGACTTGCCACTCGATGCCCGGCGGCAGCGTGAAGGCATCGCTGGGCACGGCCCTGCAGACGCGTCCCTTCACCCCCCGCAGCACGGCCGACACCTGGATGGTGGTCGGCATGCTCGACCCGTTGGCCACGCCTTCGCCATCCGAACTGCTGCATGCGCTGCGAAAGTGCAGCGCTCGGGCGCGTCGGACCGTGGGGCTGTGCACCGGAGCCTTCGTGCTGGCCGAGGCCGGCTTGCTGGCAGGGCGACGTGCCACGACACACTGGGCCTATGCGGACGCACTGCAACAGCGGCATCCCGATGTCCAGGTCGAGCCAGACCGCATCTTCATCACTGATGACCCGATCTGGACCTCCGCCGGCATGACGGCGGAGCTGGACCTGGCGCTCGGCCTCGTCGGGAAGGACCTGGGCGACGACGTGGCGCGATCGGTGGCACACCGGCTGGTCATGCATCAGCGCCGTTCGGGCGGCCAGTCGCAGCATTCGGAGATTCTGAATCTCACGCCCCGCTCGGACCGCATCGCGCGGGCGCTGGAGCATGCACGCGGACACTTGGCGCAGTCGCTGGGTGTGGAAGAACTCGCTGCGGCTGCGAATCTCAGCCCGCGCCAGTTCAGCCGTGTCTTTACCGCCGAGACCGGGCAGTCGCCGGCCAAGGCGGTAGAGCGTCTGCGCGTGGAGGCGGCACGCTTGATGATCGAGCGAAGCAGCCACCCGCTGGAGGTGGTTGCGCGCGAAACGGGCTTTCGTGATCGGCGCCATCTTCGCGAGGCGTTCATGCGCGGCTTCGGCAAGCCGCCTCAGTCACTCAGGCGCGACGCCCGCCTGGGGGCCTGAAGTGTGTCGAGATGACGGTGACAGGCAAGGTGCCCTCAGCGGCGCATTGCAAGCGCTTCGTGACTGCACTACTGCACGAGATTCAGAATTTCCAGCTGTTCTTCCACCGTCTCGAAAGTCCCCGTGCCGGCCGGCATGGGCATCAGCGGTTTCATCCGCGGATCGAACAGCCAGACGCTCGGGTACACGAGCATGCGCGCGCGCTCGTCGCCGATCGAGCGTTGAAAGTCGGCGTACACCAGTGACTGGTTGCCCGAGCGGAAGAACAGCTGGCTCTGCAAGGTGGACAGCGAGCTTCGCAGGTCGACCACGAGCCAGGGCCTGAAGTGGGGCACCAGCTCGCCGGCATGCTTGGCCAGAAAGGCTTCGTAGCGGCGGCAGTAGGGGCAGTCATCGGCACCCAGGTAGACATACAGCCGCTTGTTCTCGCGCTTGGCGCGGGCGAGTGCGGGGCCGAGGTCGAACTCGCTGCTACCCGGAGTGGCCGTGGGTTGGATGACCATCGGTTTGTAGGCCGGCGGGATGCCTTCGTTCTTGTGGCCCGCCGGCATCGCGGGCGGTGTGGCGGCCATGGCGGTCCACGCCTGCAGGCCGGCTGCGGCAGTGCAGCTACCCAGGCCCACGCGGATGCAAGCGCGTCGGCGGTCCGGGCGCTGGCACTGCGGCACGCTCAGCCGATCTGCAACGCGCCGGTGTAGCGCCGCTCTTTCGAGTCGACCACCTCGGCGCGCAACTCGCCGGGCGCATGCGGCACGAAATTGAAACGCCAGGTCGGGTTCTCGCTGATCGAGAAGTCGAGGTCGGCGTCGAAGATCTTCTTGCCCGCGTAGCTCACCTCGATCGTGCGCACGAAGTACGAGGGGATGTACATCACCGTCACGTTGTTCAGCTCGAAGCCGGTGTCGTTGGGGTGGATCACGGTGATGTCGGCAGGGGTGGGCGCACCGATCTTTGGCGGCCCCGGCAGCTTGAAGATCGTCTTGCCGATCAGCTCAGGTGAGTCGCGATTCGGTGGCGCAGAGCAGCCGCCGGATGTCTTGACGTAGCGCGAGCTCATGTGCAGCTCGCCGTTCGACAGCTCGCTCACCACGCGCACATGGCTGTACTCGTCCACACGCAAACGCGTTTCGAAATCGGCCTGGCCCACTTCGCTTGTGAGCTCCAGCGTGGCGGCCAGCGGCGAGGGGTTCTTGTCGACCAGCAGGTACATGCGCTTCACGTACAGATCGGGTGTCTGCGCGAGGTTGGAGACGATCTTCACCGGCACCGAGGCGCCATACGCGGCGCGCAGCGGAGCGATCAGCTGCACCCGGCCCGAACTGGCGTCGATGGCCTTCGTGCCGAAGAGCTTGTTGCGCAGCAGCTCCCATTCGGGCGAGACGTCGCCGTGGCCGGTGTTGCTCGGCAAGCCACCGATGGCGGCACGTGCAGCGGGCGCCACGGCCAGTGGCAAGGCACCGAGGCCGAGAACGAGGTGGCGGCGCCGGCGCTGAACCCGCAGCGCGACGGGGGGTGGTTTGAGCTTCATGGTCGGCTTGCTCCCGTTGGCGATTTGTACAACTGCTCGCGTTCATAGCGCAAGTAGACAAGGGCCGCATTGCGTCGGTGCACCGTGTCGTACTGGTCCCAGGCGGCGAAGTCGGGCAGCGGTGTCGCGTCGGGCACCTCGCTCAGTGGCACGCCATTGCGTTGCAGCTCGCGCGTGCGCGTGGCCAGTTGGTCCAGGTAGTGGTCGACCTGGTCCACCATGCGCTTGCCACCGTCTGGCCCGTGGCCGGGCACGATCACCTCGGCGGGCAAGGCCTGCAGCGTGCGCAGTGCTTCGCGCCAGCGCGGCAGGTCGCTGTCGATGACATCAGGGATGCGTTTCGAATCGAGCAGGCCGCCGGCAAAGAGCGTGCGGCTGCGCGGGTCGAACACCGCAATGTCGCCGGGGCCGCTGGACTGACCGAAGTAGAGCACCTGGATCGGCCTGCCGATCGGCGTGGCCGCGTCGAAGCTCTGCGCGTCGGTGAAGGTGATGTCGGGCTTGAACATCGCGGTGCCGCGCATGGCTTCTTCGCCGAGCGTGCTGCGCAGCGTCTTCAGACAGGTCTCGCAGCGCGACGCCATCAGGTCGGCGGCGGCCTGGTGCATCGCGATGGGAATGCCTTGCTCGCGGAACGCCAAGGCGCCGAACAGGAACTCCTGCTTCGTGTGGGTGATGAGGGCCATGCGCACCGGCCGGTCGGTCACCTTGCGGATGGCGTCCAGCAGCGCGCGGCCATGCACGTACGAAGTGCCGGTGTCGATGACGAGCACCCCGGTTCGGCCGACGATGAAGCCGGCATTGCCCACGCGGCCGAGGTTGCCTGCGTCGGGCTCGCCGCTGCTGCCGGGCAGCATGTAGACGCCCGCCGCCAGTTCGACGGGTTCGACCGGCGCCGCATCACCCGCGTGCGCAGCGGAAGCTGCTGCGAGAACGGCGGCGACAACGGCAGCGCCCAGCAAATTCGCCGCCGAGCGCAGAAGCTCTCTCATGGCACCGTGCTAGCCGCCCTCGGCCAGCTTCTTCAGGTTCGCCAGCCCGCTCTGGTACACGCCGGTGATGGCCTTCACGGCGGCGTCGTCGTTCTGCTCGGGCGGCGGTTCATTGCCGGGGTGGCCGCGATAGAACGCGCCGCGCCATTCGACGATCGACTGGTTGCCGCTCGCCGTGACCGTGATGGTCGAGGTGTAGTTCGTCACCGGCAGCGCACCGCCGTCTTTCGCGCGGTAGCTGTACTTCATGGCCGCGTCGTCGTAGCCCTCGAGCGACTCGATCAGCTCGCCGCCGCCCTTCAGCTTGATCGAGCGGACCGAGCCGACAGTGTTGCCTTGCGACGCAGGGCTTTCGGCGACGGCGGGGTGCCAGTCTTTTATCGCGTCGAAGTTCTTGATGCGGGCCCACACCGCCGCGGCGGGCGCATTGATGGTGACCTTCTCGACCACCTTCTGGCGCGTCGGGCCGTGGGCGCCGCCCGTCAGCGGCACGGCGCTGAGCATGGCGAACGCGGCCACCGGGGTGAGCCAACGATCGAGCAGTTTCATGGGCATGGCATGTTCCTTCGTAGGTAAGAGCGATGGGTTTGCGATCAGGGAAGAGCGGGTTCGCCGATGAAGGCGCCGAACCCGCGGCTGTTCTTGCCCGTGGCGATCTGGTGCAGCCGCTTGCCGCTGGCCGCGTCGAGCACGCTGACGTTGTCGTCCATCCAGTTCACGACGTAGACCTTGTCGCCATGCGCGGCCACGCCTTCGGGGTAGCCGAAGCCACTCAGCGTGCGCAGCACCTTGAGCGAATCCGCATCGATCACGCTCACGCTGTCGTCGTGCTGGTTGGTCACGTAGAGCAGCGCGTCGTTCTGCGCGAGCGCGGCACCGTACGGAGCCTTGCCGACCTTGACCGTGCCGATGACCTTGAGCGTGCGGGTGTCAATCACGGATACGTCGTCGCTTTGCACATTGAGCGCATAGAGCCGCTGGCGCGCCGCATCGAACAGGAGCGCGAACGGGTGGCTGCCGACCTTCACGCGCCCGAGTACCTTGCGCTCGCGCACGCCGACCATGGCCACGCTGTCGTCGTCGCGCTCAGCCACGAACACGGTGTTGTTGTCGCTGTGCACGGCCACGCCGGCGGGCGCACGGCCGACCTCGATGCGGGCCAGCGGCGCCTGCTGCGCTTCAGTGGACGATGCATCGAACACCATCAGGCGGTTGGCATACCAGTCGGCCGCCAGGAGCAGCTTGCCGTCGGGCGAGGCGTCGATGCCCACCGGCCCGTCGCCAGCGGCCAGCGTGCCGACGACGCGCTGGTCGCGCATGTCGATTACCGAGATGCTGCGGCTGTCTGGGTTCGAGACGAACACCTTGCCTGCGCGCGAAGACGCCACCACGCCGGCCGGCGAGCGGCCGACGCCGACGGTGCTCACCACCTGTTGCGAGGCGAGGTCGATCACCGAGACGTCGTTGCTGCCCTGGTTGGTGATGTAGGCAAAAGGTGCGGCCGCGCCTGGCAGGCTGCTGCCCAACAGGACGGCGAACGTGGCGATGGCCGCTGCCGCACCGCGCATTCGCTCAGGCACTGGGCATGACGTCAAGGCTGCTCTTCCATGCGGCCTGGGCGGTGTCGACCACTTCCACACTGAGCGCACCCGGGCCGCGCGGCACGAAGTAGAAGCGCAGGTTCGGGTTCTCGCTGATCGCGAAGTCGAGGTCGGCCGACAGCACCGGCTGGCCGGCGTAGGCCACGTTGACCGAGCGCACGAAACGCCGCGGCGTGAACTGGCGGGTGAGCTGGTCCATCACCATGCCCGAGTCGTTCGGGTGGCTGATCATCAGCTGGGCCAGCGTGGGCTTGCCGAGCACCACGTCGCCATCCACCCGCAACTTCATCTTGCCCAGCGAGGCCATGGCGGCCTGCGGGTCCTTGCCCGGGGGCGCCGAGCAGCCGCCCGAGGCCTTGACGAAACGGGTGCGCATCAGCAGCCGGCCGTCGCTCGTTTCGGCGATGGCGCGCACGAAGGTGTATTCATCGACCCGCACCCGCGTCTCGATCTCGGCCCGGCCGCTCTGCGGCGTGAACGAGAAGATGGCTGCGATCGGCGATGGGTTGTTGTCGATGACGAGGTAGAGCTTGCTCACATGGCTGGCCGCGGTCTGCGGCAGCTTGGCGCGAATCGCCACAGGCACCACGGCGGCGTCTTCGGCGCGCACGGGTGCATCTAGTACGAGGGTGTCGTCGCCCACGTTGGCGATCGGCCGGTTCTCGAACAGGCTGGCGCGTACCTTGAGCCACATCTCGCTGGACTCAGGCTGGTCGCCCGATTTGATCTGCGCGCGCACGCTGTGCGAGCTGCCCAGCGCCACCGAGCCGATCAACGCGGCCGCCGTGGCGACGATTTCGCGCCTGTCCCATTTGCCCAACATGTGTTTCATGGCGGCACCTCAGTCTTCCCACTCGAGCTCTGCAAACGCTGCAGTCACGTTGCGGCGGTGGAAACGTTCGGCCAGCTGCCAGCGCGAGGCCGCCTCGGCGCCGACGCTGTCGACCGCCTGGGACAGCGTCTTGCCGGACTTGATGGCGGCGCGTGTTTCGCGCCGCAGCGTTTCAAGATACTCCTGTTGCGGCGCCCATACCTCGGCGCCTGCGCGGCGTGTGGGGCCATGGCCGGGCACGATGAGAGCGGCGTCGACGCGGGCGAGTTGTTGGAGTGTGGCCAGCCAGCCGCGCAGGTTGCCATCGAGCACCGGAATGTGCTGCACGAACAGCAGGTCCGAGGTGAACAGGGTGCGCGTGCTGCGGTCGTAGACGGTCACGTCGTTGTCGGTGTGCGAGGTGGGCCAGGCTTGCACGACGAGCGTTCGGCCGCCGAGGTCGAGCTCGCGCATGCCATCAACGGCGATGGTGGGGTAGACCACGGCATCGGGTGCGGCAGAGACGCCGAAATCACGCTCCAGCGCGCGCAGGAAGTAGGGCGCGCGCGCAGCCATCGCGGCATTGAACTTGGCGCTGCCCACGAAGCGGGTGTCGGGCGACACGAAAGCGGCGTTGCCCAGCACGTGGTCGGGGTGGGCGTGCGTGGGGATCACGTAGCAGATCGGCAAGCGCGTGCTGCGTTCGACGGCGGCGCGCCAGCGCCGGCCGAGCTGCGGGGTGCCGCCGGTGTCGATCACCGCCACGCAGCGGCTGCCGACGATGAAGGCGAGGTTGGCGACGTCGCCGCCGTTGGCCGGCAGCCAGTCTTCCAGCTTCCCGGCATGCAGGTAGACGCCCGGGGCGATCTCGGTGACATCGAGCGCTGGCAGGTCGAGCGCCGGCACATCGGAGGCGCTCCGGGCCGACGGCGCAGGGCCTTGGGCCGCGATGGTGGTGGCGTGCAGCAGAGCGGCGAGCACCAGAGCAGCGGCGAGGCTATGAGCAGGAGGCCGCATGGTCAGGCCCGTGGCAAACGCTACTTGGTGTCGCTGATGAAGCACGCCTTCTGGGCCTTGGCCTGCAGATCGCGGTAGCGCTTGATCTGCGGCTTGACGGTCTCGTTGTCGCGCAAGGCACCGCCGCGTTCGCCGCCGATCGACATGGCGTTGACCACGGTGGCCATGCCCACGTAGTCCTCGTACGGCACTTCGCTGGCCATGGTGTCGATGGCGCAGGAGCACTTGTTGATCATCTCGAAGTGGGGTCCCGGGTGGGTGCGCATGCACTCCTGCACGTAGATCACGCGCTCGGATGTGGGGAAGTCATTGGCCTTGGTCGGCGTCGCGGTGGCCGTGGCGGTCGCGCAGCCCACGAGCGGCAGTGCAAGGAGGCAGAGCAGTCGGTACAGAGGGTTCATGGTGTTCTTGTCGTGGGGCGCGCAAGCGCAGTCAGGGGCGGGCGGCGAGCGGGTCGGCGCCCTCGATCAGCATGTCTTCGGTGAGCAGCGGCGGCACGTCGGTGCCGGCAGCGGCGATGCGTGTACGAATGCCGAGCACCCCGCCCGGCACGGCGTCCGACAGCAGGAAGCGGTACTCCTTGTCGGCCAGCTTCTCGTAGCGGTAGCGGTTGGGGTCGTCGAGGTAGGGTTTGAAGGAAATCTCTTGCCCCGCGACGGTCTTGCCCTTGTAGCGGAACGAGGCCGGAACCACCGTCGCACCCTGGTACACCGTCATGCGGATGCGCTTGCGGAAGTAGTTCTCCGAGCCCTTGGTCAGCCGGTGCATCTCGCGGATGTCGTGCTCCAGGAAGTACAGGATCACCGGGTTCGCTTTGGCGTTGTCGATCTCCGGCAACGGCACCTTGCGTTCGCCGCTCAGGAACTCGCCCTTCGACGCGCAGCAGCTGCCGTCGGCCTGCTTGCTCAGCGTGACCGCCACGGTGTCGTCGTAGCCGGCCTCGAGGCTGCCGGCTTTGTGGAAGCTGTAGCGCAGCGTCGACGGCGGGCGTACGTTGCTAAGCTGGTCGGCCATGAAGATGGCCTTCTCGGCTGCCGAGAAGTCTTGTGCAGCAAAGCTGCTTGCCGGCAGCACAAGTGCCACGGCGGCAAGCCATGGCATGAGGGTCAGGGCCACACGTGAAACGCTCAACACCTTACTTCGCCGGCTGGTCTTTCGCCGGCTCCTTGTAGGCGAAGGAATCGTCGACGACGGGCACGCCGTAGTCCTTCAAGATGGCCTGGATCGCCGGCTTCTGCGAATCGAGCAGGCCTTCGATCTTCTGCTTCCATTCGCGCTCGCCGTAGCGCACGCCCATGGCCATTTCGTAGTCGAAGCGCACGCCGGGTTCCGACTTCAACGGCACCACCGCCAGCTTGGGCGACTTGACGCGCTGCGCGAAGTAACCGGCGATCGGGCCCCACACGACGGCCACGTCGATCTTGCCCGCCGCCAGGTCCTTCTCGATGATCTCGCCGGGGTACTGCTGCGGGTCGGCGTTCATGATCTGGTAGGGCACGCCGCGGTCGACCAGGTTGTGCACCTTGAGCCAGTCGGATGCCGGTGAACGGTCGTACACGCCGATGCGCAGTTTTTCCATGCGGGCCGGGTCGAGCTTCAGGAAGTCTTCACCCGACTTCACCTGGTCCAGGCCCTGGCCTTGCGGAAACACCAGCGCATAGGTCGAGCGGTAATACGGCTTCGTGACCGACACCTGGTCGTAGCCCACCGGCACGCCCATCACGATGTCGCACGGGTAGTCCTGCCCCGGCAGCTTGTAGCGCAAGGTGTTGCGGATGAAGGCCAGGCGTTGTGGAAACGAGTAGTACTCCACCGGCAGCCCAAGCGCCTTGCCAAAGACCTCGGCAATGCGGTTCTCGATGCCGGCACCCTGCACGTTCGAGAACGGCAGGTTATTCGGGTCCTGGCACACGCGCAGCGCGGTGCGCGCTGGCGGTTTGTCCTGGTCCTGCGCGCGGGCGCTTGAAAATGCTGCGGTGCACACCAGTGCGACCGCGGCAATCCGGTCCCAGCGGCCCCACCGGCCCGCGTGAAGGCCAGGGCCGCGCGCAGGCTGCGAGCGCAGTGTGTTGTTCATTTGTTGGGTTCGACCTTGGCGCGTGTGATGGCGCCGTCTGAACGGCCCTTCAGGTACGCATAAAGGTCGTTGATGTGTTCCTTGACCTGCTGGCTTTCGCCGAAGCTCGGCATGCCCTTGGGCAGGCGGCCTTCGGTGACGGTCTTGACGAACTCGTCCTTGCTCAGGGTCTTCAAGCTGGTGACGAGCGAGGGCCCGACAAGGCCTTCCTGGTTGGCACCATGGCATCGGTCGCAAGCAGCGGCGCGCCAGGTCCGAAAGCCCTCCATGGTTTTTGCGTCGACCTTGTAGCCGTCGACCACGGTGTAGAGCTTGTCATCGGCATGTGCGCTTGCAGCAACACACACCAGCATGGCGAAGAGAGACTTCTTGAACTTCATTGATACGTCCGAAATGAAGGGAGCGGGATGGCATCCTGGTGGTGCCATCCCTTGTGCTCGGTATGTCTATGGTCTGCTTAACGCCGATTTAGTTCGGCAGGGCAAACACTGTCAACGAACCACCCAGTTCTGTGTACTGGGACAGTTCCTTGTAACCACCCACGGCGCCAAGGCCGTCCTGGTCTTTCTCGAGGCCTGCTGCCATGCCGATGCCGGCCCAGCCGCCAATGCCCGAGAACACACCCAGGTACTGCTTGCCCTTGTGCTCATAGCTGAACACGTTGCCGATGATCCCGGAAGGCGTCTTGAACTTGAAGAGCTCCTTGTTGATGTCCTTCTTGTCCACGCACTTCAGGTAACCCTCGAGCGTGCCGTAGCAGCTCAGGCCGCCTGCGGTGTTGAGCGCGCCGCTCCAGACCGAGAACTTCTCGGAGTGGCTCTGCACGATCTTGCCGGTGCCGGCGTTCCAGGTGATGTAGTTGCCCATGCCGCCGTGGCTGCCAGGAGCGGGGTACATCGACAGCGTGGCACCCACGTATGGCTGGCCAGCGGTGTACTCGACCTTGAAGGGCTCGTAGTCCATGCAGACGTGGTTGGTCGGCACGTAGAAGAGCTTGGTCTCAGGGTCGTACGCCGCAGGCTGCTGGTCCTTGCTGCCCAGGGCAGCAGGGCACACACCCTTGGTGTTGACGTCAGGCCCGTTCTGAGCGGTCGAGTACTTCGACACGACTTGCGGGCGGCCCGTCTTCATGTCGACGTGCGTGGCCCAGTTGACCTGCGGGTCGTACTTCTCGGCGACGAGCAGCGCACCGGTCACACGGTCCATCGTGTAGCCGAAGCCGTTGCGGTCGAAGTGCACGAGCGCCTTGGTCGGCTTGCCCTTCACGTCGATGTCGGCCAGGATCATCTCGTTGATGCCGTCGAAGTCCCACTCGTCATACGGCGTCATCTGGTAGACCCACTTGGCCATGCCGGTGTCGACGTCGCGAGCGAAGATGGTCATCGACCACTTGTTGTCGCCCGGGCGTTGCGCCGGGTTCCAG
>Ga0307515_10015074_pt1 | contig 14274 bp, 6 predicted proteins | sample 17_EM_MG_FD_194513 | JGI IMG/M metagenome (GOLD analysis project Ga0307515, IMG submission 194513) | Populus trichocarpa ectomycorrhiza microbial communities from riparian zone in the Pacific Northwest, United States - 17_EM | ecosystem: Host-associated > Plants > Roots > Unclassified | place...
AGGTACTATAATACTAAGAGATCTAAGGGACTAGATCTTAAGGAGGGAGATAAAGTATAGCTACTATATAAAAATTTTAAGAGTTAATAACTAAGTAAGAAGTTAGACTATGTTAAACTAGGACCTTTTAAAATCACGTAGAGAATTTTACTAGTTATATTTAAGTTAAACCTACTAGCTAAAATAAAGATCTATCCTATATAGTATATTGTAATGCTAGAGCTAGTATAAGGGAATATTAAGCTACTAATTTATAAAGCAGACACGTATAGAGGATAAGAAGAAGACAAATAGCAAGTTTTAAAGATTATTAGTTACGAGGACATTAACAATAAAATATAGTATAAGGTTAAGTGGATAGGCTATAATGAGACTACCTAGGAGCCACTATAGAATTTAAAGAACGCTATGGGAAAGGTATAGGAGTATTAGAAGAGATTAGGTTAGATAATATTAATAAAGAAGGATTATTAAAGAATAAGTCATTTAAGGGGGACCTAAGAGGAGTAGCTACTAAGCTACTTGGAGTTGTTCCCTATTTAGTTAAGGGAGGACTAGTCCTCTTATTACCAAGTTTCTACAGACCTTATTCTATAAGTTTCCACTCCTTAAAATAAACCTTCTTACGCACTCTTTTAAGACAAATTAATTAAGCGGACGCAGTAAGATGAGAGTTAAGGGCGCGTTACTAGGCGTTAGCAGCTTCCCGCTCTGCGTTATAAGAACGATAAAGCTTAGTAAGGGCCACTAATAGCTTATTATCTAGCTTTATAGCAGCAGTTTAAACATAAGACCCTAAGGTAAATTAACTAGAGAACTTAACGACTATTAAGAATTATAGGACGCGTATATTTAGCATTAGAAATAGAACAAACGTTATAAAAGGAACAAATATTTGCTCTAGTGTACTCTGAATAAGAAGAGGGTTGTTAAGAGGAAGGGCTCGCTAATATAATATAAACTAACCCCTCTTTTATATAACGAGAACACAGAGATAGTATAATTTCACCTAATAATAGAATAATAGCAACAGTTTAAAACTGATGAGTTATAGAGGAAGAAGGAGTTACTTTAAGTATAATAAGTAACGATATTAACTAAATTAATTAAACGGATATCACACCTTTAGTAAATAACTTAGAGATATTAGAGATCTTTAAGGATAAAGATAAAGAGGGAGATAGTATTACGGACGCTTTAAGTACAATATTACGACTACTTAGAGAGGAGTTAGAAGAAGCCAGTTAGCTAATAAGGGTACAGTTTAGGATAAAACCTATGGAACTATATAATGAGGAATAGTAAGTAAGTTATGTAAGGTAATCTATATAATCTATATAATCTATAAGATCTATAATAGAGCAGATAGAGTATACGTACATTATATATAAGAAGGATCTCTTAGGAGTACAGTTGTGTATTTAAAGGACTACAGTTCCTACCTAGATAGTTCCTTTCTTATAGTGATTCTTAGAATATAATTAGAGTTAATCTGTTAGGCAACCACTCTACCAGTTATTATTACGTTGTTAACTTTCTTACTTATCTATACACCTAGGCTATTAACAGGACCTACCGTAGTTCTTACTATAAGGTTCCGTTATACCTTTTCTATAGCATTCTTTAAATTTTATAGTAGTTCTTAAGTAGTTTTATTATAGCCTATCTACTTAACCTTATACTATATTTTATTGTTAACGTCCTTATAACTAATAATCTATAAAACTTGCTATTTATCTTCCTCTTATCCTCTATACGTATCTACTTTATAGATTAATAGTTTAATATTCCTATATACTAGTTTTAGTATTATAATATACTATATAGGGTAGATTTTTATCTTAGCTAGTAGGTTTAACTTAAATATAACTAGTAAAATTCTTTATATAATTTTAAAAGGTCCTAGTCTAATATAGTCTAATTTCTTACTTAGTTGTTAACTCTTAAAAATTTTATATAGTAGCCATACTTTATCCCCTCCTTAAGATCTGGTCCCTTAGATCTCTTAGCGTTATAGTACCTTTTTATTCTCTTTTATACCTTTTTTATTAATTCTATAAGGTCTGTATAAAGATTTATTAACATCTTTATTCTTTCTTTAGCTGTGCTACTCGTTTTCTTTACTTATTATAGTAATAACGATATTCTTAGCTTATATATATAATTTGCCTTAAATAATAATATACTTATTCCTTCTTATAGTGTTATATTATATGCAAACTATATAACTAGTAATAACAATACCTAATTATTTTATGCATAATTAATATAATATCTTAGGTACTATTTTAGCGTCTAATTTAATCTTTCTATTTATCCGTTCGTCTACGGATAATATATAGTAAAAGTTACTGCTCTAACTCCTTATTCCGCTAAGAATACCTCCTAAAATACTATTATAAATCTTAGATCTCTATCTAATATAATCTTACTAAGTGCTCTATATCTTGCGAATACTTCTTTAATATAAATTCTAGCGATATCTTCTATTAAGATTTCTTCTATATATGCTATAAAGTAGCCCTATTTAGTTAACTTATCCACTATTACTAAAATTATGTTATGCTCCTATTTAGTAATAGGATCTCTTAACTTTAGTAACTTAATAACAAAGTCCTATAATATAACCTCCTATAGTCTCTTTAGTATTTTAATAGGTTATAGCCCTCTATATAGCTTATGCCTTATTAGTTTATTTCTTTAGCAATTTAGATACTCCTTTATTACTTTCCTAGCTATACCCTTCCTAAAGCCTTAATACTAAGCCTGTTACTTTATTATATCCTTAAGTTATTCCCCTATAAAAATCTTCCACGAAGTGCTTTGCTATGCTCTTTAGGATATACTTTACTTCTTAATTCTTATATATATCCATCTATAGATCTTCTAGCTATACTTCTAGAATTCTCTATATCTAAAAGCTCTTTAGTATCTTATAGACTCTTTCTAGTTCTCTATCCTTTTAAGTTACTACTAGCTTAGGGTAATTATATCTAATTAATCTATTACTATCTCTGCGTAGCATTACTCCTAATAGTTTCTTATTATTCTGTAGTTTAGCCTTTTTACTTAATACGTCTACTCTTGTATTTTTGGTTCCTTTAGTATATTAAATCTTAAAATAATATTCTATAAGCATCTCTGCCTATCTAACTTACCTTTAATTAAGTTCTTTCGTTATTAGGAACCCTATTAGGTTTTTATAATCTATCTTAACTATAAATAGTTTCTTTACGCCTTATAAAAATGCTCTTTATTTCTTAAGTACTATAACTATACCTAGCAACTCCTTATTATAGATATTATAGTTTAACTCTAGTGGTATTATCTTTTAACTATAATATGCTACTAGATGCTATGTATTTTTATACTTCTATAGTAAATATACTCCTAGTATAAAGTTTAATACGTCTGTTTCTATAACCATATTTAATCCTAGTTAATAAATCTTAAGAATTAGCTCCTAGGTAAATAATTCCTTAAGTTCCTTAAATAACTTTTTTAATTTATCTCCCTATACCTATAGTTCCTCTTTCTTTATAAGCCTAGTAAATAGTTTAATATTCTTTAACTATTATACTATAAACCTTCTATAGTAGTTACAAAACCCTAAGAATAATCTTAACTATATTATATTCTCTAGTTTTTGCCAACTTACTATAGCTTTAATCTTCTTTAGGTCTATACTAATATAACCTAGTTTAATAATAAATTTTATAAAATCGGTCTTCCTTATAAAGAACTTGCATTTTTTTAATTGCTACTAGCATCTATTCTTCTTATAGTCTCTTTAAGACCTATTTAACGCATTCCCTATGTTTTTTCTTAGTTATTAAGTAGATAATAATGTTATTAAGGTATGCTATAATAAACTTATTAAGGTATTCTTCTAATACGCTGTTAATTTGCTTCTAGAATGTTACTAGTATATTTATTAATTTAAATTATATAACTAATAGTTTATATCGTCCTTCCTTTAACCTAAAGGCTGCCTTTTATTTATCGCCTTCCTTAATTCTAATCTAATAGTATGCCTATCTTAAATCTATCTTTATAAAGATTTGCGCATTACCTATCCGGTTCTAAATTTCACTAATTAAGGGTAAAGGATATTTATCCTTTTAAGTAATGCTATTTAACTATTTATAGTTAATATATAACCTAAGTTTTCCGTCTTTCTTTAGTATAAATAGTACTAAATATCCCGCTAATAACTATAATGGTCTAATATATCCCTTTTATAAGTTTTTTTTAGACAAACTCCTTAAGTGCTCTTAACTCCTCTTAAGTAAGCTTATAGGTTAGAAAGAACCTTAGACTTATTCCTAGTTCTAACTCTATCTTATAGTTCTATACTATATAATCTATTAGCTTTTTACTTTCTGGGCTCTATAGTTTCTTACTATACTTATAGTATCTCTTTAGTATATAATTTAAGCCTCGCTTAGTCTCTTTATATATTACTCTAACTTAGTACTATACTAACTTAGTTTATTATTATATCCTATAGTATTAAGTATCCCTGATATTAACCTAACCTATAATTTAATTAATCTTTAGATTATATTTCTATAACTAAGGCATTTCTAATACTGCCTTATCCTATTTTAATAGTAGGATATTAAAAGATATCTTAATTTGTCTCCCTTTAATAGTTATCTAAATAGGTCCTATTTTAAGATTAATAATCCCTTCTCTATAGGTTATTAGATCTCCTAAAATTATAACTAATAGGTAAGGTTATTCCTTCTATCTATAAGGTAATCCTATTTTTTTAATTACTACTAGTAAGATATAGTTCTTTATTATTCTACTATCTATTAATGCTTTAAACTGTTAATCTTACCAATTAATTTATAAATTTAAGTATTATCCTTAAATTCCTTTAAGGGTCTAAGGCTCTACTACTAGCTCCCTCTAGTCCTATAGGCCTCTACTTTTCCTAACTATTAGCTACTTAATTCTATTGCGCTTAGCTTACTCTTTAGCTAATACCTAGTTTATTTTTTTTCCCTCTATATACTATAGATATGTATTCTTTAGGTATTCCCACTACTATTATCTATTTAAGTATTTTTCCATAAGGAATCTTTTAGTTAAAGTATTAAGTCTCCTAACTTCTAAACTTTTATTAAATACTATCTATATATATACTTAGTATTTCTATACTATTACTTATCTAGCGCCTAATATATTCTTATAGGGTCCTTCCAGTTCTTTTCTTTTAGATTCTTATGTATATTATATATATTATCCATATGTGCAATCTATAATAGCGTATAATATACTAGGTGCTTTAGGTTAACTTTTAACTTATTTTTATCTTTAAGTTTAAACCTTTACCTTATTAATCTAAACGTTATAACTTTATTTACGGGTATTAAGATTTACCTTTCGCTTTTCTAGTCCTCTAATTATTCCTCTAAATCCCTTAATGTTATAATTAAGGCTCCCTTAATATAACTTATTGCTTTTTCCGTAATAGGGTGGTCTTAAATAACTTTCTCGTCTAACTATATATAACAATCTTCCTACTTATTATTATATCGCTGCCTATACCACTTTTAGTATAGCTGCTAGAGTGTATATAGCTTATCCGTAAGGAAGTATCTTCTTATTACTACATTGTAATAGCCCTTTATATATCATTCTTTAAACCTAGTAGGGATCCCTAGATCCTCTTTATCTTCTAGTTTAATAAGCTATTTTGCTTTTAGCGTGCCTACTCTAGGCCTATTAGTAATTCTTTATATAGGTGCTCTGTCCCTTATATAACCTAGTATACTAGATCTTTAATCTAGTTTTTGTTCTTACTATACGAGGATTCTCTATCTAAATTCCTTTATAGTTTCTTTTGGTTTTCGCCTTATAAGTAAATCCTTAAAGTCTCCTTGCTTCTTAATCTTAGTGTTAATTTCTTTAATAGTCCTTATTTATATGTTAAAGTCTTAGTCCTATAGGATTCTTAATCCTAAGCTTGCTTTCTTAAGCTTAGCTCTAGCCTTAGTCTAACTAGGCTTTTATAGTATTCTTATCTCGTCTTAAGAGTCTTAAATCTTACTTATCTTGTCTTAAGAATCTTATACCTTTAGGAAACTCCGTCCCAAGCTTATTTATATATTACTAAACTAAGCTACTACTCTACTCTATCGGTTATCGTCCGTTATAGGTCCTTAAGCTTATCTTATCCTATCTTAAAAATCTTAAGCGTCTTTTATCTCTTCTTAAGAATCTTAAGCCTTTGGCCTTTTGCCTTTATTAAGTACTAAAGTAATTTATTACCCTACTTCTCTTACGTCTTATAAAGCGATAGACATTATATTTAGTGGAGTCTTAATCCCTACTAATATTCCCTATTCTATAGTGGAATTATTCTCTACCTCTTTTATAATATCTTTAAGGTCTATATACTCCTAGTAAGCTGCCCTTATTACCTTATCGTTACTAAATATTTCGCCTATATTAAATTTATTATCCTTAATATCTAATCTATAAGATAGTTTATTAGTTCCTCTAAACTTTAATAATGTTAGCTCCTATAGCTAATAGCTTACGCTATACTTAGCGTCCTTATAAATTTAGTATACGTTATTATAATAAAATATAAAACTTTTAATTAAATATTCTTTTGTTTCTTATAGTATATTATTATCCCTCTATATATATATATCGTCTACTAGCCTCGTTCCTTTTACTATATAGTAACTCTATCTACTTTTATAGTCTTTAATAAAATAATCTTATTTTCCGCAATTTATATAAGCTCCTTCTTTAAACTATTTTTCTTACTATAAAGTCCGCCTAAACGTCTTCTGCTACTAAGATCCCTAGTTCGGCCTCTACTCCTTAGACCTTTAATTATTTAATCTTTATTCTTTAGGTTTCTATAGTTTCTTATTCTATTTCTTATTTTCTTTAGTACCGCTTAGGTCTATTAACTCCGCGCTATACTATAGTTTTTTACTTTAACTTTATTATTGCGTATTCTACGCCTTATATAATTATAGAACTCTATCTTAACCCTTCTTAGTCTGCTCTCTTTAGTAGATCCTATTATTAATCTTAATTACTTAATTAATTAATTCCCTAAAAGTATCCGAATTTTTTATTAAGATAATTACGTTCTAGACTTTTACTTTAAGTCCCTATTTATACTATATTATAAGCGCCTTATTATTCCATTTAACCTATATTACTAATATTTAAAACTATATTATATATTTAATTACTAAAGTTCTTTATACTAGGTTTTAAAGTTTTTTTTTACTATAGTAGTTACCTCTAGGTCTCTAAATATCTATATTAGGCGTTCTATAAACCCGCTTTAACTTAAGAATATATACTATACCTCCTAGTTAGTAGTTGTTATACTATATTCCTATACCTCTATGAGGTAAGATTTAAACTACTTAAGTGCTCTTCCCATTAAGAACAGTTTTATATAAGCGACTTAATCTATAAGCGTCCCTAGTTTTACTTCTTCCTATATAACCTTAAAGTGTATTTACGTAAGGAATCCCTTAAGTTTTAACTTCTCCCCTAAGAATTGCTTAATTAAGGGTAACTTAACCTTAGCTACTCCGATCCTATTAATACTTTCTTTAAATATTCTATTATTATTTATTAATTAATTAACTATTTCCTATAGCTATCTAACGGTAACTAGCTAAGAGTTAGTATCCGCTATGCTAGTATCGTTACCTAATCCCAATATAGTTGCTGCCGTTAACAGCGTTATAGCTACTACTTTTAGTGGCATATTATTTAACTTTATTAATATCGTAACCTTAGTAGTAAATATATAACGAAGCCTTATAGTAGGAACTACGGTAGACTTATTAATGGGCTAGGTATATAGGTAAATAAAAAGTTAACAATATAATAATAACTGGTGGAGTGGTTGCCTAACAGATTAACTCTAATTATATTCTAAGATTTACTATAAAGAAGAGAACTATCTAGGTAGAGACTGTAGCTCTTTAAATATATAACACCGCGCTTAAGAAATACTTAAGTATATAAGGTATATAAGGTATATAAGGTATATAAGCAGACCTTATAGATCTTATAGATTAATAGATTACCTCCTATAACTTATTATATAACTTAGCTACCCCTTATTCTATAGCTTGACTAGTTCTAGCACCTCCCATACTTCTACCACTAGTCCGTTTATATCTCTTCTTAGTAGTGCTGCTACTGCCGATATAAGGTCCGTAACACTCCTACTAATCGCTAAGTAAGCTATAAAGATGGCTATAAATAGTTCCGAATTGACCTCCGTAACGCGTTATTTAAATGCTTAATTTAGAAGCGAAAGTTCTATATATAGGAACCCCCTTTTTAACGCTCTACTAACTAGATTATATAGGTTTCTATACCGCAGCACGAGCTAATTAAGTTGTTTAATAAGCTATTAACTGCTCTACTTATATAGAGGCTAGTAGGCATACTTAGGTGCAGTATATAGGTCGTTGGAAGGCTCTATTAGAGCTATCATTAAATACTATAATAAAGCCTCGCGATAGTAAGGAATGGGAGAGGTGGAAGCGTGCTCTAAGGACTTATTTTAGCTGCAGTATCTGCAAAATACCGTTCTGTAGGAAGGATAACTGCTAGATACCTTATATTAAGTGACTTAATTCCAAAGATTAAGCTTATATATTAATTTTCTATGAAATTAAAAGCTTTATATTTCTGAGCACGGCTATCAAATTCGGCTGATTTGATTGGTGGGCTCTTATCGATAACATGAGGACCAATTTTAACGTGATAAGGGATAGTCTCTTTTTCTTCGTGGATCAATCTACACGTGAGCTCGTTTGACAAGAATTAATACTCTGACCCTCTCAAACTCATCTGTAGATTTTTACCACGCTGAGATCTTTTCAAAATGAGTCCGTCTAGTCTAAGCTGCTTTTTTCTGCTCTTTGTAGTGGCCTCAAAGCGCAAAACGGGCGTGAGGAGAAGCCTATGGTTGTTCTCTGGCCTCCCAATGTCTTCTTCTTTAGACCTAACAAGGTTCTTTTCGTCCCAAACAGCCTCCTACTTAGTGGAATGAGGAATCATTGTTCCCTAGACCTTCAGATACGTCGGTTGTTTCGGCGGCCTTCGCTTCCGGGAAGGCAATATCGTTTTCTCATCTCTGTATATCCCATTGCCCAGTAGTGGCTTCTCGGTTTCAACACCGCCTCATAGACCCGTCCAAAGCCCAATTTGTCAGTGGATTTCGTTAAGCAATCCAATATTTCAATTGCACTCGTCTAGTTCCCGTTGTCCGCATAGGTAGCCGTTCCATCTACAGAAGCCCACGACCAAGAAGGTGCACGATATGGTTGTGTTCTCACTCCAAATCTTACGGGCTGAGATTTGTCATGGTTATCGATTGTCCAAGCTAGCCCATAAACGGCTCTATAGTGAAGATAGAGTATTATTCTTCGGGGATTCTTCCCTATTGGAGAGATGTGGACACAGTAAGTATTGACGCAGCCTTTCTGAAAATGTGGAGGATCGAGAAAATTTCCCCGTACCCCATGACGGTTCTCCTCAGAGAGCATCCACGGGGCGGTTTCTTGACCCCTCGATGCTCTATGGAAAGAGTATAACTATGTCGATCGGAATATCAAAGAATGAGGACTCTGTCTATTGAATATGGCTCTAGGGCCTCTATATATACATAAGAAAGGTGTATGAAGTAGGAAAGACAAGGGGGGTAGGGGGTGGCAATGGAAACAGGGGGTAGGTGACCGAGTCAATGACTGAGTCAATGGCAAGACAACCTGATTCAGGTCGACAAACTACCTAGCCGACTTTGTTTTTGTGCTTTCTTATATTACGTTAAAGATTGAATTTATTATAGTTAATATGAAAATTACCAAAGATATCTGCAACCATCCTCAGGTTGAATATACTATAGCTTTAACAATACAAGTCTAATCGACCTTATACTACATTCGAACAATAGGATTCGCTGACTTCTCGTCAGGTGAGGCATGAACCGGGGTATTATTTGCCCCGGATTCCGTAGAATCCTATTTAGAATCGCGTCGACCGCACCCTATCTACTGTAGTCCCAACTATTATTGCATTATCAAAGTATAAATATACAATTGTGAGCTTTCTTTTTCGTTTTCGCCAAGGCTTCTTTTCTAAAGGCTTATCCTTGACGTCATCATTTCATCTCAGCAACTCGCTGGAGACCAAAAACCAACGGCATGGCAGATCCAGCGCCCACTCCAGTAGCACCAGAAGAGATCTTTCGCTCCTACACCCACGAACAAGGCACAACCTACGCCCAAGGCCGCCACGGCTACCACCCTAACCTGTACCAAACCATCATCGACCACCACATCTCCACCGGCGGCCAACTAATCACCATCCTCGATGTCGGCTGCGGCCCGGGCACCGCCATCCGCGAGCTCGCACCGCGCTTCACCCATGCCATTGGCATCGACCCCTCCGAAGGTATGATCAGCACCGCCCGGTCCCTCGGCGGTGCCTCATCCACCTCCCAGCCCATCCGCTTCGAAATCTCCGTGGCGGAAGATCTCGGCTCCCAACTCTCATCGCCCATCCCCGACTCCAGCGTCGACCTCATCACCGCCGCCACCGCCGCCCACTGGTTCGACATGTCAGGCTTCTGTCGCGCGCCGCCCAGGTCCTCAAGCCTGGTGGCACTGTCGCTCTGTGGACTATCAGTAAATGGCACCCCCACCCGTCAATGCCTAACGGCCCCGCCCTCCAGGCCGCCATGACCGAGTTCCATGACCGGCATCTGAAGCCCTACACGCAACCGAGCGGCCAGCTCGCTCTGGATCTGTACATCGACCTCCCCCTCCCCTGGAACCTGGCACAGCCGGTCCCGGATTTCGACGAGAACACTTTCTACCGGAAAGAATGGAACAAAGACGGCGTGTGCGCGGAGGGTGACGAGTTTTTAATGCAACAGCAGACATGGGATCTGGACATGGTAGAGAAGTTTATGGGGACCGCGAGCCAGGTGACGCGGTGGCGAAAGGCACATCCGGATGCAGTCGGGACCGAGCGGGATGTGGTGAAGATGGTGAGGAAGGAGGTTGAGCGGTTGTTGCATGAGGCGGGCGTGGAGAGAGGCAAGGAGATGATAGAGGGAGGTATGTCGGGGGTGTTGTTGATGGTGAAAAAGAGGGCGTAAGAGGGGCGATGGGGGTCAAATGAACCAATCCATGAATCATAATGGGAGATATCTCTATATTAATCTCTATTCACAACACAACAATTCGACACTTCTGATCTTAACGGTCCTAAGAACCGCACTAAAACCCTTATAACACCTTCACAACTCTCCACACCACTGCCTCCTTCCGTGGTTGTTCTGTTCCAACAGCTTCGTAGTTTTGAGGAAGCTCCTGGGCTATCCATGTACAAAATGCAGGAGAATGACACCTTTAGAACTACTCCGCTTGTCAACTTGAATGTCATAGCTTTAGCGTCCGTTTGTCACAAAGGAAACCAACGACTCCACAGAAGCCAAGCACAAAAACAGTAAAGTGTTTCCTTCCCACTATCTTCTAAAATTTATAGATCAAAGGGGGATTAAATTGTATAGGTGAGATTAGGGTCTTAGTTAAAGGGTATAATAGAGTAGATATTAAATTTCCTTTATAGTGGTTTTCCGACTCATCGCTTTAGTAAGATGTGCTACAAAATTCTAGCAAATCCTTATTTGAAATTTAGAGGACGGGGGTTAATTCGACTGGGTAATAACCATTAATACCTAACACCCCATAAGATATAAACGGGTTCCATCGCCCCGAGACACTTATAACGTATTATACTAGAATCATATACGGTGCCGTATTAATTACGGTACAGTGCTCCCTAAAGTGCCGTAACACCTACGGTACGGTACGGTAACACCCACGGTACCGTTCATATGACGGCACCGTGCTCCTTACAGTACCGTCCATGTGTTAGATAGCAAATGGGTATGAGTAGTTCAATCTTATCAGATCGACCTAAAACACTACAAGGCATCCCTCAACCCGTCGATTTGGGTCCGTAGCTTATCAATAAGCGCCAGCTAATTAGATCAACTAATGTCTATCCTTGTGTCGCGAGACGCACCCCGTAGCGAGACAAATCAGAGGTACTTTGAATTCAAGCGAGTCTGACTCTGTGAGCACATTGAGATTTCTCGCAGTTTCGTATCAGTCATGTTGTGTGCCTAATCCTGAACACTCTTTACCCCACTGCTCCGAAAATTACATTCGCATCGTCGCCGCCGCCTTGATTGCGGAGAGCCTCTTTTCATGCTGTAGCAAGACCCCTTCGACCCGCAGCACCACCATTGAGCTTTTTTCGCTTTTCAATTTCATTCAACGGTTTGATCTGGGTTTCCGAGTCTTTCCCCCATGCTAAGCAGCCCTGTGGCGGGCGTGGTGCGGTGTGACATGCGATGTCGCCACATCGATTGGTACTTTTGATCAAAGCGATCAAGGGTCCCTGGTCAGAGTGACACCACTAGGCATATCTCGCGTGACAATTACAGTGTATTGTATCTTACATAATGCAACCGTTCTCTTCCCGCCTGTGGCTGCCGAACCTGTGGCCGCCAGCCCTGTGGCTAAGCATACCATCCCTTTCTTGCGTACACAGTTGTCCCTGCGTGCCGGAACAAAGCACGCTGGGCAGAACCCGCCTTCATCGATGGTGAGAGAACGCCCGACCAGCGCCAACGTGTTCGGGATAATGCTTGGAACAGCGATTTGACGAGATACCTGGTATGGATCCTCTGAGTGCAATGTCTGCCATCTACAGGAAGCGTTGACTGAGTCTCGTAGCAAAGTCCCACAGCCCTTCAGTCACGCCAGCGCGACAGCCGGGACGTCCACCACAGCCACAAGCATCAGCGAAAGGAGAGGCTCTTGCAATGGCCACCCAATTCCTCAAAGAGGTTCCCTTTGTCCTCTTCGCGTCCTTGTAAGCCGCTCAGACGTCCCTTCAACCTGTACCAAATCCATGTCGCCTATTGCCACAAAGTGATGACGAGCTCAAGTGCGGTATTGCCGCCAGATGTAATTGCAAGACTGGTAGGTCATAATACTTCGAGGCAGACACGGAAGACCGGCTGACGTACCTGCTTCAGGATAACTCTCTCACATGGGGCAATACCGGCATAATTGAGCTTTTGCCTTCTGGCGACACAGTATTGAAATCTCCACATCCACAGGGGAGCTCTTATGACAAACAGTGGCAGCGCAGGCAACTCCGACGGGAGTACGAAGTGTATCAGCGGCTGCCCCCCTTTCACCCTCGCGTACTCCACATGTTCAGCTACTCCGACGACCATGGCCTCACACTCGAATACATGCCAAATGGCAATCTGAGAGCATATCTCGAAAAGGAGAAGGAAATCATGACAAGACAACGGTTACAATGGTGTATTGAAGCAGCAGAGGGTGTGGTATTGCTCCACTTACTCGGCATAATCCATGCCGATATCAAACCAGAGAACATGCTACTGGACGCGTTGCTTGGGGTGCGGATCATCGATATGTCTGGATCCTCAATCTCTGGGAAAGCCCCCCTGTTACTGGAAAGCACTCGCTTCTTTCTACCTCGGTGCAGAACAACTGACATGCCGTGTGGCGTCGACACAGATCTCTTCGCACTTGGGTCAAGCTTCGACCAGATTATAACAGGGAGACAACCGTATGCTGAGCTTAGTGACAAGGAAGTGGAGAAGAGATTTGCATGTGGAGATTTCCCCTCAGCGGCATTCCCTTTGGAGATACTATCAGAAGGTGCTGGAGATGTGAGATTGGTTCGGCTCAGATAGTACTTGATAGTCTCATTGCAGAGAAGCGTCGTCTCGCGAACGCAGATCTCTCAAGTTAATGATAATTAGTTGATTAAACTCCAACCAGTGAGCTTGTGATGTCCAAATAATCCATTCTGCTATAATCCTCCCGCTCAGCGTCTCAAGTCCTGGAATATCCCTCGTCCCTATAGTCTTTGCAATCGTCTTGCTGTTTAGACGAGGCCAGCGGTACATCTTTCACATCAGAACACTTCTCCCACTCATTTTCAATGGCAGTGGGGGGGTGTTTGTAAAGTGCAGAATTACATAAGCGCGCAAAGTGCTCGCTCCCGATTGTCTCGGTCCTAGACCTTCTTGCCAAGGCTTACCTTGCCAAGCCGCTAGCCGCTTTTGGCAAGACCTTCGTTAGAAGGTCTGGTACACGGTTCGGATTTTTGTTAGTCCCGCGCGGGGTATTTAGGCCTATATACACC
>Ga0307515_10015075_pt1 | contig 14273 bp, 7 predicted proteins | sample 17_EM_MG_FD_194513 | JGI IMG/M metagenome (GOLD analysis project Ga0307515, IMG submission 194513) | Populus trichocarpa ectomycorrhiza microbial communities from riparian zone in the Pacific Northwest, United States - 17_EM | ecosystem: Host-associated > Plants > Roots > Unclassified | place...
TGGGAAGATGACTGGAGGGGAGAATCGAGAGGGAAGAAAAAGAAGAAAAAGAAGAAAAACCGAGTAAAAAGGGGAAGAATACTGTCAAACTCTTTCCTAAAACTACTTAGATTCGTGAGGTATGAACCATGCCACTTCTTCACCTGTTCTTGGGACCTTGGGGCAGAAAAAAAAAAAACCTTAAGTTAATGGCCTAGAATTCTTACACCAGCTGTTAAGGATAACAAGACTAAAAAAAGGACAAAAAATAGGGTTGAATGAGGGACCTAATTCCAGAATATTTAACAAATAAAATGAGCAAATCTGAATGCACAAACTAGGAAAGATGGCCGACCTTGATGAGGGCTAGATATAATATGGATCAAAGGAATAAAATGCATAGATGACTACCTTGTTAGAGATGTTTGATCATGTGAAACTGAAACAAAATTATACTTGTGTTAATGATGTGATTTCAGCATATTTGGTTGATGAAGTTATATGAAAATGTGTTGAAATGATGTAAGTGCAAACTTGTGTTGTTAATAAATCTTGAAGAAACATGCAGCAGCTGAAACAAGAATTGCATTCATATAATGCTTTGGTTTTGTTGATATGATGAATAGACATGTGTGGTTGTGAATCAAGGGAATAGATATGTATTTGAAAATTATGATTGTGAGTGTGCTTGTGATAAAATGTGATGGAATTACATAAACATAGGTCAAATGAATGAAGACATGGTTGTGGAAAATTGTGGTAATTATGCTTACGATAATGAAATAGATTGAGTGTATGTGCAAAATTGTATCGATGTTAAACCTTAGGAACAAGTTAAAGCTAAAACAAAAATTGTCACATGATAATGCGTTGATTTTGTTTGTGTGGTGAATGAATTTTTATAACTTGAGATTGTAGTTAGAAAAACCTAAATCAAATATGCATGTTGAGATTTGGTTATGCGTTGTTCATGCCTTGTTTTAGGAATTATAGTATGATTGTTGTCGGTATGTGTCCAAGTCTCTGCTAGGAAGTGTTACAAAGGAGAAAGGCATAGCGTAAATCTTACGCGTAACCTTAAGGGGGAGGCAAAATAAGAAACGACTCACCTTACCGCTGATGATTTCTGAATCGGCAGCGACTTAGTTTACATTGACAATTTCTGGGTCAGCAACGACTTAGTTTTTATCAACAATTCCTGAGTTAGCAGTAGCCTATATGCGTTAACAAATTTAGCGTCAACTGTGAAACTATGTTGTGTTGATGATTTCTGAGTCGACAGCGACTCATTTTTCATCAATGATTTCTGCATCAATCATAAATCGTATGCGCTGATGATTTCAGCATCAGCTGTGAAACTATGTTGCGTTGACGATTTTTGAGTCGGTAATGACTCGGTTTTTGTCAACAATTTATGTGTCAACCGTAAATCATATACACTGATGATTTCAATGTCAGATGTGAAGTTGTTTTGTATTGACGATTTTTAAGTCGGCAGTGACTCAGTTTTCATCAATGATTTCTGAGTTAGCTATGAACCATGTACGCTGATGATTTCAACGTTACCTGCAAAACTATCTTGCGTTGATGATTTCTGAGTCAGCAGCGACTTAGTTTTCATCAACGATTTCTGAGTTAGCTATGAACCATGTACGCTGATGATTTCAACATCAGCTGCAAAACTGTGTTGCGTTGATGATTTCTGATTCAGCCGCAGCTTAGTTTTCGTCAATGATTTCTACGTCATTTGAAAACAATATATGATGATGATTTTAGCGTTAGCTGTGAACTGTGGTGCGTTGATAAATTTTTAGTCGGCAACGACTCAATTCTCGTCAATGATTTCTACACCAGCAGTGGCCTGTGTGCGTTGGTGATTTCTGCCGAATAAAGGTCACTAGTGGGTAAGCTTTCGCTACCAAATTTTGTGTTCCTGTGAATAAGTTCGCTGACGAGTTTATGTCCCTAGCGAACCACTTTCGTTGATGATTCTATGTTCCAGTGAATCAATTCACTGACGAGTTTGTGTCCCTAGCGAACCAATTTCGCTGACGATTCTGTGTTCCAGTTCATCAGTTCGCTGACAAGTTTGCATCTCCAACGAACTAGTTTCGCTGACAATTTTGTGTTCTAGTGAATCAATTCGCTAACGAGTTCGTGTCACCAGTGAACTAGTTTCGTTGCCGAATTCTTTGTTCCAACAAATCAGTTCGCTGACAAGTTTGTGTCACCAACGAACCAATTTCACTAACGATTCTATGTCCCAGCGAATCAGTTTGTTAACAAATTTGCGTCCCCGGCGAACCAGTTTTACTGACAAATTTCTACAGCAAATTACATATCAGAACTGGTTCAATGATTAAAATGATTGCATCGTATGATTTTAATATATGAATGCTAGAATGTGAACATGTGTATTCTTGAAATTTGTATGGTGACGAGTTGTGTGATTACTGAATGCAAATGTACTGATTTATGACCATTGATGTGGTAGGTGGTACGACCGGGATCAGATCTGTGACCGAACAAGGACATCCCACGGGATGAGCAGGTAGGTGGTTTCCACCTTTTTCTTGCATAATGTTAATGTTTTGAAATGAGTTATTTGAGGATGATATATTATTGCATTATGATGAATGTTAAACCGACTATGAAATGTGATTGAATTGTTGATAAAATTAGGTTGTTGACGAATGTCAAACCGACTATGAAATGTTGAATGAGTTGTTAATGAATGTTAAACTGATTATGAAATGTGAGTTGAGTTGTTGATGAAAATGTGAATGTTCTGAAATGACTTGTTTGAGGATGATATAATATTGTGTTGTGATGTATGTTAAATCAACTATGAGATGTTGATGAAATTGGGTTGTTGATGAATGTTAAACCGATTATGGAATGTTGATTGAGTTGTTGATTAGCTTTGGCTAATGGCATCCGGTATAGATGATCGAGTTGTGTTTGATGATTAGTTTCGACCAATGACATTCAAGATGGATGACCAGGTTGTGATTGTTGATTCCAAGATGGATGACAGGGTTGTGATTGTTGATTAGCTTTGGCTAATGGCATTCGAGATGGATGATCGGGTTGTGATTGTTGATTAGCTTCGGTGCTAATGGCATCTGAGATGGATGATCGGGTTGTGATTGTTGATTAGCTTCGGCTAATGGCATCCGAGATGGATGATCTGGTTGTGTATGGATGGCCAAGTTGATTATGATGATTGGCTTCAGCTAATGGTATTTGTAAGATATGACGAGTTTGATTTTTTATGATTAGTTTTGGTTAATGGCATCCGAGACGGATAACCAAGTTTAGATGTTGCGATTAGCTACAGTTAAAAGCATCCAAGGTAGATGACAGGGTTAAAGTGAAGTAATTAACCCCGACCGATGATTAAACTTTGGCCCCACCACTCCTATGGAGAGGTTGGGGCATTCGAGTGAGAATAATACATTTAGCGAAATAATAAGGAATGTACAATGCATATGAGAAGTAAATGAAAGAATGCACTCATTTTTAGTTGATAACAAAAGGTAACGATAATGTCCTTCTAGTTGTTCATTATTATCTTTAGATTATTTACAATCCTTGTATCCATGTTGTTTTTGTAATAGGGACATCACACAATCAAGGTGCTATGTAATAGTATGTTCTAGGTGTTATGTGTTTGATAAAAACGAACGAGCTAGTTGAATATTTGTCATTCAGCAGTTTTGTAAAAACTTGTATAAAAAATTGTAATAGAATACGGATGTGAAAATACGATCTTATAAACATGATGTGGTGAATGGATGTATGTGATATTCTCTATTATGAGAATGTTGTATTGTGAACTTCAAACTTATTAGAAGTTGATCATTTTGTCTTCCCTTTCATGTCCATCACTATGTTAAAACTATTTTCAAACACATTCTTTTTAATATGCATGACATCTAAATTATGGTATAGGAAATTATTCTTCCAATAAGGAGCTCTAAAAAATACTTTGTTTTACCCAATTATGAGTCACAAAAACCAGGAAACTTCTGATTACCATATGGAAAATCAAACATAATGCCCTCATATTGTGAGGCCACATCTTACAATTCTTCACTCAATAGTAATGATGTAACATCTCTTTTAACTTTACCTACAAATTAATCCTTTTTTATACTTGTAATCAGTTGGCAAAAACCTTTAGTGATAATAAAAAAAAAATATCATCATTTGTTAAGGTGAAGACCTTGTTATTTTTCCATATAATATGGACATGCTAATTTTTCATGTATGATCCAACTAGAAGCCATCCTATATATAGAAAAATCATTGATAGTCTATATTAAAGCTGTCATCATCTGAAAAGTTTGTTTCCTCGAGACATCATACATCAAAGTCTCGGATGACCACAACTGCTTCAACTCATTAATCAACGCTTGAAGAAAAGAATTTATATTTCTACCTGGAATATTAGAATCATGTATGAACATAGATAAGAACATGAACTCTAGCAAGTTAAAAATTATGAGTATCACTGACCAATAAAAATATGGTGCAACAAATGACCCAAATAAATTGAATTCATTTGTATATAACCCAACACATATGTTCCATGGTTTCAGAAAAAACTGAGGATATACCCTATTAAATTGCTTCCAAGCTTCACCATCGAAATGGTGCAACATGACTCTATCCACCACATCATATGATTGATGCCATATTATATGCTCAATAATCTTTGGATATATGAATAACCTTTATAGTCTATGAGTGATTGAGAAGTATCTCAGTTTTATATGTGTGACAAGAGTCCTTTCCCTGTCAATTATAGGTTTATACCGAGTATACCCACAGGTTCTGCACATGATCAAATATGTATTTTCTAGGTAATATAACATGCAAAAGTTTGGACATATATCGATTTTATGGTATCCTAGACCAAAAGGTTTCATCATGGATTTAATAGCATAAAAGTTCTCTTTTAGCCTATTCCTTTCAGTAAAAAGCTTATAACTTATTTGATAATTTTGTCATGATCAGCCTCACTCAATCAATTATCTGACTTGATAGTGAATAATTATGCAATGACCAATAATTTACTAAGATTTGTGCACTCATCCTATAATGGTTGTCAGAATCTTTCAAAAGATCAAAAAACCTAGTTGTGTCTTTATTTGGTTCTTCATCTATGATTGAACATTTATTTGTATCACCCTAATTCATTCTCATTACTGCCATAACTATACTCTTATAATAATCACTATTATCATCTACAACTCTATGCACATTACTAGAATTAAAAGTTGACCCAATCATCTTTTCTAGCATGGTCTCATAAGGAACATACGGTTCTCGGTATACAAACCAACACAAGTATTTTTCCATGAACGTTTTTTTGTAAAAGATGCATCGTGACAACATCTGGATCAAGATACTTTTTATTTTTACATCTCTTATACTGCCTCCACTAATATTTTTTGTATTAGATAGCACATAATGAATAAAACCCTCAACCCCCTTACAATAATCTATCATGTGCAACTCTTTAGATGAAACTCGATACATCCAAGAACGATCATTCATTACTTATATGAAATATATATAGAATATTGATAGCAACATGTATTAATTAATAATGTGAACTAAACAAATTATCGGTACCCAAATAATTAGCTATCATTGTTTTAATTCAACTTATTCAATCAATTTTAATAGTACCCTTAAATCATTATCAATTTTCTCTAAAATTTCAAAATTCCTCCAAATTTACCAAAATTTTCAACTTAGCAAAAAAAAAATGATAAAATATGAAACATATCCATTAAATAAGACATTATTTATTTCATTATAAAACATCTAAGTTACAAAATCAAACTCAATTTCATCAAATGATAAATAAATACAATTTCTCAAAATCTCAAACAAACCCTAACATGCACAAATCACACATTCATACAACAAATGTTTTTTAGGAAAAAGCTATAAAACATGTAAATAAACAAACAAACCATATATACTACATAAAAATGTTAAAACATTAACATTTTAAAAATGGGTTACAATAAAAAATGAGTAGTTTTCTTAATTGATGTAGTGAATCTTCAAAGAAAAATGAACCAAAACAGGGATGCTAATAGACTAAGTGTTAGGGTGGTCAGATTTGTGATGATGAGAGCTTGATTTGTGACAAAATATGGGGTGTTGTGTGTTGTTTTCTGTAAAAGAAGAAGAAGAAGAAAAAGAAATGAGGGAGGGGGAGAGGGGGTCGTTTGTCAGGTTATAACTTAAATACTACTAACAGATTCATCAACAAGTATTAACGACGAGTATATTTTATTTTTTCATTCCTTCATTTCCAATTGTAATCCCTTCAGTAGCCGCCAATGAAAAAATTTTGTCAGTGAATACCAAGAAAAATAGTGAGGTAATATCCTATCAGTAAATGTCACTACAATTTACCGACGAGTTTTGTTTCATCGGTATTTCTGTTTGTATTTGAATGTCACTATAATTTACTGACGAGTTTTGTTTCGTTGGTATTTCTATTTGTATTTGATAATTTTTTGATATTGTTAGGGAGGTTGTGCCTAATACTGTTGTTGATGCTTTAGAAGAGAAAATTGACCTAAAGATAGTCGAAGAACATCTAATGGTGGAGGCTCTTCAAATAGAAAATGTAATTGATGTTGTTGTTAAACTTCTATTTTATAACTTTTTGGCAGGATTCTGATTATATGTATTGAATATTGCCTCTAGGCTTATTTTATTATTATTATTATTATTCATTTGCATTTTTTATAGAATTTAATGTTCCTTGTTAATTATAGTGTTTCGACATCGATGCCAAAATTAAGGAATCTAAAGTTCCTACGTTGGTAAAAAATATCTAAGGCTTGTGCACAAATAATAGGCCCTTATCATGTATGCGATGGAAGTAGCATTTTGGTGCATGATAATGCCTCATTAACATAGGCTGGGAACAATTTATCCACAAAGAAGATAGTGAAATATAATACCTATCACCTAAAAACTTCCTGTGATAGTGCTTGTCTTATAAACTACACATGAAGGTTGTTAATGTTCTTTAGCGAAACTAAGCTTATTTAGATGAGGAAACCTTCTACTTGAAGAGTTTGTCAAACTCAAACTAGTTCGCGTCTTTTCAAGAGTGTATGGCATTTCTTGGTAGTGTAGATCTTGTAACAAGGTAAAGTTTTTGTTATCATTGGCCATTAAGATACATTTGTATGGAGATAGGCCATGAAGACCCCTTGGTGGTGACCGGTTATGGAGATTTATTTACATAAAGAGTAACCAAGAAGGCCCTAGTGTAGATCTTGTAACAAGGTAAAGTTTTTGTTATCATTGGCCATTAAGATACATTTGTATAGAGATAGGCCATGAAGACCCTTGGTGGTGACCGGTTATGGAGATTTATTTACATAAAGAGTAACCAAGAAGGCCCTGGGGGGTGACGGGTCATGGAGATTTATTTGTATAGAGACAACCAGAAAGACCTTTTCTGGTGATAAGTCATAAGGATTCATTTCTCACAAGCTTATTTCAGTATCTTGCTTTAAGAGGAGATCTCCCTTTGTCACAAGTGCTTTTAAATGTAGAAGGTGTTGGTAAAACATCTTTAGTAGGGAAACATAAATTTCCAATGTTTTATCTTTTCAGAACACATTCTAAAGAATGAAACAGGAAAAACCAAAAAAAAAAAAGGAATGGAAAACAATAAGGGTTGGTCTTTGTTCAAGTTTCCATAAACACTGCTAATGAGGCTCCTGTTTAGGGCCGCAATGACATTGACAAGATCTTTCTTAGTAGGTTGTTGGGCTTTGGCTTAGAAAGGCAATTCTAGACTAGATAAAAAAAAGAGATAGACCATTCTTTGAGAAAAATAGGTTGATTACCAGCACGGGTAAAAGAGTTCAACGTTCTAGAGATGATTATTGACGAGGCTTAACCTTTTAAGGGTAACCTACAAATAAGTCCTCTACCTGAGCAAAAGACATTTTCAGAGAATAGAGGAAGGATTTTTCTCTTTTTTTTGTAACGACAATGATCATTTTATAGTTGTAATTTGTATTGTAGTATGGTTATATGGTTGTTTTAAAGTTCCATTGCCATTTTCCTCCCTTTTCTAACGATTGGTTCAAGGTTTATATACTAGTTTATTCCACTCTTTCTAAATGGAGAGGATGGTCTCGAAGGGAAGAAAATATTTGTCCTATTTTTGGCGTAATTATACAAGATAATTACCTTAATCTCGATAGGTTACAATACATTATGTGAAAAAGTGTGACAAAAGGACTAGGCTTGGACAAAGTGTTCCCTGACACTATAAAAAGGCTCTTTCTTTAAGAGGTTCTCAAACATCTTACACCAGTGGTAGTCATATAATGAGTTTGTATTTTTAGGCATGATGGTATACAAGATTCATGCATGAAATTCTTGTGCCCAACTCCTAGAAAGTTGGACTAGAAGTATCTTTAGAATGACATAAGTGGGCTAGATGAACCTTGTGTGTCATTTTTCCTAGGATCAGGGAAAAAATATTCTCTGAACTTATTGAGTGAATAAGCTGATCTCGAAGTCTGTGTATAAGGATAGGGAGTTCTTATTTAGCCCAATGTCAGGTCCGCGAACTCAGTGTCTAGGCTCATCAGAAGTATAATCACGATCTCATTTTATTACAATTAATCACATTATAACTCTTTTTTTTTTAGAAAATGTTAAGATTAATTGATCCAAAAAATGTACAGGTGAACAAGAGGCATACCTCTCGGGAAAACAAGGGGAGAAAAACAAGAAAGAAAAACCAATACAAAATAAGTGAAAAATTCAAATAACTAGATGGAGGCTTATAAGACTGGAATATCCAGCAACCCTTATAAGCAAACGTCCACTTGACTCATCTCATCATAAGAGATAATAGGAGATAAGAAGGAACCGTAACCCTAGCAACTGGAATCCTTTTGAAGGAGATAGCTAATGTTCCTAGAGACCCCAAATATCACAAACTATAGTTGGGATGGTGCATTTGTGTTCCATATTCGTTAGGTGTGTTCTGATGAGCTGGTATATGTCATCGCTGATAGTCTGAGGAGGTTGGAAGTGGTTGCTAAATATACGGTTATTTCTTTCTTGCCACAGAAGGTAAACCGAGGTTGACAGGAGGAGACGAGCTGTCAAGTGGTTGATGTCCTTCCCTTTTTGGTAAGTAGAGGCTGCCTATGTGATGAGAAGATCCCAAGGACTGGTTGGCCATTATATATTTGTTTTGTTGCATACGGTTCCCCATACACTACTAGAGTAATTAAGGGCATTAAAAGAACAAATGGTTGTGAGACTCCTCATGCATACCACATAGGATGCATGTGGTGTTTTCTATGATCCCCGAGATATGTAGTATGTCCATGGTATGTAGTCATCCTAGTGAAGCAAGTCAAAGGATGAACGAATATCAGGGGATGTGACCTTTAAACCAAAGGATGTGGTGCATGAAGTTCAGGGGTTTTGAGTTCCAAAGGAGCTCCCATACAGAGTCTATGGTGAAGGTTCCTAATGCGTGTCCTTACCATATATAATGGTCTTCCATAGAGGGTCACGGTAGGAAGCTGATGGAGTTCCATATTGCCTGAAGGTTGACGTTGTTGCTCGAGAAGAACCATTGATCCCCATGTATGATGTCAGAGGCTCTTGCATTCCAACTAAGTCCTGTGGGGAAGAATATCTATTATTCTTTTGTCTTCTAAGAGCCAGTAATCATACCAGAGGAATGTTGAAGTCCTATTGCCAATACATGAAAGAAACAAACCTTGACACCATGCTCTGCTTTGAAGGATCTTCCTCCAGGACTAAGATGGATTGGAGGGGATGTTGATCTGCCAAATCAATCTCCCACGAAGCAAGACAATGCTCACCCATGTTGTTCATATAGAATGCTTATCAACCAAGAGGTGTCAGACGTGTTTCATAGTTGCAACCTTGTTCCATATTTTCAGTCGTTTGATACCAAGGCCCCCCTTTTTCAGGGGGTAACAGATTGCATACCAAGCTACTTTAGCTCCAATAGATTCTAGTAAAGTCCCTTTCCATATGAAAACAGTTAGGGTGCTTTCAATCTTTCTGATAATTGAGTAGAGAAGGATGAACATGGTAGACTAGTACACTTGGATGGATAAGAGGACCGATTTAATGAGCTGGGGTTGACCTGCATATGTTAGGGATGATAAGGTCCAAAGTTTGATTATGATTATAATTCTCTACACCAGCAGGAGGCAATCAGTATGAGTGACTTGTGGTGATGAAGGGAACTCCCAAATGTCTGACTAGAAGGGCCCTTTATTGGAATCCCACTTGGTCCTGGATTTTGCTTTGAATGTCCCCATCAACGCCTGAGAGATACATGGAGCTTTTGGAGAGATTGATCTTGAGGCCAACCAGGGTTGAGAATTTGTCTAAGGAGGACTTTAGGATTCCTATTGAGGCTATGCCTGCATGGCAAAAAAGCATGAGGTCGTCTGTAAAGCATAAATGAGTGATGGTGTTTTCCTTATAACGCTAATGATACTTAAGCCTAGGGCTTTGAGTTTTTGCATGGAGGATGCCTCCTAAACCTTCCATTGCTAGGACAAATAGGTAAGGTGATAGTGGATCACCCTGCTGTATGCCCCTGGTGGCTTTGAAGAATCCATGAAGTTTGCCATTCAAGCTGATGGAGTAGTGTGTTGTAGTGATGCATTTCTTGATCTAGGATATCATGGTTAGGGGGACAGCTATGGCTTCAAGGCCTGCAAGGATGAAGTCCCAGCTTACAATGTTGAAAGCCTTCTTAAGATCTACCTTAAGGGCACACCTTGCAGGGCCCTTGTTAAGATGGTAGTTGTGCATGAGGTCTTGAGTGAGGAGGATGGCGTTTGAGATTCGCCTACCTGAGAGGAATGCAGACTAATATGGGCTAATAACATCAGTTAAGGCAGCCTTTAATCTGGTCACAAGGAGCTTGGAAATGCACCTGTATATAACATTGCAACAAGAAATTGGTCTAAAGTCATTCGTGCATGCAGGGTTTTCAATTTTAGATACTAGAGCTACACTAGTTGCATTAACACATCGTGGTAAATGGTTGTGAGAGAAGAAAAACCTGATAGCTGCCATAAAATCTACCCAAATTATGTTCCAACTTTTCTTGAAGAATAGAGCATTGAAACCATCAGGGCTGAGGGCTTTGGTATCAGGAATGGAGAAAATGATAGCCTTGATTTCCTCATTAGAGATGGGGTGGCCTAAAGCTGATTTTGCTGCATCTAAGATGGATTTTGGGTAGATGTTGGCAACATTTGCATTGAGAGGAGAGTGAGGAGGAGATAGGATTTGCTCATAATACTTTGTTGCTATGTTCCCTAACTCCTGCTGACCATGAGTAAAATTGTCATCTTCATCCTTCAGGGTGTGGATTCTGTTTCGAACCTGCCTATGCATCAACGAATTATGGAAGAACTTTGTATTCCTATCCTCTAGCTGAAGCCATTGGATTCTGGATCGTTGCTTGAAAAAAGACTCCTCTTTACATAGCTGCGTGTAAGTGTTTGCTAATTCCCTCTCTGTGGATTTGGCGACAGCTGCTGTAGGGTTGAGGTCCAAAATGGTTTGAGCTAAATTCCAGTCCTCTTTAACCTTTACCACTTTGTTGGAAATGTGGCTCGTATGGTGCAGATGGATCTTTCTGAGTTCAGCCTTCAAAAGGCGAAGTTTGGTGGTGAGTTGGAACATGGGATTGCCATTTCTTTATGTCTGCCACGTAGTGCTAACAATGGCTGGGAAGTCTGGTCTGTCTGCCCACATATTTAGGAATTTGAAAGGGGGGTAACGCTGGTAGCTTGTGTTATGGAGCTTAATGATCATGGCGCTGTGATTTGAAATGTGTCGCGAAAACCAACGGAATTACCGATAGAATTTTGTCGTCGGTAATTTTTACCGACGGCAATAATTCCGTCTCAACATTTGTCGGTATATACCGACAAAGAAATCCCGTTAGCGATACGGTAAGATTAATTTAAATGAAATATATCGTTAATTAATTTGTTGTTACTTATAAATATATTTAACTTGCAACCTTTTTTTTCCTTACAGGCTACGTCTCTTGGACGTGAGCCGAGTCCAATGGAGCTGTTTGTAGAGACGCATGTGCGGAGTCAAGACCGCCAAAAGGGGGTGCAACAGTTCGTGGACAACCGTGCTCAGCACTTCGTGTTATGTTCGTTCAATCATTTTATTTTGTAAGTCATTATTTTCTTGAATTGAATATGATGATTTAAAAAAAAAAAATTCAGGAGACCTATAATAGCCGGTTGAGAGAGAGATATGGGGACGATCCTTCGACCCATCCGGATTTCGATCCGGATTTGTGGATGGAGGTGAGATCGTCTGGTGGACCCGAAAAAAATCGGGTCTACAAGCTCTCCAACACTACGGCCGAAAACTTGTGGTCGGCCCGTAGTGTCTCAACCGTTTGAAGCTCTCCATCAGTATCTAGCATCCAGTCTGAGGAGTTTGTGGCCTTGAAACAACAATATGAACGACTCTCGACGAATTATGATCAGCTTCGTCAAATGGTCATGGATATTAGATCAAGGATGGGTGATGATACATGTGCAGCCCCTTTTTGGACGTACGATCCCGGGAACAACCAGCCTCCTCCTCCTCCTCCTCCAGCTCCGCCGCTATTCTAGTTTAATTTTGTTTTTTAAACACATTAAATTTGTAATGAATATTTGGATGAATATTATTTAACAATATTTTTTATATTTTTAATGTTTAAAACAATTTTATTTGTTTATTAAGCTTTTTTACTATTAATAATAATTTTTTAAAATATTTTAAATACATAACGACGACTTTCCAGACGGAGACCGGCCGTCAGTATTGTACCGAGAGGTGCCAAACAATTACCACCCATGCCACAATTACCGACAGATATATTCCGTCGGTGATTACCATTACCATTACCGACGGATATATCTGTCGGTATTTGATAGAGTTTTGAAATATTTACCGCCATGCCACAATCACCGACGGATAGTCCGTCGGTGATTACCGTTGAAAATACAAACAGAATTATTTTGCCGGTACTTTCTCCCGGGAAATTTTTTTTTGCCGCGCTTCGCTGTCTGTAAGACCGTCGGTATTCCGTCAGTGATTGGTTTTTTTTATTTCCAATAGAATCAGCGACAGAATGAAAAATTACCAACGATCAGTATTCCAACGGACAGATTCCGTCGGTGAGGTCGTCGGGAAAAATGTTACCGACGGATTTCATGCCTTACACCGACAGAATTAATCCGTCGGTAAAATTGTTTAATGGTGTAGTGGAAGAATGAATGAGCTTCTAGCCATTTGGTAAGTAAGCAGGGGTTGTTGAAGATCCAGTCTAGCTTCTTTTGTATAGTGTGGTTTTCATGTTGCCCGTTGTGCCAAGAGAATTTGAGTCCACTATATGGGATTTGAATAAGCTCTGCTTGTTGGATACAATTATTGAAGTCGTCCAAATGACGATACCTAGCAGTATCCCCTCCTAATCTGTCAGCAGAATGCCCATTACTGTCCAAGGAGTGGTAGAGTTCACGAGGCTTTCTTGACATAGGTAATTCCAAAGGGTTGTTCTGCCGGCTGAGGTGTTATAGCCATAGATGAAGGTGATTTTGATGGTGTTGTTTGTAGATAGGGAAATGGTATCACAGGTTAGCCATTGTAGGGAGATATGGACAGTAGTATAGTTTAGTTTGAGGGGGTTCTAACCTACCAAAATGCAGCAATGAGAAGAGGCGTTTATGTTGGATAGATATTTCCAGAAAGGAAGAGCAAGGTTAGACTCAGCTACTGCCCTGTCAACAACCTCTAATTTGGTTTCTAACAAGCCAATGGTATTAAGATTGTTTTTTAGTGTCCAATCATGGATTGTTTTTTGTTTAAGGTGGCCATTAAGACCCCTTATGTTCAAGCTGCCTATATTGAACATTTATTCTTAAAGGGGAGGGGGAATAACATATTACATTAGAGGCCTTTAGCCTCTTTCCATTTCCTACCCCCTTTATTTTTTTCTGACAGTTTGGGGGAAGGGGATGGGGATTCAACATGGTGTTCATTGGTGGGAATTGTTAGTTTTAAAGAAAGAAAGGAGTATAACAGAGGTAGAAGTTTATGGATATGGAGAAGGGAGAAAGATAGAAATAGTAGATAAGGGAATACAAACTGGGAATTCAATTTTATTATGCAGCAAGCTTACATTATATAGAAACAGAAAA
>Ga0307515_10015076_pt1 | contig 14273 bp, 2 predicted proteins | sample 17_EM_MG_FD_194513 | JGI IMG/M metagenome (GOLD analysis project Ga0307515, IMG submission 194513) | Populus trichocarpa ectomycorrhiza microbial communities from riparian zone in the Pacific Northwest, United States - 17_EM | ecosystem: Host-associated > Plants > Roots > Unclassified | place...
GTATAATTATTTTTAGGTTTTTATAACTTCTACTAATGCTTTATTAAAAACTATAGTAGGATCGCCTAGCCTCTTAACTTTCTTACTAGAAAAGACTAGCCCTTTTACTTTAACGCTATATATAGGCAGGCCTTTAATAAGCTTAAGAAACGGCTAGTATTAGCTCCCCTACTTGCCTATTTTAACCTAAAACTGCCCTTAATACTAGAAACTAATGCCTTAAATAGGGCGATAGCTAGTATTTTTTTCTAAAAGCAACCGAATAGAGAGTGGTACCCTATTATATACTATTTAAAGACTATAATAAATGCTAAGCTAAACTATTACATCCATGATAAAGAAATGCTGGCTATTATCTCTAGCTTTTAGCACTAGTGTATATAGCTAGAGGGGACCCCTAAGCTAATTAAGGTAGTTCTAGATTATAAGGCCCTAGAATACTTTATAATAACTAAGCCCCTTATAGCCTAGTAGGCACGCTAGGCGGATACCCTATTTTAATTTAACTTCTTAATTATATATAAACTAGGCGCTATAAACCGTGCGGATGCTTTTATAAGGCGTAAGTAAGACTTAGATAACTAGACGGCTGTAAAGATCTTATTATAGACCTAGACGCTACTATAACTAAAATACCTTAACCCCTAAATACGGGCAGAACTAAGTATAGACTCCTTAGGCGCCAAGATATATCCTATTAACTTCTTTAAACTTAACCTTATTAATAAACTACTACAGGCTAACTGAACGACCCCCTCTCTATAGGAGTACTATAAAAAGGTAAAGAATGTTACTAGCCTATAGTCCCTTAAAAATGGACTACTTAAGTACTAGAAACGGCTAGTAGTATTTAAGGAATAGAACTTATAGACCTAGCTTATTACTAAAGCTTATACCTAAGTCTTTACGGCCTACTCTAGAAAAAAATAAGACCCGTAAGATTATTAGCAGCCGCTACTACTAGCCCGGAATAGTTATAGATATTAACCGCTATATACGGAACTATAACAACTGCTATAAATTTATAATCTCACAAGATAAGACCTTAGGACTACTAAAACTACTTCTAATACTAGAACGCCCCTAGTAGTATATCTCTATAGACTTTTATAAACTACCTATATTAGCATTTTATTAGGGTGCTAATATAGAAGGGTATGACCTCTCTAAGATAGGAAGGTCTTAGTGCTGTCTATCAGTCGGTTAGTTAGTTTGTCAGTTAGTCACAATTAGTTAGAATTAAGCAGTAAGAAGAGAAAGAAAAGAGTGTCTTAAAGGAAAGTTGTATGTCTATTGGTGTTGCCTAAGTTGTTAAAGACTCTAAGGGCTCTAGACCGACCTATATAACTATAAAAGGCCTAGGCTCTCCCAAAGCTACGCCTAATCTAGATATTAAATCCAGGGGGCTAAATTACATTACTATATACCTCCCCTACTTAAGTTGTTGTCCCCTAACGACTTCCAAAACTCTAAAACTCCTTATCTTTAAAATAAAGGCGTAGTAGGTAATTATATACGTTCCTTACCCTTACTACAAACCTGAGATAGTAAACAAGGAGACTCCGTTCTGGTTAAATAAGACTATTCTTATCCGCCTAGCTAAGCAGTACGAGATGTATAAGACTAGCGGCTCTTAGACGACATAACTCTTTCGCGTCCTTTTACTTACTCGGTTCTATCCTATAATTCTTTAAGCAACTCCGTATAACTCTATCCTTCTATAATAATTAGGGGTACTTTACTTAGATCTACCGTAACAGTTAAAGAATTGATTCTATTATTAATATAGTAGAAGTATAAGCGGCTGTTAAAGCGCCCTATTTTAGTTGTATATATAAGCTAAAACGCATCCTTGTAGTTCTTAACGGCCTTTAGATAATAGGAATGTATCTATTTCGCGACTTTATTCCCGTTACCGGTAAAAAAAAGATTATAATCTTAAATTACTGCTAAAGAATCCTATTATTGTTTACTAAGAAGGGCGTTAAATAAAGCGCTAATAGCTATAAGCTTAACTACTATAGGGAAGCGATATAGAATTACGCTATAGAGATTGGCATGTCCAGACGGCGTACGGGGCGGCACTCTTAAGTCTTAGTGCGCATCTGCCAACTCTACCTAAGTACCTCCTTTAGTAACCTTAAGGTTATTATAATCGTCCTAAATACTAATAAACTATAGTAGTATTATTCGCCGGGTTCTAGTTAAAGGTCCTTTCGCTCTATAAGGAAGGTAAGGCATAGTTATAGCTAAGCTACCTAGTCGGTCGCATACTTTTCTACATCTTTAGTAGTCCAGTCTTAGTTAGAGATCTTATAAACGAATCTATCGCCCTTAGTTAATCCTCGCGCCTTAAGATCCTCCTATTATAATTCTAGGTAGTAATATATGCCGGGTAGGATAATTATATAGTTATTCTTAGTCTTATTATCTAGAGAAACACTCCCTTAGATTATATTAGTATTATATTTACTTTTAAGGAGCGAGGGAATATTAATATTAATATGGCGGAAAGCTATAGAGTCTCCCTTAACCGCGAATTTTATATAATAAGGGTAGGAAATAAGTTACTACTAGCTGTTAGGTCTAAGAGTGTAATAAAGATAATAATACTAAGGGTTTTATCTTATTAGCTATTGGCAGAGACTATAAACCATTATTTTTAACTAGCTATAATTTGGCCGCCCATTAATTAAACACTGATAGTGGCGGTATATACGCATTTCCTTATCAATTATTGCCAAGATATTAGAATTCCACTACTATCTAAACACGTTCAAAATTACAGATCCTTCTTACTACTATACTTCTTAGTCTTCTAGTAATATTATCTAATTAAGTAAAGCCTCTCTATTATATAAAAACCTTAGCGCTAAGTTATAAATAAACTTATACGGCCTTAAGGAATTAGATGGAACTGGAGGTCTATAAGCCTTTCTAAACTAAGAGTACGTAGTAGGATCGGTCTTTATAGTGCTAAGGTAATTATAAGCGTGATATATTAAACAGAGTCTATAATACAGTATAGTATAGTTTAGACCCTTTATTACTAAACCTATATATCCTCCTATAGCTTATATATATATCTAGCAGACCTTATATATCTTTAGATTAGAACTAGCTGCCCTATACTAACTACGCAAGAGCTTTATAACCTTAGTTGGTTTAATCTTAGTAGTTTAGTTTAGGGACGCCTTAAGATAAGTAGGTATGTTATCTTTATAGCTATATCCTCGTTTTACGCGGCGTATCGCTATAATATCTATAGCCTCCTTAATATACTCCTTATTATCTCCCGGCTTAATAACGTTCTTATTAAACATTAATACTACCCCTAGCCCTCCTACTTCCAGGTAAGTAATTATTAGCCCTTTTTTTAGATTCCTCCTTAATAAAAATACTGGTAGCTATAGGGGCGAGCTAACAGGCGTTTTAGCTATAAGAATGCTCTTATTTATAGATAATAAAGGCGAGTTAACTAATATAGGCGATCCCTGTTAGGGCGGGCTTGGTATAATACTAACACCTCCTCCTTAAACAGGTGTTAACGGCTAAAAAGCTAAAGGATTTATTACGTTGGAAGCATATTATAAATATATTCGCAGTATAAGAGCTAAGCTCTTTTCTGCCTGTCTAATTCCGACATTAGTAACCTCTAGTCCTACTATAGTTAGCCTTCCACTTTTTAGTGGTAAGTCCTTATTTAAAATAAGGAAGCCAGTTAAGTATCTCCCTAAACTATACTTATTTACTACCTAGTTTAATATTACTCTTCCTAATATTTTAGGCGCGAGCACGAAGTTAGTCGGCTATAGTTAAGTAGTGTTCTTAATGCCGTGTCTTAGGTAATTAAGCCTCTTAACTAGGGCTTTATTAACTTACGCTATAATTTTAGGAAGTAGGTAGGTTATAAGCTTTTAGATAGTAGAGAAGAAGTTATAGAAGACTGCGTATTTTAGTAGTCCGTTAAGAATATCTTATCTCTAGGCCTTTTAGATAGTTTCTCTAGCTTCATTATATTGGTTTCTCTAATCTTTAGCTATTTTACTAACGTTAGAGATATCCTTAAAGATTAATATAAATACGTCCTTTCCGAGAGATGCTTATAGTCCGTTATCTTAGTTAATAAAATTAACTACTATACTAGCAGCATCTGCGTAGTTTTCTCGTAAGAGCAAAATCTTGTTATAGATTTAGATAAGTACTACTTAACGCCAATTAACCGCGAAGCCTTTAACTTCCGCTAGGACGTTACTAATCTATTACTTAGATCCTTTATAGAGGACTAGTAGTTTGCTAGATAAAGATATAATAAGTATATTATTGTTTTTAATTCTACCTAGTTTCTACTTTAGTTAATTATAACTATTTCTAAGGTTTATTAAGGGTGAAAAGGTAAAGTTCTAAATAGGGTTTCCTAATCTAAATAGTTTACTAAATCTAGGTAGTGGTGTAGAGTTCTACCAGCTCTAATCGTTAAATAGACCAATTATAATTTTCCATACCTAGTATAGAAAATCGCTATTAGCTTAGTAAAGGCGGTAAGCAGAACTAATATCTTTGTAGTAAATAATACTAGACGGTTATACGCAAATATTCTTCTGCCTTTACCATACTATTAACACGTATTAGATTCCTATAACTAAAAGGTAAATAAAAAGGCGTAATAGAAAGAGCTTTAGGAAATATAGCGAATAAATAGATAAACTATACAGCTGTTATCTATATCCCCTCCCCCGCCTTAGAACTTAACTATTCCTTAGTTAAACATTTTATACTCAGTTCTATTAAACAATCTTTTTAAAATATATACTTTTTAAACTACACAGCGTTGTGATACTAGTAGATCTTATATAGCGTCTTCTTTAGATTCTGGCTTTATAATTATTTCTTATAGTATAGTTCTGCCTAACTAGTCGGGCCTATCCTCCTAGCGGACTTTAGATATCTATTATTAATAAAACCTCTTTAATCTATTCCCTAGAGTTTAATCGCGGAATAGTATGCCGTTAAGATCCTTAATTAAGTACCATCCTTTATAAGGGTAACTCTTATAAACACGGAACGGGCCTAGCTACTTTAGATCTAATTTATAACTGCTAGAATAGTTTTACCTAAGCTGCATATTATAAAGTATAACTATATTTTTAACTTTAAATCTGTCCTGGCGAATATAGTAGGTATTATTAAAGTACTTCTTATTTACTACCCTTAGTCGTCTTATACGCGCGATAGCCTCTTTTACATCTACGTCTTTTTAGTTAAACTACTTTATATAAAGTGCTAGTAGCTTTATAGTGGTCCAGACTGTTTACTAAGATAGTATCTACTAAGTAGGTATACAGAGTTTAATAGAAAGGATATGCTTATATCTGCATATAACTCTTACTAGCGTTATTCCCGTAGGCCGCTTAATAGTTATCCTATCTACCTATAAAACGGTATAAAGATTGTCTAGCTATAAGCCATCTATCTTTACTAAAGCGTTTACTATAGGCTTATAACCTCGCTCTATAAAGCCTTACGCCTAAGCGTAGTAAGCGAAAGCTATAACCCTCTTAATATTATAAAGCTCTGCGAGCGCAGCAGTAACATTAGTATTCTCTTCTCTACTATCTATAGAGAGCTATCTAAATACTCCCTATTAGCAGATAACATCTTTATAGAGGAACTTTACTATATTTTTTATATCCTTATTTTAAAGGGCCCAAGCTTCCACCTATCTAGATATATATTTTTAAGTAATAGCTAGGTACTAGAATCTAAGACGGCTTAGAGGTATAAACATAATATCTACTACCACTTGTTACTATAAGGTAGACTCCTATATAGGGTATATCGCTTCTTCTTTCTATCCTAGCTATTACTCCTAGTATTACAGATATAACTTAACATACTATAATATCTAATCCTATAGCCCTAGCTACTAATATTAATTTAAGACTCTCTAATACGTTCCCTCTTATCTATAATATCCGCTTTAATTATAAAGGCTTTTAATAATCTCCTACTAAGCGTTCTTGTTATTAACTACCCTTTATATTAGTATATTTTTTAACTATTAGCGGAAGAGCTGTTAATTACACACTAGGAACTTTAGCGTATATTATTTAAACTTCTTAAACTCCTTAGTATTTATCTCTTCCGGATATTATAAGGTTACTAACTACTTTATAATCTTTTAAGATTCCTCTAAATATAAGTCTTTTAATAGCAGACCCGCTTCTATTTTAAAAGGGGCAGCCGTATATTTTAAGGCACTCAGTTTATAGTTAATAAACTCTTTAATATCCTTAGTTGGCTTATTAGGTTATTTAGCATTAGGTAGTTATTATAAAAATCCATTAGCTAGGCTATTTTTCTTCCCTAGTATATATCTAATATTAAAGTCCTATAGCTAGATCCATACTAGCCATTTTATTATTAAGGCTTTAGGTAAATTAGTAGCGGCATAATTTAGTTATGCGACTAGGGTATTTATATCCATTTCCACTATAAAGCGAACGCCATATAGGTATACGCGATACTTCTTTAACGTATATAATAATGCCCGACATTTAAGCTTTTTTAAGTTATATTTCTGCTCTACCTAAGACTAAATACCGCTTTTATATTAACACGGGTAATAATAACCTTACATGTCCAGTTATATAAGGCCGCACCCCTATCTATTCTTATATCCGTTAACGGCGAGAATAATTAGCCTAGCCCCTTTACTATAATTTAGCTAAACTAATACGGGTATAGTAGTAACTATATACTCCAGAGTCTTTATAGCAGCTATTTGCTCTACGCCCTATATAAACGGAACGTTTACTTATAGTAGTTGGAAGATTAGCTCTACCTTAATTACAAAGTCTTCTACCTATATTTGGTAATATATAACAACTCCTAAAAACGCTTAGGCCGATATAACGTCTTTATAGTCTTTCTATTAAATAATCTTTACGACCTTTAACTCTTCCGGATATTGTCCTTTTTTATTATAGTGGTAGCTAACTACTATAATCTCGTCTTTATAGAAATAAGACTTTACGCCTAAGATTATACACCTAGCTTGTTCTAAATCTATAAGTATTCCGTCTAGCTATATAATATATTCCAGAATGTATCTATATATACTTAGAAGGCTCTCCTCCCCATTATATACTGTCTATAGGCCTTTTACTATAATATTATCTAGAAATGGTAGGGTATAGTATAGAATATATCGTTCTAAAATCTTAGTAATTATCTATATAAACTAGGCTACGGAATTCGTGCCTTTTATAAGTACTATTATTTATTATAAAAGTCCCAGAGGTATTATAAAAGCTATTAGGTTCTAGCTTTCTATATCTAGCTCTAATTAGTTATAGCTAGAGAAAAGGTCTACTAGAGATATAACTTTACACCCCATAAACTCTTTGGAAAATTCATTAGTATATAGTAGCAGATTTGCGTCCCTAATAGTTACTTAGTTAATATTTATTGCCGCGTTAATTAGTTAGTACTTATTGCGTTCCTTCTTACTTATAAAAAACTATAGATTCCTATATAGGCTTTTGTAATATTCTAGAGCCCCTTAAGCTAGTTATTCTTATAATATATTTATTACTTCTCCTTATAGGGCCCTAGGTACTAAAAAGTTTAGTACTTACTATACTTTATACGGCACGGTTTTAATCTTTAGTAGTAGAGTTATATTTCTGCTAACGCAACCCATCTTAAAGAACTCCCATACTAGGGCCTTTTCTTAGTTAAATAACATAGCCTTAAGAATCTCTTATTCTCTTAGCTAAATATCTCCTATAATTATACGCTCTAATTATTCTAGCTTTAGTTATACACTACGGGCCAGCCTAGTATATTATAGCTTAAAAAAATAATTATATAGTTTAAGAGGCAATCCTTAAATAGACGCCTTCTATCAATATAAGGCCACCTCTTACTATTTTATTATGCCTCCTATAACTATTCCATCTAGTGCTAATAAATTAACTAGGTAGACTTTGTCTGCCTTCCATTTATATGCAATTGCTACGTTTATAGCATTTAGTTAGGCCTTACTCCGGCAGCTTTCTATTTACATTATAAATAGATCTATTATCTTTAACATTTAATATATAAGGGATTTAGCTTTTGCTTTAAATACTAGCTTCTAATTCTTTTTTAAGTATTTCTTTAGGACTTCCTTTAACGTTTTACTGTTAAGCTCTCTCCATCTAATATTATACTCCTCTTCCTACTAATAGCTCTGTCTAGCGGATCCAAAATGGTATATATCTATATTAGAGCCGCACCTTATTTCCCTCCTCTTTATTCTTAATATCCTCCTTATCCTAATACGCTGGGTTATAAGTAACCCCGGATACAATCCTAGCAATTATATTAGCTATACGTTTCCTAAACTATTTTCTATATTAATACCTTTATCTAGTTTAAAGAACATTATATCCTTATAGGACGTTAAGAACCTTATTTTAACTTTACTATCTTTTAATTAAATAATATAAGATACCTAACCTATTGCGGTTTATTTTGTTACTAGTCTAGCCCTTACTAACTATAGCTTACTAAGTATCACCTTATATAATATCTCCCCTATAGCAATAAATGTCGTAGATATTAAGACGTTACCTATTACTATAGGGACCGCATATACTAGCCCAATAAACTTAGACTATATTCTATTTATAGACGTTAAACATACGCCTTATAACTATAAAGACAGACTTAATATTAGTAGGCTATATTATAGGGCTACGCTTTCCTTAATAAGGTTAAGCTCAGCTCTAGAGTCTATTAAGTATTTAGCCCTTTCGTCTCCTATCTGCGCTTCTACCTTTAGGCACCGCCTTTAAAACTAGATAAATTCTACTTCTTATTTAATCTAGTCCACTTCGGCAGTTATTAAGCCGGCTTAGTCAGCATAGAACGTTAGGTATACTAACAATATAGATACCTTAACGTCCTCTTACTTTTATTAGTAAGGCTCCGCAAGGGGTAGCAGAAGAAGCTTAAAGAATAGCCTTACGACCTTAGGTATGTACACAAGGCAGTTACTAATAGTAACTTTAATAGTTTTTAACAAGATCTTGTCCGCCATTACTATTAGGCTTAGGACGTTTCCTTTTAGTATATCTATTATCCTAACTAGCTTTGGTTATAATACTTTAGCTATTATTATTATATCCATTATTTACTCCATCTATCTTAGCTATTTAGTGTAGTTTATTTTATTAACCTCGTCACTACTTAATAGTAGTGGAGGAGCCTGCTGTTAGGGCTATAATATGATTTAGATATATCCTCCTAGTTATACATTTTAAACCATTGCTAGTTGCGGACTAGATAGTTTTAAAGGCTATTTTATTACCCTTACTTCCCCTTATAGTCTCCTAAGATTATATACCTATAGCGTAGGCTATAACTAGGTTACGGCCCCTACTAAATTAACGTATATTAACTCTACTTAGTATATATCTTCCTAGGACTTACCGAGTTCCTCTTTACTTTTAGCGTTACTACCCTCTATAAGCTCCACAAAAGCTGCCTTTAGTTAGACACCTATCGCTAGCGCATTAGGATTAATATTCGCGTTCTACCTTAGCCAGTCTTTAAAGAACTAGATCTAATTATCACTTAGTAAATATAGAATTATATTTCCTAGGCGCTTATATATTTTAGCGTATATTTAGTTATTTTTATTTATATATAGGAAACTATAACAAATTAACTCTTAGAGCTCTGGACACTAATTAATAAAATAGTAGGCACCCCCGCATCTATAACACATCTAATTTTATATTTAGTATGCGCTAAAGTTCCCTAGCCCTCTATACCTTCCTAGGCCTAGCTTATATTATTCTTATAGCGCTCCCTTATAGGATGGCTATGGTCTATTATTACCTAGTGCCGGTCGCAGATCCATTTATTCTTAACGCATTAACGCCCTATTTAGGAGCTATATATACCGTATTAGATCTTAGCGAATCCTATTTAAGAACGGCATTAAAGATACAACGCCTACTAATTTAGCCATCCTAAGATTAAGCTTTTGGAGTTAATTAGTAAATTTCTCTAGTTTAGGGTCTATTTCCTAAGTCGTTTAATTGGTATTTATTAACTCGCTTAGCTGAAAGACTATAGGTAGTTAAAAAGCAGTATCTCTTTAATTTATTATAGCTGGTTACTAATTACGGAATTATCTAACTAGCTAACGAAGGCCTTATTCCTTAGGATTTATTATTAATAACTAATTAGCGCCTTTATATAATTAAGCCTGTCTTCTACAGCTCTCCTTAGTAGGTAGAAGTTAAAAGACTCTCGCCTATTAGGGTCGGCTCCTGTTTTAGTTATTATATATCTTTAGTATTTAAATAACAGTTCTCTTGCAAACCAGTACCCTTGTTTACAGTTTTCTAAATTACTAGCCTTAGTAACCTTCTAGAAGATTAACGTGAACTGCCTATAGTATTCGCGTATACTACTAAGTAGATTATTCCTATACTGCAGTATATAGGCTTCTAAGAATTCTACCGTTTTAGCTTATTAAAAGTAGTTATTTCCTTAATAGTCTATCCTAAGCTTTCCTATAAGTTCTATCCAGTTACTAATAGTAAACTTAGGTAGACTTTAGATCTATATCCCTATCTAATAATTATAATACTCCGGAAGTCCTTAATACTTTTTATTATCTATAATACGGTGCTAGATATATAGCCGCTTATACTACTTAATAAATTATAATACATTTTGTCCCGTAAAGTAAGAGGTCCTAAGGGTTCCCGGAGCCGGCATAGGCTTAGCTATAATATATACCTTATCTCGTTTTATTAGTAGTCTAGTAGGAGGTAGCGGACCTACAGTTTCTTTAGAGATAGGTAAGTGGACCTTATAACCCTTATCCTCTATCTATTAAGGGTCGTCAGTCCCTAATATTATAGGAGTTAGGGTTAATATCGCATGCCCTAGTTTAGGAGAGCTTTGCGGTTTAATAGGCTGCTTACTTTCCTCTCCCTTTTTAGCGCCCTTACTATTGTTATAGAATAGGCCTAACATTCCTAACAATCCCTTTGCTAGTATTATTGCCATTATTATAAATTTAAAGGTAGCTCTAATAAATGCGAGAATAATAGTATAGACTGTTATAAATATAGTAAATAAAATATAAAAGATTTTTCTCTGCCGTTTCTAGTGTGCTATAGTCCTTCCTTTTATCCTTTATCTTACTATGCTATATACCCGCCTCCTCGTCGCTGCTTGCCGACTACCATTCCCGTATAGAGAACTCGGCAAGTGTCGTTAGTTTATTCTTTATAGCGGTAGCTGTATATAGGTTACTAATATACCCGTGCTTCTTTGTCTTAGTTGTTCTATTATAGTTCTAGATCGTTTTTATACGTCTCCTATATATAGAGTACCAGACTTCTAATCTAAAGAGCTTGCTGTTGTCCCTATATAGAATGCCATAAAATATATAAGAGGGTACGACCTCTCTAAGATAGGAAGGTCTTAGTACTGTCTATTAGTTAGTTGGTTAGTTTATCGGTTGGTTATAATTAGTTAGAATTAAGCAGTAAGAAGAGAAAGAAAAGAGTGTCTTAAAGGAAAGTTGTGTATCTATTAGTGTCGCCTAAGTTATTAAAGACTCTAAGGGCTTTAAACCGACCTATATAACTATAGAAGGCCTAGGCTCTCCTGAAGCTACGCCTAATCTAAATATTAAATCTAGGGGGCCAAATTACACTACTATACTAAGATCCTAGAGGCCTCCTAATAGGATTTTAATTGTCCTAAAGGTCCTAGAGGTTTTAATAGGCTCCTAATAGGCTCCTAGTAGGATTTTAATTTTCTTAATTATTCTAGTTATCCTAATAGGCTTCTAGTAGGATCTTTAATTTTCCTAATCGTCCTGTTAGGTCTTAATAGGAAACTAGTATTTCCTAATCATCCTATTAGGTTTCTAGTAGAATACCTCCTAAGCGATACCTTTTCTAATAACCCCCTAAAGCGACACCTATATATATACCCCCTAATGCAACACCCCCCTACCTTAGGTGCGCGCGCGCGCGATATATAGTGCTATTAGGCGCAATATAGAGTGCTATTAGGTCCCCGCTATATTCCTAATAGCCTATATATACCTCTGCTAAGTTACCCCCTTTATAGCCACCTTATTTTTTACCCTTCCTTATATCCTCCCTACCTTAGGAGGTATTAGAGCAACAGCTAGTAGAGGACTATTATTAGAACTAAACAACCGTTACTAGAACTAAACAACCGTTACTAGAACTAGACAACCGTTACTAGAACTAGATAACTGTTGCTAGAACTAAATAACTGTTCTAGAGCTAGACAACTATTACTAAAACTAGATAACCGTCCTAAAACTAGACAAGTATTACTAGAACTAGACGACGACCTTTTAAATAACTAGCTAGCGAATACTATAAACGATTTAATTAATTAATTAATCGAGTAAATTAAACTAAAGCTTTAATATTAGCCTATTACTAAATTAAATTAAGGCCTCCTAGGGAGGCACCCTAAACGACTACTGTTTAAATATATAGCTAGTAAACGGCTATAGAGAACGATCTAAATTAGAGCCTTTAATTGGGCCGACCCCTCCCCTAAATTAAATTAGATACTAATATAGGCAGGTAGGTAGAAGGTAGGTAAGAGAGGACCGTTACTAAAACCAGAGACTGTCGCTAAAACTACAACCGTCGCTAGAGCTAGATAATAATTGTTTAAATAACTAACCAGTAAACATTATAATTAATTAAATTAATTAAATTAAATTAAACCAGAGCCTTAATATTAGCCTATTACCGAATTAAATCAAATTAAAGCCTCTTAAGGAGGCACCCTAAATAACTACTATTTAAATATATAGCCAGCGAACGCCTATAGAGAACGATTTAAATTAATACGATTAATCGAATTAAGTAGAACCTTTAATTAGGCTAACCTCTCCCCTAAATTATAAATATAAATAGGTAGGTATAGATAAGTAGGGACAACAGGCGGGTATAGATAAGTAGGCATAAACGGGTAGGTATAGATAGGTAGGCATAAATAGGTAGGACGGTAAGATAGGTAAGATAGGTAGAATAAGTAGGATAGGCGAAATAGGTAGGCAGGTAAGTAGGTAGGTAGGCACTAAGCCTAGTTAGGAAATTAATATATAGCTAGCAGATTATTAGGAATACCGCTAATTAACAATTTAGGGCCTCTATAAGAGGCTTCTTAGTTAATTACCTAATATCTAAGCGATTATAGAGCTCCTATAATAGACGCACGTTAGGAAAAAAATTACTAGCATTTTTATAACATTTAGCAGCATTTGGCGGCCAAATACGCATTCCGCGCACTATAACGTATAGTGTATAGTATTAACTAAGGTGCGGCATACTGCTGTATTTAATAATATAATGCGGTATACTGCTATATTTAATAATGCAGTATAGCATACTGCCGTATACTACTATATTTAATAATATAGTGCAGTATACTGCCGTATTTAACAATACGGTGCAGCTAATTACGCATTTTACACTTAATACGCAATTAATATATAATGTCCTCCTTGCGCATTCTGTATATAATACCCTTCTCACATATTTTATATATAATGCCCTCCTCGCATATTCTATATATCTTACTTACTTTAAGTAATAAATTATATTATTTTAGATAATTTAATATAATATAGCGACGGTTTTCTTTTACCTACCTACTTACTAACCTACTTACCTACCTACCTGCCTGCCTGCCTACTTACCTACCTACCTATCTACCTGCCTACTTACCTACCTACCTACCTACTTACCTACCTACCTACTTACCTATCTACCTACCTATCCGCCCGTCTATTTGTCTGTCTATCCGTTTGTCTATCTATCTATCTATCTATTTATCTGTCTGTCTATTTATCTATCTATCTATCTATCTATCTATCTATCTATACCTACCTATTTATACCTACCTATCTATGCCTACCTATTTATGCCTACCCGTCTATATTACCTTAATTAAATCAATTAATTAAATCGTTTATAGTGTTCGCTGGCTAGTTATTTAAACGGTTGTCTGGCTCTAGCGGCGGTTATATAGCTCTAGCGACGGTTATATAGCTCCGGCGACGGTCGTCCAGCTCTACAGTGGGGTGTCATAAGTGTCCGTGCTAAGCGATTTTTTAAGATAATCCACCCCACCAAATCATATATAACAACCATATAATTAATTTTAAACTTTTAAAAAATATCTAAAGTTCATATTATATA
>Ga0307515_10015077_pt1 | contig 14272 bp, 4 predicted proteins | sample 17_EM_MG_FD_194513 | JGI IMG/M metagenome (GOLD analysis project Ga0307515, IMG submission 194513) | Populus trichocarpa ectomycorrhiza microbial communities from riparian zone in the Pacific Northwest, United States - 17_EM | ecosystem: Host-associated > Plants > Roots > Unclassified | place...
TGTCCGTATCTTCTATTAGAATAATTACGTCCTAGACTTTAGCCTTAAGTCCTTATTTATACTATGCTATAAGCGCCCTATTATTCCACTTAACTTATATAGCTAGCGTTTAGAACTATATTATATACTTAATTGCTAAGGTTCGTTACGTAATATCTTAGAGTTTTCTTTCCGCTATAGTTACTGCCTCTAGGTCTCCAAATATTTATATAAGTCGCTCTATAAATCCTTTCTAACTTAAGAATATAAACCGCACCTTTTAGTTAGTAGTTGTTATTCCATTTGCCTATATTTCCGTAAGGTAAGACTTAAACTATTTAAGTGCCCTTTTTAATAGGAATAGTCCCGCATAGGCTATTTAATCTATAGGTATTGCCAGCTTTGCTCCTTTTTGCGTAACCTTAAAATATATTTGCGTAAGAAATCCTTTAAGCTTTAATCTCTCCCCTAAGAATCTTTTAATTAATAGTAACTTAACCTTTACTGCCCCTATCCCGTTAATCCTTTATTTAAGTGTTACATTATCTGCTATACTAGTATTACCTCCTAACCTTAAAGTAGTTGCCGCCGTTAATAGCGTTATAGTGGCTGCTTTTGGTGGCATATTATTTAACTTTCTATATTTAATACCGTAACTAGGTAGTAATTGTGTAACGGAACCTTATAGTAAAAACTACGATAGGCTTATTATTGGGCTAGGTGTATAGGTAATATAAATTAAAGTTAACAACGTAATAATAACTGGTGGAGTAGTTACCTAATAAATTAACTCTAATTATATTCTAAGAATTACTATAAGGAAAGAACTATCTAGAGTAGGGACTGTGGTCCTTTAAATATATAACTGTACTCCTAGGAAACCCTCCTTATACGTAAGGTACGTATACTCTATCTACTCTATCGCGGATTATACAAATTACACAAATTATATAGATTACATTACGTGACTTGGTTACTATTCCTCGTTACATAGTTCTACCAGATCCATTCTAAACCGTGCCTATATTAACCAACTAGCTTCTCCTAACTCTTCTTCAAGTAGTTATAACATTGTATTTAAAGCGTCTGTAATAGCAGGTATAGCTACTAAGGTAGTAAAATACCTTAAAGTCTCTTCTACTTGTTACGGACGCTTTAAGTACAATGTTATAACTACTAGGAAGGGAGTCGGAAGAAGCTAGTTGGTTAATATAAGCACGGTCCAGTATGGAGCCAGTGGAACTATGTGACGAGGAATGGTAAGTAAGTTATATAATGTGCTACGTAAGGGACGAGAGGAACGGAGAGAACTTACGTACCTTACGTATAATGCGTACCTTATGTATAAGGAGGGTTTCTTAGGAGTACGGTTGTGTATTTAAAGGACTACAGTCCCTACTCTAGATAGTTCTTTTCTTGTAGTGATTCTTAGAATATAATTAGAGTTAATCTATTAGGCAACTACTCCACCAGTTGTTATTACGTTGTTAACTTACTTGCAATACCTACACACCTAGCCCAATAATAAGCCTATTGTAGTACTTGCTACAAGGTTCCGTTACACAATTACTACTTGGTTACGGTTTTAATAAGTTGAACAATATACCACCAAAAGCAGCCACCATAACGCCATCGACGGCGGCAACTACTTTAAGGTCTAAAGGCGACACCAGTATGGCAAATACTGACTCTCAATAACCTATGACGGTTAGATAACTATAATAGATAGTTGACTAGTTAATAGAGAATAATACGGCACTTAAATAAAGGATTAACGGGATAGGCGCAGTAAAGGTTAAGTTACTATTGATTGAAAGATTCTTAGGAGAGAGATCGAAGCTTAAAGGATTTCTTATATAAATGCACTTTAAGGTTACGCAAGAGGGAGTAAAGCTGGCGACGCCTATGGATCAAATAGCGTATGCAGGACTATTCTTAATAGGAAGAGCACTTAAATAGTTTAAGTCTTACCTTATAGAGATATAAGTAAATGGAATGATAACTACCAATTAGGAGGTATGGTTTATGTTTTTAAGCTGGAACGGATTTGTAGAGCAACTTACACAAATATTTGGAGACCCGGAGGCAGTAACTATAGCGAAAAGAAAACTCTAAGATATTACGTAATGAACCTTAGCAATTAAGTATATAACACAGTTCTAAACGTTAGCAATATAAGTTAAATGGAATAATAGGGCGCTTATGGCATAGTATAAATAGGGACTTAAGGCTAAAGTCTAGGACGTAATTATTTTGATGGAAGATACGGACACCTTAAGGGAATTAATAGATTAAGCGATAAAGATTAATAATAGGATCTTCCAAAGGGAATAGACCAAGAGAAGTTAGGATAGAGTTTTATAGTTATATAAGGCGCAGAGCACGCAATAACTAAAGCTAAGTTAGAAACTATGGTATGGCGCAGAGCTAATAGACCTAAGCGGTACTAAAGAAGCCTATAAGAGATAGAGTAAAAAACTATAAAAACCTAGAGGTTAAGGATCTAGTGATTACAGGACTAAGGAGCAAAGGCTAAACTAGGGATCTTATTAGCAGAAGATGTTTAGGCGGACTTTATAGTAAAGTTAATGGTTTAAAGACGGAGCTTGTATAAATTGCGGGAAATAGGGTTATTTTATAAGGGATTGTAAAGAGGGTTAGAGTTATTATATAATAAAGGGAACCTAACTAGCAGAAGATATATATGTATAGAGGGATAATAGTATACTATAAGGAACGAAAGAATGTTTAATTAGGAGTTTCGCGTTTTATTATAATAACGTATGCCGAATTTATAAAAATGCTAAGTATGGCGTAAGCTATTAGCTATAAGAGCTAGAGTTAAGAGGACTTAGAGGAACTAGAGAGTTAGATAAAAAATAAGATTAACTCTATAAGCTAAATTAGGATGTCACAGTAATATGCGGATAATGATTAGCGATGATAATAATAGAGTTAGAGTACTTATTAATTAATAGCGATAAGGATAGTAAAGGAACCAACTGGGGGTATCTAAACCTCGATAACGTAATAGAAGTAAAGACTAAGACCGCTATAGAGCAAGGTTTAGTAACGGGTATCATAACACCATTAGATACGGTATCTATTGCTTTATAAGATGGCAGGAGTAGTATCTAAAAGAGATTAAGTAAGCAGACGACTGCTAGTGCTAGCTTACCACTTAATAAAGGTAAAAGGCTAAAGGCTTAAGATTTTTAAGACGAGATGAGAGAGATCTAAGATTTTAAAGAAAGGATAAGGATAACCTAAGGACCCATAATGGACAGAAACCGATAAAGTAGGGCAGTAGCTTAGTTTAGGAATATACGAATAAGCTTAGGACAGAGTTTCCCACAGGCATTAAACTCTTAAGATGAGATAGATGAGATTTAAGACTTTTAGGACGAGATGAGAACACTATAGACGCCTAGTTGGACTAAGGTGGGAGCTAAACTTAAGTTAGAAGTAAGCTCGAAGTTAACTATTTTAGGGGAATAAAGTGTTCAGCCTAAAGATTAAAAAGTTAATACGTTGGTCAAAAAGTATGAGGACGTTAAGGATCTATCGGAAAGATGATAACTATAAGAAAGTATGGAAGAATTTAAATAATAAATCTTTATATGGCAAAAGTAATCTACAGAGCTAAGAATGCCAGATTGCTTTAGGAAAAAGATACCTATATAAAAGGCTACTAATAGGCTAAAGGCAGGCACACCTAGAGCTAAGTGGCTTATGGAACTAGAAGAAGAAGAGAATCTAGGGATTCTAACTAGATTCTAAGAACGATATATAAAGGGCTGTTACAAAGTAGTAATAAAAAGATACTTCCTTACGGATAGATTGTATACACTCGGTGAGCTGTACCAAAAGTAGTTTAGGTAACGATATAATAATAAGTGGGAAGACTTTTATATGTGGTTAGACGAGAAGGTTATACTAGATTAGGTAATATCTGAGAGACAGATAAGCTACATTAAAGGAGCCTTAATTATAATGTTAAAAGATCTAGAGGAACAAGCTGTAGACTGGAAAGAGATAATACGAATATTAGTACCAGCAAATAAGGTAGTAACGTTTAGATTAACGCGATAGAGGTTTAAACTTAAAGATAAAGACGAGTTAAGAGTTAACCTAAGACATCCAGCGCACTATATACTAGCATGGATTGCATATGTGGACGATATATACAATATATATAAAAACCCGAAAGAAAAGAACTAGAAATACCCTATAAGAATATATTAGGCACTAGATAAGAAACGGTTTAGGAATGCTAAGTATATATATAGTTGGCATCCCACGGAAGTTTAAGAATAGGGGGACTTAATACTTTAACCAGGAAGATTCCTTATAGAAGAATGCCTAAATAGACGACAATGGTGGGAATGTCTAGAAAACACCTGTCTATGGCATATTGAAGATAAAAAGCAAACTAAGTATTGGCCTAAGTTGGACTAAGTATAAATAGGATCTAGTAGCTAATAGTTAGGAAAAGTAGAGGCCTATAAAACTAGAGGGAACTAGTGGTAGAGCCTTAGACCCTTAAAGGAATTTAAGGACAACACCTAAATTTATAAGTTAAGTGGCAAGATTAATAGTTTAAGGCACTAATAGATAGTGGAGTAATAAGGAACTATATCTCGCTAGCAGCAGTTAAAAGAATGGGGTTACCATATAGAAAAAAGGAATATCCTTACTTATTAGTGACAATTTTAGGAGATCCGATAGCCTATAGAGGAGGCATTATTAATCTTAAAATAGGACCTATTTAGATAACTATTAAAGGGAGATAAATTAAGATGTCTTTTAATATATTACTATTGGGGAATAATAAGGCAGTGTTAGGAATGCCTTGGTTATAGGAATATAATCTAAAGATTGATTGGATTATAGGTTAGGTTAATATTAAGGATACTTGACGCTATAAGATATAACAATAAGTTAAGATGGTATAGTACTAAGTAGGAGCGACCTATGAGGAAATAGAAAAAGGACTAAGCTATATACTAAAGAGATACTATAAGTACGGCAAGAAACTATGGTCACTAAAAAGTGAAAAGCTGTTAGAGTATATAGCATAGGACTATAAGATAGAATTGGAACTAGGAACAAGTCTAAGGCTCTTTTTAATCTATAAGCTTACTAAAGAAGAAGGTAGAGTATTAAAAGAGTTTGTTTAGGAAAACTTATAAAAGGGATATATTAGACTATCGCAATTATTAGCAAGTTATCCAGTACTATTTATACTAAAGAAAAACGGCAAGCTAAAGCTGTGTATCGACTATAGACAGTTAAACAGCATTACTAGAAAGGATAGGTATCCTTTACCCTTAATTAGCAAAATCTAAGATAGGATAGGCAATGCGTAAATCTTTACAAAGATAGATTTAAGATGGGCGTACCATTAGATTAAGATTAAGGAAGGTGACGAATAGAAGGCAGCCTTTAGGTTAAAGAAAGGACTATATAAACTATTAGTTATGCAATTTAGGCTTATAAACGTACTAGCAATGTTTTAAAAGCGAATTAACAATATATTAGGAGAATACTTGGATGAATTCGTTATGGTATATCTTAACGATATTATTATCTACTTAATAATTAAGGAAAAATATGGAGAACACGTTAAATGGGTCTTAAAGAGATTATAAGAGGAATAGATGCTAGTAGCAATTAAGAAATGCGAGTTCTTTACCAGGAAGACCGATTTCGTTAGATTTATTATTAAATTAGGCTAACTTAGTATAGATCTAAAGAAGATTGAGGCTATAGTGAATTGGTAGGAACTAGAGAATGTTATATAGTTAAGATCGTTTCTAGGGTTTTGCAATTACTGTAGAAGGTTTATAGCGTAATAGTTAAAAGATATTAAACCATTTACGCGGTTAATGAAGAAAGAAGAACTATAGGTATGGGGAAAGGAGTAATAAGAACTATTTAAAGAAGTTAAGAGGTTGTTTACCTAGGAGCTAGTTCTTAAGATCTATTAACTAGGCCTAGAGACGGTTATAGAAATAGATGCATTAGACTTTATACTAGGAGTATACTTTATGTAAAAGTATCCAGATAGATGGCACCTAGTGGTATACTATAGTTGAAAGATAATACTACTAGAGTTAAACTATGACATCTATAATAAGGAGTTGTTAGGTATAATTATAGCACTAAAGGAATAGAGAGCATTCTTATAAGGTATAGAAAAACTATTTATGGTTAAGACGGACTATAAGAACCTAATAGGGTTCCTAATAATAAAGGAACTTAACTAAAGATAGGTTAAATAGGCAGAGATGCTTATAAAATACTATTTTGAGATTTAGTACACTAAAGGTACAGATAATATGAGAGCAGATACTCTAAGTTGAAAAGCTAAACTACAAAATAATAAAAAGCCATTAGGGGCTTTACTGCGAAAAGATATAGATAGGTTAATTAGGTATAATTATCTAAAAATTATAGTAACTTAGGAAGAATTAGAGAAAATTTATAAGTTACCGGAAAGCTTTTAGGTATAAAGAATTCTAGAAGTATAGCTAGAAGATCTATAGACGGATATATATGAAAACTGAGAAGTAAAGTATATCCTAAGAAGCATAGCAGAGCACTTTATAAAAGATTTTTATAGGGGATTAACTTAAGGACATAATGGGGCCATAGGCTTAGTATTAAGACTCTAAGAGGAGTATATTATTAATAGAATCTAGAACCTAGTATAAAAGGTTATAAGAGAATGTCTAGATTGCTAAAGAAATAAACTAATAAGGTATAAGCTATATGGAGGGCTATAACTTATTAAAATACTAAAGAGACTATAGGAGGTTATATTATGGGACTTTATTATTAAGTTGCTAAAATTAAGAGATCCTATTACCGGATAAGATTATAACGCGATCTTAGTGATAGTGGATAAGCTTATAAAGTGGGGATACTTTATAGCGTATATAGAAGAGATATTAGTAGAAGATGTCACTAGAATCTATGTTAAAGAAGTGTTTACAAGATATAGAGCACTAAGTAAGATTATATTGGATAGAGATCTAAGATTTATAGCAGTATTTTAGGAGGTATTTTTAGCGGAATAAGGAGTTTAAGCAGCAACTTTTACTGTATATTATCCGCAGACAGACGGTTAAACGGAAAGATTAAATTAGATACTAGAGCAGTATCTAAGGCACTATGTTAATTATATACAGAATAATTAGGTATTATTGTTACCAGTTATATAGTTTGCATATAATATAACACCATAAGAAGGAATAGGTACGTTACTATTTAAGGCGAACTATAGATATAAGCTAAGAACATTATTATCACTATATTAAGTAAAGAAGATAAGTAGTACAGCTAAGCAAAGAATAGAGACATTAATAAATCTTTATAAGAACCTTATGGAAACAGCTAAGGTAGTATAGCAGAGAATAAAGAAATACTATAACGCTAAGAGATCTAAGGGACCAGATCTTAAGGAGGGAGATAAAGTATAGCTATTATACAAAAATTTCAAAAGTCGACGACTAAGTAAGAAGTTAGACTACGTTAGACTAGGACCTTTTAAAATCATAAAAAGAATTTCACCGGTTACGTTTAAGTTAAACCTACTAGCTAAGATAAAAATTTACCCTATACAGCATATTATAATGCTAGAGCTAGTATATAGGAAAGTTAAGCTACTAGTTTATAAAGTAGACACGTATAGAGGACAAAAAGAAGACGAATAGCAAGTTTTAAAGATTATTAGTTATAAGGACGTTAACGATAAAATATAGTATAAGGTTAAGTGGATAGGCTATAATGAGACTACTTAAAAACTACTAGAGAATTTAAAGAACGCTATAGAAAAGGTATAGGAGTATTAGAAGAGAATAGGTTAGGTAATATTAATAAGGGAAGATCGCTAAAGAATAAGTTACCTAAGGGGGACCTAGGAGGAGCGACTGCCAAACTACTCGGAATTATTTCCTTTACTAATTAAAGAGAATCCGTTCTTTTATTACTAAGTTCTAGCAAACCTTATTCTATAAGCTTCTACTCCTTAAAACAAACCTTTTTATAACCTTTCTTAAGACGGAGGAGACGAGTAGACGTAGTAATATGGGCCTTTAGAGCCTTCTGCTCCGCATTCTAAGAACGTTCCAACTTAGTAAGAGCGTAAGTTAGCTTACTATTAAGATAAGCAGCAGCGGATTAAATATAAAACCCTATAATAAATTACTTAGGGAACTTAAAGACTATTAAGAGTTATAGGACGCGTATACTTAGTGTTAGTAAAAGAGCGAACGTCACAGAATAAATAAATATTCGCTTTAGTGCACTCTAAATAAGAGGAAGGTTGCCGAGACGAAGGATTTGCTAACGCGATATAGACTAACCCCTCTTTTATATAACGAGAACACGGAGACGGTATTATTTTACCTAGTGATAGTATAGCAGCAATAGTGCGTGCACAATGTTGCGCGTATAAAGAAGAAGATGCTTTAGGTATAATAAGTAATAATATTAACTAGATTGATTAGACGGATATTATACCTTTAGTAAATAACTTAAAGATGCTTGGAATCTTTAAGGACGAAGATAAAAAGGAGGGAGATAGTATTATAAACGCTTTAAGTACGATGTTATAACTACTAGGAAGGAAATTAGAAGAAGCTAGTTAATTAATATAAGCACGGTCTAGTATGGAGCCAGTAGAACTATATAATGAGGAATGGTAAGCGAGTTATATAATGTGCTATATAAGGGACAAGAGGAACGGAGAGAACTTATGTATTTTATGTATAATGCGTACCTTACGTATAAGGAGGGTTTCCTAGGAGTACGGTTGTGTATTTAAAGGACCACAGTCCCTACTCTAGATAGTTCTTTCCTTATAGTAATTCTCAGAATATAATTATAGTTAATCTGTTGGGCAACCACTCTACTAGTTGTTATTACGTTATTAACTTACTTACAATACCTACACACCTAGCCTAATAACGAGCCTATTGTAGTACTTGCTATAAGGTTCCGTTACACTACTACGCAGTGTATAAGCTGCCAAAAAATTGGCTATATAGGAGATAGGTGCTCTACCAGGGCCTATAGATTCTGTACGGCTGCATATTTATCTAAAGACTATTCCTATTCTACCTGTATAATAATAGGCAAGCCTTGTAAGCATACTACCCCTCTTTGCATTAATTGTAAAGAAAAACACTTTGCTAATAGTAAAGACTGCTAAACTCTTAAAGCAGCTAAACTAGTACGCAAAGAAGATCCTAAAAGGAGGCAACTCCTACTAGGCTCTTAAAAAGATATTAGAGAGCAAAAGGACAGAGATAGGTGTTGGGATTTCTTATAGTTTTTCCTACCGTTTTCTTATTCCCTAGTAGTTATAAGAATTTAGGGTTTACTAAGGAACTATAAACTCCTAGTTTAGGAGTTTATAAACTACTAGGATATAGCTACTAGTACATATTAAGCTGCCTAGAAAGGATTTATATATATAGAACTATAGCGCTATAGCCTAAGGCTGTATATGTAGTATTGTACGTAGTATAATACAATGGATATAAAAATAAATAAAATAAAATAAAAACGTTTTAAAAACTACACCGTATATTTCTAGATGCGGAGCTTAATAAAAATAAATTAGAAGTTAATAAATGGGAAATGGAAATTAATAAGCTAATAAAATACAAATATAAGAATAATATATAGATAATAAATATAATAAAAGCAATTTAAATAGGAAAACAATAGTATAAGGATATTACACTCGCTAAATGCGAAACTCAAAACGACTAATTGTACTATTAATAGAAGATAGTAGTTCCGAATTCCAAACCTTTATAATTTAAAATACTTAGATTTATATACAACTCCTTAGTAGTAGGATATTCTAGCTATATAAAGACTTATAAGATTATTTAATAAGTATATTACTGGCCTATAATATACAACTATATATAAAAATACGCTTAAGTATATAGGATATGCGTATATGGAAAGACCTCTTATATAAAGAAGTAAGGAGTATTTTAACCGCTACCAATTCCGATATAAAGATAGCGCGATATCTTAATTAACTTTATAGTTGACTTGCCTAGTAGTAATAAGTTTATAAATATTATAGTAGTTATTAACTGTCTTACAAAAATGCAACATATAATCCCTATAGACTTAATTAATGCGATATTAGTAGCTAAATGTTTTATTAAGCACATCTTTAAGCTATACGGACTTCCTAACTTAATAATATCTAACCGTAAAAGCTAGTTTATTTTAGACTTCTAGCAAGCTCTATATAAAAAATTAAGTATTTAAATATAACTCTTAACTGCATTTTATCTGGAGATAGATACAGAGGTCACTGCCTAAAGTTTTTACACTTTCCTAATTAGGAAGTTATGCGACTGCGTATACACAATCACGGGTGCGCAGCTATCAGCCTACTCCACGTAAATTTAGTCACGATCTCGCTATAAGTGCGTAATTTTTAGCACTGCTACGTAAGCCGTAATACCAGCTGCGTAAATTATAGCACTAATAAATTTTAATAAATTTTAAGTTATAATAACTACTTCAATGCTATTAACCATGCAATAATTTTGATTTAAAAATTATATAATGCTTATAGAATTGTATATAAAAATATAAAAATATAAATTTAATAATATACTAATGGAGTTAGTAAGTTAACTTCCTAATTAGGAAGGTGTAAAAACTTTAGGCAGCGACCTCTGTAGTTAATGTAACGGAACCTTATAGTAGGAACTACGGTAGGCTCGTTATTAGGCTAGGTGTGTAGGTATTACAAGTAAGTTAATAACGTAATAATAACTAGTGGAGTGGTTGCCTAATAGATTAACTCTAATTGTATTCTAAGAATTACTATAAAGAAGGAACTATCTAGGTAGGGACTAAGGGTCCTTAAATATACAACCGTACTCCTAAGAAATCCTTCTTATATATAATGTACGTAAGGTATATAAGGTATATAAGGTTCCATCTATTCTCTACGTTCCTTACGTAGTATATTATATAACTTTAGTTACTATTTCTTGTTATATAGTTCTACTAAATCCATTTTAAACCGTGCTTTTATTAACTAACTAGCTTCTTCTAACTTTTCTCTAAGTAGTTATAATATTATATTTAAAGCGTCTATAATACTATCTCCCTCCTTTTTATCTTTGTCCTTAAAGATTTCTAATATCTCTAAGTTATTTACTAGAGGTGTAATATACGTCTAATTAATTTGGTTAATATCGTTGCTTATTATACCTAAAGTTTCTTCTTTATCGCATATATAGCGTCGTGCTCGTACTATCGCTGCTATACTGTCGTTAGGTGAGATTATGCTGTCTCCGTGTTCTTATTATGCGAAAGAGGGGTTAGTTTACGTTACGTTGGCGAGTCCTTCCTCCCGGTAACCCTTTTTTTGTTTAAAGTGCACTAAAGCGAATATTTGTTTATCCTATGACGTTTACTCTACCTTTAATGCTAAGTATACGTGTTCTATAACTCTTAATAGTTGCTAAGTTCCCTAAGTAATTTATTATAGGGTTTTGTATTTAATCTACTGCTATAAAGCTTAATAATGAGCTTTTAGTGGCCCTAGCGGAACTTTATCGCTCCTGTAATGCTAAGGAGGAGGCTGCCGCTGCTTAATAGCGCGCCCTTAACTCCCGTCTTGCTACGTCTACCCATCTTCTTTATCTTAAGAAAGTTTATAAGAAGGTTTATTTTAAGGAGTAGAAACTTATAAAATAAGGTCTATAGGAACTTAGTAATAAGAGAACCGATTCTCTTTCTATAAAGGGAATAACTTTAAGTAATTTAGCAGTCGCTCTTCCTAGGTCCCCCTTAGGTAACTTGTTTTTTAGTAATCCTTCTTTATTAATATTGCCTAACCTATTTTTTTCCAATACTCCTATACCTTTCCTATAGCGTTTTTTAGATTCTCTAGTAGTTCCTAGGTAGTCTTAGTATAGCCTATCTACTTTACTTTATACTATATTCCGTTGTTAATATCCTTATAACTAACGATCTTTAAAACTTACTATTTATCTTCTTCTTGCCCTCTATATGTGTCTGCTTTATAAACTAGTAGCTTAATATCTCCGTATACTGGCTTTAGCATTATAATATACTGTACTAGGTAGATTTTTATTTTAGCTAGTAGACTTAACTTAAATATAACCGGTGAAATTCTTTAACTGATTTTAAAAGGTCCTAGTCTGATATGGTCTAATTTCTTACTTAGTCATTAACTCTTAAAATTTTTGTATAGTAGCCATACTTTATCTCCCTCCTTAAGATCTGGTCCCTTAGATCTCTTAGCGTTATAGTATTTTTTTATTCTTTACTATACTACTTTAGCTGTTTCTATAAGGTTTATATAAAGATTTATTAAAGTCTTTATTCTCTACTTAGCTATACTACTCGTCTTCTTTACTTATTATAGCGATAATAATGTTCTTAGCTTATATCTATAATTTGCCTTAAATAGTAAAGTACCCATTTCTTCCTATGGCATTACATTATATATAAACTATATAACTAGTAATAGCGATACCTAATTATTCTATACGTAATTAATATAGTATCTTAGATACTGCTCTAGTGTCTAGTTTAATCTTTTTGTTTAACCGTCTATCTGCGGGTAATATACGGTAGAAGTTACTGCTTAAACTCCTTGCTTTGCTAAGAATACCTTCTAAAATGCTGCTATAAATCTTAGATCTCTATCCGATATAATCTTACTTAGTGCTCTATATCTTATAAATACTTCTCTTATATAAATTTTAGCGATATCTTCCGCTAAGATTTCTTCTATATAGGCTATAAAGTATCCCTACTTTGTAAGCTTGTCTACTATTACTAAGATTGCGTTATAATCTTATCCTATAATAGGATCTCTTAATTTTAGCAACTTAATAATAAAGTCCTATAATATAACCTCCTATAGTTTCTTTAGTATTTTAATAGGTTATAGCCCTCTATATAGCTTATGCCTCGTTAATTTATTTCTTTAGTAATTTAGATACTCTTTTATAACCTTCCTGGCTATCTTCTAGATTCTATTAATAATATACTCCTCCTAGAGTCTTAACACTAAGCTTGTGGCTCCATTATGTCCTTAAGTTAATCCCTTATGGAAATCTTCTATAAAGTGCTCTGCTATACTTCTTAGGATATACTTTACTTTTTAGTTTTTATATATATCTATCTATAGATCTTTTAGCTATATTTCTAGAATTCTTTATACCTAAAAGCTCTCTAGTAACTTGTAAACTTTGTCTAGTTTATCTTCCTAAGTTACTATAATTTTTGGATAATTGTACCTAATTGACCTATCTGTATCTCTTTATAGTAATGCCCCTAATAGCTTTTCGTCATTTTGTAGTTTAGCTTTTTAACTTAACGTATCAGCTCGCGTGTTGTCTGTACCCTTAGTATACTAAATCTCAAAATAGTATTCTATAAGCATCTCTGCCCATCTAACCTGTCTTTAGTTAAGTTCCTTTGTTATTAGGAATCCTATTAGGTTCTTATAATCTATCTTAACTATAAATAGTTTTTCTATGCCTTATAAAAATGCTCTCTATTTCTTTAGTGCTATAACTATACCTAATAACTCCTTGTTATAAATGTTATAGTTTAACTCTAGTAGTGTTATCTTCCAACTATAGTATACCACTAGATGCTATCTATCTGGATGCTTTTATATAAAGTATACTCCTAGTATAAAGTTTAATATATCTATCTCTATAACTGTCTCTAGTCCTAGTTAATAGATTTTAAAAACTGGCTCCTAGGTAAATAACCTTTTAACTTCCTTAAATAGTTCTTATTGCTTCTTTCCCTATACCTATAGTTCTTCTTTTTTTATTAATTGCGTAAATGGCTTAATATTCTTTAACTATTGCGCTATAAACCTTCTATAGTAATTGTAAAACCTTAGAAATAATCTTAACTATATAACGTTCTCTGGTTCCTACTAATTTACTATAGCCTTAATCTTCTTTAGATCTATATTAAGTTAGCCTAGTTTAATAATAAATTCTATAAAATTGGTCTTCCTAGTAAAGAACTCGTATTTTTTAATTGCTACTAGTATCTATTCTTTTTATAGTCTCTTTAAGACCCATTTAATGTGTTCTCTATATTCTTCCTTAGTTATTAAGTAGATGATAATATTATTAAGATATACTATAATAAATTCATCCAAGTATTCTCCTAATATATTATTAATTCGCTTTTAGAACGTTGCTAATATATTTATAAGCCTAAATTGCATAACTAATGGTTT
>Ga0307515_10015078_pt1 | contig 14271 bp, 14 predicted proteins | sample 17_EM_MG_FD_194513 | JGI IMG/M metagenome (GOLD analysis project Ga0307515, IMG submission 194513) | Populus trichocarpa ectomycorrhiza microbial communities from riparian zone in the Pacific Northwest, United States - 17_EM | ecosystem: Host-associated > Plants > Roots > Unclassified | place...
ATATATATATGTAATTTATAGACATAAGAAAAATGAATAAAACAAATTATATGAAATGTTAATTAGATCTCCTTTGAGTAAATAATTAAAATAATTTTTTGTTTGATTTCTTGATTTTTTTTCTTTTATTGATTAGGAAATAATCAATAATATTTACCTTTATTATTTCTTTAACATGCCTCACTTATTTGATTTTTTTTATTGATTAGAAAACAATTAAAAATATTTATCTTAAGTCTCTGAACTTGTTAATAATTGTTACTATACATGTATCCTTTCTATCCATTTAAATCTGTGGGTTCTTGTTTTCAACTCACGGAAGTTATTCGAGAATACTCTCACAATTAAGAAAGAAAAAAAGAAATGTGCCTATGTTTAAGTGTTTTTTTTATTTATTATTATTATTATTACTGCTGCTACTGCTGAAAATTGCACTACTGTCTTATTTGTTATGGGTTGCTGGTGGTTTAATTTGCAGTGCATTGACTTTGTCTTGAAAGATGGTTGCATTTGGGAAGAAGTTGAGACAGAACCAAATTGAAGAATGGCAACGGTATGCATTTATGATTTGAAGAAGAAGATTTTGACTTACCCTGAAATTTATCATGCTGCTTATTAAGGTCACTATAATAGTATAACTGAGCTTACAATCTGAAAATTATTCTTCAGATACTATATCAATTATAAGTTGTTGAAGAAGAAAGTCAACAGATATTCACAGCAAATTCAAGTTGGAGCAGACAATCAACAAAATGTTCTCAAGGACTTCTCAATAATGCTTGATAATCAGGTTTTTCCTCTGATTTTATGTCTTAACATTGTATCTAGCGTTTCTCGCATAGGAATTTCAGTTAGAATTAGTTTATCCATGGATAATTGCTGATGATGACAGATTTTCATTTGCAAGTGCTATCAATCATTCCCTTAAGAATGTTTGAGGCTAAATTTCATTCTTTCTGCCTACTTTTTAACAATTTCAGATTGAGAAGATTGTCATGTTTATGCTGGAACAAAAAGGACTGCTAGCAAGCAGATTGTCAATTCTTGGAGAACAGCATGACGCTCTTGTGGAGCAGTCAGATGGATCTAAAATATCTGAACTACGAGAAGCTTACAGGGCAGTAGGGCAGGATCTCTTAAGGCTTCTGTTTTTTGTTGAGATCAATGCTATTGGTTTGCGAAAGATTCTGAAGAAATTTGATAAGCGCTTTGGCTATAGGTTCACTGATTACTATGTGAAAACCCGAGCAAACCATCCTTATTCTCAGCTGCGGCAGGTCTTCAAGCATGTGGTGAGATGCCCAAATGAAATCTAAAAGTCCATCAACAAGTCTTGAGTCGATTAATTCCTCTGGAAATTTGTTTTGCTTGCGACGTTAGTTACATCTTTGTGTTATTTTGGTGCTTGATATGGAATAGTTGAATGTGCAGGGTGTTGGGGCTGTTGTTGGAGCTATATCACGCAATCTTGCAGATCTTCAAGATCAAGAGGGAAACTACATATCGATATATGATCAGCCTGCATTATCCCACCCGGTTTTCTCTCATATCCATACTAAATGCAATAGTATTGCTCTCTTTTAATCTTTCTTGACACCATGTTTTATTTTCCTGGGGCTTTATGACCATACTTTGCGTCATGCCGCCACCCCTATTCATTGAATGGCATCTGATAATTTTTGATGTGGAGAGGCAAAAAGAATTATATCAATCAAGAGAAATTAGCTCAGCTCCAAACAATTCAGCACATCTAGCTTAAGATATAATGTAATTTATTTGACTTTGAAGATGATTAACAACTAATCAGAAGGTAACGGATTTGACATCGAATACATTTTTCATCTTCTCTTGGTTGCTGGCCATGACTTTCCTAGTTTCCCTTTATCACTGCAGCATTTCAGATGTCAATTAAACAATAGAGTCTGTCTTGTTATTGATTCAGAATGTAATTTGCACATATTGAATTGGCATTTATGATAATTTTGCAGGATCCTGTCATTGATTCTATTAAAGCAGCGGTAAACAGGTTATCAAACTCAACAAATTTTCTAGAGTTTTTGGGAAAGCATGCGTTTATTTTTCAAGACGAGTCACCAACTCCATCTGAAGACCATCTTGCTGAGCAGAGATATCATTTCATGTCACTTCTCTTGAACTTGGTGAATACATTTCTATATATGGTGAACACATATATCATCGTCCCAACAGCAGATAACTACTCCCTACACCTTGGAGCAGCAGCAACTGTTTGTGGTGTCATTATTGGGTCGATGGCTGTTGCGCAGGTGTTCTCTTCAGTATATTTCAGTGCATGGTCAAATAGGTCATATCTGAGGCCACTTGTGTTTAGTAGCATCGTTCTTCTTGTGGGAAACACCTTATATGCACTGGCTTATGACCTTAATTCCATACCGGTCCTTCTGATCGGTCGACTTTTCTGTGGGTGAGTAATTTCGATCCTTGCATTGTTTAAGCAGTCAAGTGAACATTGGTCAAGTTTCTCTGTTGCGCTTAGCAATAAACATATTCAAACAGTTCAGGTATTGTAATGTAAAAGTTTTTATTTAAATTAAATTTTCTTTCTAACAACTTTTTTCTTTAGTGCCTTCTATATCTCACAATTTCTACATCAGAATGTGAAATATTACTGCAAGTTCCGCTTTTTAGCAGTTTTTTAGTGTTAGTGTAAAGGAAAGTCACACACTACTTGTTACATTCAAAATGATTCATTTATGTCGATCTATTAATTTAACCAATGAGGCGATGGGGTCATCATTTCAGGTTAGGTTCGGCAAGAGCTGTTAACAGACGTTACATCAGTGATTGTGTGCCGCTCAAATTGCGACTGAAAGCTTCAGCAGGCTTTGTCAGTGCAAGTGCACTAGGAATGGCATGCGGTCCAGCTCTTGCTTGCTTATTTCAAACCAATTTTAAGATATACAAACTTACATTAAACCAAGACACATTACCTGGCTGGGTAATGGCTCTTTCATGGCTTGTCTATCTGCTCTGGCTGTGGGTTTCTTTTAGAGAGCCTCCTCGGGAGAATAACAAGCTTTTTCCACAGGAATCTTACACTGGTTTGTCAACAAAATTCAATTTTCTATTTCATTACATATTTTTATGATTTAGTCCACCCTCTAATTTTCATTCCAGGGGTATATCTTATTTGTTTCATTGCTACTCGGGGACATTGCCACCTTTTTTTTTCATTGATCTGCACTTTGATCTACCAAGTGTTTATCTACTTTATTCAGTAAAACAATCCTTCTTGCGTTAGTTTGGTGCGTGTGTTTCGTTTGAAAAGGGCACTCTAGGCCCTAGTAGCTTACCAACATTTTCAATGTCTAAAATCTTATGCTCACTTCAGGAATGCAGCTAAGAACTTGATATTTTATACTGCAGGGCTCCCAGTACAAGATGCTGTAAAAATTGATTTTACCCAACCATTGCTTTTGAATTCAGAAGCTGAGCTTCAAGATAACAATGATGACCAAGAATTCGATGATGGTGAAGAAGATTCTGATGAGAACCATAAACCTGTCACTTCAATTGTGTCAGCATATCGATTACTTACACCATCTGTGAAGGTTCTATTTCTTTGTCTTATTTGAGTACTATTAACATAAGAGATCATAACGATGATTCTAACCTTTAGTAACGTTTATGGAGGAAATATAATCATAACAGTTAAGGTAGCATTATTGTTTTCTATTCTTTATTATCGAAAGTCTCAGATTTGTGTGAATCCTGCCATCACTTGCCAGGTTCAATTATTTATTTATTTTATGCTGAAATATGCAATGGAGATTTTAGTTGCTGAATCAAGTGTCGTCACCGGACATTACTTTATCTGGTCAACCACGAGTGTAGCATTTTTTCTTGCATTTCTGGGGCTAACAGTGCTTCCTGTGAATGTGATTGTTGGAAACTACATCAGCAACATGTTTGAAGAGAGGTAAACCCTTCAAAAGTGGAAAAAGTCCACTCTTTATGATCTTATGTTGTCTACTCTATCAGTATAAAGAAAAAAAGATAAAAGAAATATAAAAGAAATCGAGTTAGTTAAGACATTTTGCACGGATTCATATACTTCACTCTTTGCTGACAATCCTCTATATACCGTTCGCGTTGTATAGAATTAGAATAGAACTGATTCAATTAAAGATCCAAGAGCTGATTGTTTAATGATGTGAACTGGATTTGGCTCTGGTTTGCCTCTTTTTCTACTAAAAACTCAAAATATCATATGTGATGTACAGACGAGAACACGTGAATATAATAATTTCAAGTCATCCTGTCACAGGATAACGCACCATGCCTGTCGGTGATACATGATGCAAAATTTCCTGCAAAATTCATTCTATTTGCGCTAACATATCATTCATAATTTTGATAACCTGGTTGCAGGCAAGTTCTGCTGGCATCTGAAATTATGGTGTTGATAGGTATACTCCTAAGCTTCCAAGTACTGATCCCTTATACAGTGCCTCAATATGTCAGCGCAGCACTTATCACATTCGTATCCGCTGAAGTCCTTGAAGGTAATTGTAACTAGAATGGAAAAGACATCGGATGTTGTCTATACTTCTTGTTGGGAGGAAAGGATAGCTACCACTGCCCTTTTGGTTGACTGTTTTCTTTTCCTTCTGAAATGTTAATATTTCATATGCTTGACCTGTCCACTTTATATTTGGATAACACTTTCTTAAATTTGCTTCAAATGATTCAAGATCCCACTGTTTGGTGATATCCAGGTGTGAATTTATCACTTCTATCTCGGGTCATGTCATCGAGGCTTTCTCGTGGGACATATAATGGAGGGTTGCTTTCAACAGAAGCTGGGACCTTGGCTCGAGTAATCGCAGATGGAACAATAACTTTGTCTGGGTACCTGGGAGAGAATAGGCTCTTGAATGTCACCTTGGTTCCTTCACTCTTCATCTGTCTATCCTCCATTATTGCCACCTGCTTCACCTACAACTCTCTCTACTGATTATCTTCCACTCTCTCATGTGCACATGTAACACAACATAATAATTTGAACTTTCTTGACAATCAAATGCCAAATGCAGTTTGTTATAGTTTCTTAAGCCTCTGAGCATTCAATGCTTGGTGGAGGTATCCATATTATATTATGAACCAAGCTGCACAGAACTGTGATTTGTCAACATTTTACTTTTACAACTTGATTTCTTAAGATTTAAGCCGTTCATTTCCATCACAAACTGTCAATAACTTATGTTTCCAAATATGACAGAATATCCACCATTCATGCATTAGTTATGGATTTTAGAGTTGCCAACACTAGCTAGTTCTTTAGCAAGGATTATTTGTGTTATTCTGATGTTAGTACATATGAGGATGGTTACTACACATTGCCACAGCACATATACGTCGATAAAAAGCTCTCACAAAATTGAAAACATCAAGATGTGTTGTTAAGCCATTTGGCGTGATTTCCTTGGACTCGTCCAAGAGTTTATCAATGGGAAATACTCGGTTGGATGATGATGTGATCAGTGGTGCATCAGAGGTAGGTCCTTTGTTGGAATTCGTAAGAGCTCTACGATTTTAGTGGGAATGTGGGATCAGTGAATTGATTCTTAGTAATAGGAATCTGAAAAAAACGGTGATAACTTTTTGGGATTGAGAGAAGAGTTAACGTTGAAAATTTCAGCCCCTACTCTTCACACTTCGGAAATTTCAGGGACAATGTATCAGAGTTTTGAATGCTAAATCTCTGCTTGAAATTTCAAACTCTGAGTTACTGTTGGCGGAGTGAAGCTAAGATCCTGAACGATCACTATCTTGAACAGGACAACATTTTCGAACCCCTGAGGAAGCTGCTAACAGATCTTCTCTAGGACATTCGTCATGCCGGAGAAGTAACCATGGGAGGATGGTTTGTTCAGGTTGGTTTTGGCATTTTTATGATAAGACAATAGAAGTAAGGAAGGCAATAGCGTTTTATATCTTAGTTTTATACTAGTTTTTGAAGGGAAAAAAATTGTTTAGGTGATAAAAATTGTTATTAAACATAATTTAATGGATTAATTTTGAAACTTTTTAACTTGACTTCTTATTTAATATAAGATTAAGCTATTTAAAAATTATTCTAATATAATCTAATTAACTTGATGTATTCATAAATAACATGGAGGATCAGTAAAAAACATAAACAATGAAAGAAATAAATTAACACCCCAAGTTTTTTAGAAATATACTAGATAGTTGATTCGCACTACGTTACAAGTCACCTTTTAATATATTAACGAATTTATATCTAAGCAGTCTATTAATATAGATCAGAAACAAAATTTGCAGCATATAAAGATGCGTTCAGAAGGACAAACCAATGCAAAAGGGCTATGGATTTTTTGTACAAAGAGTAGAGGCAATTGTCAAGCAAAAGAGCAAAAGCCAGAGTGTCTAAAGATCAGCAATGATAGGCCAAACAAAGCCCATGAAGTTTGCTGTAAAAAAAGGGTGAAAATGCAGAGGGGATTGTTAATTTTTCTCTGCAAGTGTTTTGTTCAATCTTGTTGCAGACATCTTTAAGCAATGGATTAAAGGGTTCAAGGTCAGTGATCCTGCAACAAAGCAACGATGCAAATGTCATCTGGAAAAGAGAAAAAAAGATGCGCAGGTGTTTCTTATGAAGTTGTTGATTGAACCATATTTTAAGAAGGGCAGCAATGGCTTGCGAAAATTCCAAAGAGGAAAAAGCATACATTTACATAGATTGGCAGTTGCTTAAACAGTGCTGCTACAAATCCAAAAGCCCCCCATTTCCTAGAAACGATGTTCTACTCCATTTCGCCGCATGTTGGATTAAAATGTGTTTATTTAGAGGTTGATGTTGAATTTTGTGAATAAAACCAACCAAAAAAAGCTTAAAAAAACAAAGAAAAACTAGTTTTTATAGTTAAGTTTTGTGCATAATTGAATTATACTCAACCTCAACCATAATCTCTAAAACAAACATTGATAAAAATAGAATAAATAATTGCAAGAGTTTTTTATTTTTTTCTCATCAAGAAATATTTTAATTGTGAAGTGGAAATTTGAGACATATATTTTTAAAAAATAAATAATTATATGTGCAAATAAATATAATTTTTTTTAATAATAATAAAAAAATAAATTGAAAAGCTAAAAAATAAATACAAATTAAAATATAAAATATCTTGTCACAGGGGCTGTTCAATTATTCTCATTTATTTATATCACATTATTTTTTTAACAACAGCAATAATTTATTTTATTGAAATAAAATAACATGTTAATATAATTCCTTTACTTTTTTATTAAGTTTTTTCATCCTCCTTTACTTAATAAAAATTAAAAAAAAAACAATTCGATCAAAAATCAAACAAATTTTGGATGCATTTAAATCATAATAAGAAATGTGTCCCTCAAATTAAAACCCTCAAAATCAAAATAAGAAATGTGTCCCTCAAATTAAAAACATTTTATCTTGTTAATGCATTCCCTTTTTATCAGACTTTTTTTCAAATATTGTTTTAGACAACATTAGATAATAAAAATAAATTTAAATTATTATTTTTTATATAATTCTGATGTGAATATATTAATAATATAAGAATAAAATATTACTTGTGTGTTGTTACAGGGAATTTTTTTAATAGTGTTATCAAACCTAGTCATGGCCGCTTGGTCAACTTGGAGAACCTATTTCGCAAGTTCTTCCCTAATACAAGTTTCAAATTAAAATTTTCTTTGAATTGATCTTATATGAATTGATCGATCAGATAAGTCCAAACATGACTTAGACGACCTATTCAAAACCTTGTTCGATCCTAGCAAAATGGAGGCAATGTTTTTTTAGTTTTTTAATTTTAATATTGAAATGATGATATTTTGTATTGATCCAAGTCACATCAAGTTAATTCATAAAATATATGACTTGAGTTATGAACTTGTTGTCTAATAACTTTATTATTTGAAATTTATTTTTTATTTAATTACAAAATAATAAAAATAAACATGCATAAGAAACTAATCAAATATTTTTTTAAAAAAAATCATATAGATCACACAAAAAAAGAGCTTGTTGATGTTAAAAAAAAATGCTATAATTTTATTCAAAAACAAAATCAAAATTACTTAGTAATGACCTTCTTAAATGAGCTAGGATCAAGAATTTAAATTACTTCAAGAAAATTACTTCGGTTTAATATATTAAACTCTCGATACAAGTTATGACACTAAGAAAATCATATAAAAAAAATCACAATAAATCATAAAATTCATTCTTTAATGAGCTAAATTTTAAAAGATGAAATTAGAAAATAAACACACACACGTATATCTTTTAAAGGCTTTGAGTAATAGTTATAAAACTCAAACTATAACCCAGTTCAAGGTCCAAGTCATAAGTTAAGTGAGTTAATTCAAAATGGTATTATTTCGAGATTAAAAAAAAAGTTCAAAATATATTATTTTGAAAAAAATATTTCAGCTCTCATTTAAATTTTGATTAAGTTCATCGGGTTTTGAATTGATCCATTAAATTAATCGAGTTTAACTAAATTAATTTTTACTCAATTCAACATAAAATCTAACCTGGACCAGATTCAAATAAATCATTCAGTTTAGACGTTGGATAGGCTTAATAACATTGCTTAGGATTTATTTGGTCATTGCCATGTTGTGCTATACTTTGAATGTTGTATTATATTTATGCTATAGGTTACATGTCATGATGTGATGTAAGTGATTGAATTGTTTAGCAACAAACTATGGTATTATATTGTAAGTAAATTTATTATTATTAATTATTTAATTTATTAGGGTCAGTTATCAAATTTATATCAAATTATCAGATACTTGACTAAAAAAATTCAAATTCCTTAAACTAAAAAATCAGTCTATTATCTAATATCTTATTCTTTAAACATCTTGAATTTTAAGATTTATTATTTTTAATATTTAAATACTTTCTTTAACTACTATCAAATTTAATTTTAATATCCATTTCCAGTTATAATGTAGCTTGTGTGTCCCTTCATTAACAACCAGGATAAGACTATAAAAAATAAAATTTTCATAAATCTTTTAATTTCAACATAAATAACCTGATTTTGACTAGATTAAAAAAAAAAAAAAAAAGACTTGGTGATGCAGAAAAAAAGTAATTCATTGTTCATACTTAACTGTTACCAAGTACTTGTGCTTTGGAATCGTATCGTAATCGGAAAACTCATTTGTAATAGCCCGAGAAAACACCATGGCTAGGCCCATGATGCACTGTACTATATATATATATATATAAGCGTAAAATTTAACAAAAGATCCTTAAACGGTACGGTACTACTACTTCGATTTGTTGTCTGTTTAGAAAGAGAAAAAAGAAAACCCAAAACTGAAGCAAAAACAAAACAAGGACAGACATCCACCCAAAAAGAACGAAAACACGGTAAAAACATGTCAACAGCATACATACCAGAAGGAACTGTAAGGAATATACTAGAACAAGACACACTCAAGTGGGTTTTTGTTGGAGGCAAAGGTGGTGTAGGCAAAACGACATGCAGTTCGATCCTTTCAATTCTCTTGGCTCAAGTCAGATCTTCTGTTTTAATCATATCTACTGATCCAGCTCATAATCTTAGTGATGTGTTTCAACAACGATTTACAAAGACTCCTACTTTGGTTAATGGGTTCAGCAATCTGTATGCTATGGTAAAGTTTGGATCTTTTTTGGTTTCGTTATTGGGGGTTTGAAAGGATTTTTCTTTTCTTTTTGGATTTGAAGATGAGTAGTTGATGAATTTATTTTTTTTTTTTTTAATTTTTGATGTTTGCTTTCTGAAGAGCTCAGAAATTGAGCTTTTGTTGCGTGAAATATCCGTGTAGAATTTGGTAAAGTTTTGTTCTCTGATTCTTTTATTTTTAAAGAAGCTGTCTTTGAAGAGGTTGGATTTTGAGTTTTTATTTTTTATTTTGTTAATTGAATTGGGAAGTTGTTATATTGGCTGTTCATGTTGTGTTTCAGTATCTAATCGTGGCATTGTTTGGGCAATGCTGCTTTTTGCAGGAGGTGGATCCTAATGTTGAAAACGACGATATTGGAGGAAACGAAGGAATGGATTCTTTGTTTTCCGAGCTTTCGAATGCAATTCCTGGGATTGATGAGGCCATGAGTTTCGCCGAGATGTTGAAGTAAGAACTATTTTTCCATCGTCTTGACTATTTTGCAATGTTGAGGTGCATTACTGGATCAGTAATCATTATGATCTTGTGGCTTAATGTTTGATTGACTTTCGGGGTGGGAATTTTATGCTTATTTTCTTTTTATTTATTGAGGATTGTTCTGGGGTTTCTTCAGAGTTTGCAAAACTGAAAAAACTTGAGATTTATGGTGTTATTAGTTTCAGGAATGTTCTTTTGTTTCAATTACAGGCACTGTTCAGGAGTTAACTTTAAGTGAATTTATTTGTCTGCAAGCTATAGTTGAGTTGAGTACTCATTCTAAAAAACTAGGCTTCCTGCATGTTATTCGAGTTCTGCTGCACATTTTCAGTTTGTTGGTGTTATTTATTTGTTTCTATCATTTGAATATTTGATCAGAAAGTTTTGAGCAAGTTCTTGAGATGATCTTTTACAAAATTCAGTTTCTTATAGTTTTGTTTAAAATGTAAGTGAACACATTGCATTGTTGTATGCGGAGCATTTTTCTGCCTTACCTACACTGATATATTATTCCTGTCCTTGCCAAAGGGTTTGCTGGGTGACACAGGGTGATTACTCTCTCTGCAGCCTTTGCTTGACAAAGTAGTATCAACTTAATGTTTTCAATTATCAAGAATCTAATGCTTGCTGCTCAACTTATTTGTTTCGCAGGCTGGTACAAACAATGGGTTATTCCTGTATTGTATTTGATACAGCTCCAACTGGTCATACACTCCGGCTATTACAACTTCCTTCAACTTTGGAGAAGGGGCTTCAAAAGGTGATGTCTTTGAAAAGTAAATTTGGCGGCCTAATTAGTCAGGTATTTCTTTCGTTGTTATCAAGTATTAGCTTTTTAATTCAAGTGGGGGGTCACAATTTTTGTTTGTCTTTGACTATATGAAAGTGGAAACAGCTATTTACTAAAGTTTATTTGTCTCTTTTCTTGCCAAGTGATGCATATGTAATAAGTTATTTCGAACTGTTCAGATGCCTGGTTTAACTGCTTTCTTACATTCCTATTTTAGCATGTTCTAAGAATTGAAGTGTTGTGTTTCCTTTCCTTCCAACATCTGTTTCCCTTAGCTTAATGGCTAGGAGATAAAAATATGGTGCCCTGTAACGTGTCGTTTTCTATTTTGGAAAATTTTGATCTATGCAATTTATGATGATCTTTTGTTGTTTGGGTTTCATAGTTGTTACTTATTTTACAGTTTTGTATCCACAGGGCATTGATTATTTTCAGTGCTCCTTTCCTGTCTGCCACCATAGCATGAAAGTATAATTGCTTCTGTGCCCTTCAGCTTTTATGTAATGTTTGAGTTGGGAGGTGGAATGAACATTCAATCTCCAATGTGCCAGTTCAATATTTGAGCCTTTGGCCTGTGCATGACTGCATGTTCATTTCTCGTTCGTTGCTGTCCTTTCATTCCCCTGGTTACTGTTCATACATTAGGCATGAATGGTGCGACCAAAAATATACTGAACCATCCATGATTGGTGGGCCAGCTATAGGAATGGCCTCAGATGGCAGTGGTAGGTTATACTCTTTCCTCTTCTCCCTTATTCTCTTCCTGGTATTTGAATGTTGAAGCTTTTGATTAAAGAGCTGAATCCAGAAATACTAGGTTTAGTTATCTGAGAAAGGAAGAAGAAGAAGAAGAAGAAGAAGAAAAGATATAATAGGATAGAAGAAGAAAAGATATAATAGGATTTACAGTTCCTCTTGCTTTAGAATTTGTGATTCTGTCAGCGGTCTTCTGTCACTATAGCTACTTGTCATTTGGAAGAAGTGTAGTGTGATGCTCTTTCCATTTTGACCATTGATGTCTGAGAATAAATTTTAGCCTCTGATTACAGGATTTCCCTTTCCCATGCAGTTGAGTGATATTAAGTTTCACACCTTTGTGTCATTAATTCTCTTGTCACTTTTAATTATTACAAATACAATGATGTACAATTGCTAAGTTTTGGAATTGTTTATGGCAGATGACTCGTCTATTTGGCCTTGATGACGAATTTGGCGAGGATGCAATCTTGGGAAGGCTTGAAAGCATGAAAGATGTGATTGAGAAAGTCAATAAGCAATTCAAAGACCCCGTAAGATCTTCCATCTGTGTGATTGTGTTTGTGTACATTTAATTGTTAATTATGCTATGTTTCAGTTGCCGAGTTTTTTTGTTTGATTGTATTATTTATACCTGATTTTATTTAGAGGATTGAAAGACTCCACTAACTCATTATTGCTTTAGGGCTCTGGTAGATATTTGATGAAGGTGTCTGAAGTAATGGTAATAAAAAATTATTGGGTTTAGGATGTTCTTGTCATTATTGTCATTCTCTCTCCTTGTTGTCTGGAATTATTGGCATATGGCAGTGTAGTGCTGTTAAATTGGATGGAAGACTAAGTGTCTGCTGTATCACATCATGGTTGCCTTGCATATAGTTAGAGGGTATAACTATCTTTAACATGGCCATCTAATTGAATAGTTCTGGTCAGGGACGGAACTACAGCATGCTTTGGGGGGGCATGGCACCCCAAAAGTTTAAAATATTTTAATTTTGATCCTTAAATTTTCAAAATTTTCATAATAGTTATGCATTCAGCCCCTCCAAAAATAAAATAGTTGCTCTCCAACCTTGTAGTTTTTATGATCGTACCCCATTTAAAATTTTCTAGTTCCACCCCTGTTTCTGGTGTTTGGTTTTCTCTTGCTTTTAATGCTGATGACATAAGATACTGTAGATTTGCAAGTCTGGAAGCTATGACTTGCAAATACTCTTGATGGGCTGTATTCTCACTGAAAATTTTCACTATGTAGATGGTATTTTTGTTTTCCTGTTGAACATTCCAGTTTCTTTATCACTTTTGTATTTTTTTTTCATCCGACTTCATGCACTTGTGTTTCCTGCTTCCAGGACTTGACAACCTTTGTTTGTGTTTGCATTCCCGAGTTCCTCTCCCTTTATGAAACTGAGAGACTGGTTCAGGAGCTTGCCAAAGTTGAGATTGATACACATAATATTATCATTAATCAAGTGCTTTATGATGAAGAAGGTGTTATCAACGTCCCTTACCACATCATTATGCTTTTCATATTCTTTCTTAGATAAATACTAGTTAACCATTGTTGGTTGGTGTTTTTATTCTAGATGTCGAATCCAAATTACTCAAAGCAAGAATGCGGATGCAAAAGAAGTACCTAGATCAGTTCTATATGTTGTATGATGACTTCAACATTACAAAACTTCCATTGTTGCCACAAGAGGTAAACTACTTATGCCATAACCTTTAGGACTTGCCAATGAACTTCTTTTTTTCATAATTTGCAGAGCTTGCTTGGCAACTCCTTTTCTTTTTTTTCATGTTTTTAAAGCAAGCAAGTTAAACTGGCTTTAAAACAAGTTAGCTTATGTGTTCCTATATTTTTTTATTACCTTTTATATATTTTAGGATGAGCAAATATGCGAATTTTTCCCAAAAGTAATTTATTTTCCATGAAATCCAATTTGTTTTTGTTTTAGTTTTTGTACTCTGGAGATTGAGGAGTGAATTTTTTGTCTTTCGTTTGGCTTCTTGCCTCTGTGATAACTTTTTTAATATATTTTATAAGTTAATCATCCATTTGATTAGCTAGATCTGACTTAATAGGTCACTGGAGTTGAATCTCTAAAAGCTTTTTCAAGAAACTTCATATCACCATATCAACCTTCCACCAGCAGAGGTACTGTGGAAGATGTAGAACGAAGGATATCCACCCTAAAGCTGCAGTTGGAAGATACTGAAGCAGAACTAGACAGACATCGCAAAGGAAAGCAAAAGGTTTAAACTCCGCATGGTCAGCCATTTTGTGAGAGTTATCAATTAGATTGCGTCCAGTCAGGTCATTTTGGGCTGATGGGAAGGAGAGTCAATGCTTTATTGAAGCTCTGTATGATGTTTTGGGCACATCAATGATTTATCAACTTTTTTTTTTTTTGGTACCCTTACCTTACTACAGTGAGTGTAATTCAAGAAACCTGGCTAGTCGCATCTGCTGAGCTACTTGGGGATAAAATGATGGATGATAATGA
>Ga0307515_10015079_pt1 | contig 14271 bp, 12 predicted proteins | sample 17_EM_MG_FD_194513 | JGI IMG/M metagenome (GOLD analysis project Ga0307515, IMG submission 194513) | Populus trichocarpa ectomycorrhiza microbial communities from riparian zone in the Pacific Northwest, United States - 17_EM | ecosystem: Host-associated > Plants > Roots > Unclassified | place...
TAAACTATAAAGTTTAAAATCATGCTAAAATAATATGGAGGATGAAATTAAAAATAATATTATCAAATCAAATAATTGATCGAGGGAAAAAAAAAGGTTGAATGTAGCATTCCAAATGGTCTTGGGCGACAGTGAAATGAATAGAAAAATCTCGTTTTCCTTTAGTTCATAGTGTAACGTGATTTAATGTAGTGAATGGGATTGGGGGCCAAGACCTGTTCACTTTTGTGAGTGTCGCTAAGCTACAAGCATTTTGGTACAAGATTCCTTTAGTTTTTGCAGTGGAACTGTATTTTTTTAAAAAAATAATATTTTTTTTTAAATTAATTTTTTTTATGTTGTTTAGATTGTTTCGGTATACTGATATTAAAAATAATTTTTTTTTAAATATATATTATTTTAATATATTTTCAAACAAAAAACAATTTAAATAACCGCTATAGAATCTTGGGTTTAAAAGACCAAAGATTAGCTTCTTTGCTTTATTGCTAATGCAAGATGTTATATGCATTTTACAATGGTGTGTATAAATTCCGATATACAAAATGGGTATAGGTGGATCAGATGCATAAGTAGATATCCATAGAGCTTCAAGTAATACAATTGCATAAGATCTTATGGAATGGTGCAAAAGGATCCATATAGCCGATCCAACTAGTTTGGGATTGAGGTTGGTGGTGGTTGTGGTGGTGGTTGTTGTTGTTATGGACCGGATTATGAAGACTAAATCATCTAGCTATTGATATCTTGGATCAAAAGCTGGATACTGTCAATTTGAGAGAAAAGAGACTTGCAGTCCTATTCCTTTGTTAGTCGCTGATACAACATCACACAGCTGCTGTAAGCAAGAACATGGCAAGTGAGGGTTATAAACTTAGTGAATATGCTTTTCTCCATGTTTTTTGAAGCGTATGGATAAACAAGAAGCATGATGTGGACTGTACCTTTTTGCTGTTGAACCGCCATTAGCACTGGTGTGTATGTCTTCCACTTGTGATGAGAAACCAAATCTGCAAACTTATGTTGTTGTTATAGATAAAGCTAAAAAAGGCTCCTGTGAAACCCTCCAACTATTGATTCCAAACTAACCAGGTTCCTATTAAACAAGAAAAGAAGGTCAGTGGTCATAATCTTTTACTAGTGCTATATTTGGCTCCACCCAGCAACTGCCCCGTCTTGTAATACGGTAAAAAATATTGTCTGCCCAGAAGGAAACAGACCTTTGGACCATTTCTGAAATTAGAGAGCATTCACCTGCTCTCCTCTATATTTTAGCCTGCACTGTGTATACTCTATTTTTCACATTGGATATTTTCCTGCGGTTAAATTAAAGTTCTTAAAAGAACAAAAAAGAGAGAAGAAAAGAAAAGGGCTACTAGCCTCTATATGCTTATATGCACATCAAACGGAAACCAAGTATAAAATCTATTGACTTCAATTTTGAATCCAAATCAAGTCCAAGATATGACAAGAACCAGGAAGACCTCATGGCCTTAGTTAAGTATGGCTAGGTAAGCAAGGTAGGTCATCCAAATTTCCGTACATTAAGAGCACGAAAGGGGGTAAAAACAAAAATGAGGAACCATCCTTTTGGTCTTCACTCCTCCACGGAAACAGGCACGCACGAGTTCACCACCTTCTATCCTGCCTAATTAATCATCTGCAAGAAATAAAGATACCAGGAAAAATGACGACATCAGCACACTTGAGAGACAGTCTGAAAGTTTTAACTTTTCAAATAATGTGAGCTGGTACCATCTTTCCACTTTACAGAAGAACGTAGATTACTAAAGAAAAGGATAACCATCATTCTCAATAAAAAAATCACGAAGAATACATCACATGCTAAAGTTAAGCAACTGTTTGACGTAACAAGATTCCTTCTTTCAAGTCTGTGTCAATCAGTACCAAGAACCTATCTCGCATACTAGATGATTCCTAGGCTTGGCAGGCAAACGGAGTAATCATTGGCTTGAGAACGAAGCGCCAGTAGTAAAAGTGGTAGCACAACTTATGGAACTTTGGAATTGAGAACAAGGAGTAATATCATAAAATCTAGCTCTTATACCTTGGATAAAAGAATTCACATACATTGACTTGAAATACCCTATTCTGCAGACTCCAACTTCATCTTCATCTTCTTGTTCACATAATCCAGGTACCCCTGCCACAAATAACAAGTTAATAGACACAACTCACAGTGCTGAAAGGGCAATCTTCTATACCGAGTTCAAAACTGGTTGAAAATTGAAAGGGAGTTCAAAACTGGTTGAAAATTGAAACGGATGATTTACAATAAGATACCTGAAGAATTCCAACTGCAGCAAACTTGTCCATTATAGATTTAGCATGAACTGGATGTAAATCCAAAGGCTTCACTAGCAATTCTACATTCTGTAAGCAACACAAACTGTGAGCGACCTAGCATCTGCTCCTCTAACCTATGGCCATATAAAAAAATTCAACAATGAAGTGAGCATTTTACAATTAACAATAAGCAAGCACCTTTGATGTAAAACACTCATCCCAATATGTGAATTTTACACCTTCAAGTTTCCCTGTTTTGCATAGGTCATCAACAAAAAGCTTCACCCGCACAGCCTAGTAAAAGAGGAAAAACAAAACATCAGAAATAAGTAAATGAGAATAGATCAAATTGATAGCCAACAGGATTAAAACATACATCAGGAGCACCTCGTTGCCTGTCAAAAGGGTAGCCAACAATGAAACCCCCCAAGGAAAGTTCAGAAATCTGCACATAAACATAAGCAGAAAAAGAATAACAGCTATAACTCGCACCTAGGATCAACATGTCTCAGAAAACCTAATTTATTTTTACAGCGTTCTAACTTCTAAGTTCTAAGCTCCTAGCGATTGAGAATGCTTTACTGTCATGCCAGCTCTCATATGGTTAATGCATAGCATAGTTCGCAAATGGTATATAACAACAAAACCATAAATAACAGGACACGCTCTCAAAACTATAAACAAAGGAAATACAAACGAACAAGCTTTGGACAACATAAAAGAAAAGAAACACTCACCAAACTTTGGAAATCAGTAGCCATCAATTCAATATTACTTTTCTTCCTTAACAATACACTGCAGTGTCAACAAACAAGGAAAGTAAAACACAACAACATGGGCACCCTTAATCAACAAAACCCCGAAAACACAAACTTGAAAAACAGAATGACAGAAAAGAAAATGACATGATAAGGAAAATGAAATACAACAGTAATTCTTAATATATACCTTAAAGGGGAAGCGATTTTATTAAGTGGGTCAGAGACAGCTAAACCAACATACTTGTCACCAACATCCAATCCAAGGAACCTCCCTTGATTGATTGCACTTGTCTTCAACAACTCATGGAACAAGCTCAATGGTCTCACATACTTCATCTATTATTACATTGACACAAAAGAACAAATTAAAAACACAACACTTTTCCTAATTTTGAACATAATCAAACTGAAATCGAAGCAAGAAAAATTAGCAAAAAGACAGAAATTTGATTGTGTTTTCCCACACTGGGTTCCATTGCGACATTTTTACAAACAGGTGGTGTAAGAAACCAGGTTAGAAAAAAACAGAGAGAGACAGCATGAGTTATTATAACCTTCGATTAATTGTGATTGATGGGTTTTAGTTATTGAAGTGATTAGGTTTCAGACAACATGAAAATAAATGACCAGCAACGTTTTTTAAGGTACCGAGACTGCAAAAGTAGCACCAATCTTAACTACTTTGATCGTTGGCTAATGCAGTATCCACGGCCATATAGCAGAAGCGGGCGAAGACAAAAACGCACCGTTTTACTTTCTGCATCGCAAGACCGTCGTTTTCTTTTCCGAAACTGCCCCTCCCACTCTCGTTCGCTTTTCCCTTTTTATATATTACCAGATAAAAGGCTGCGCCTCGCCATTAGCTGGGTTTTTTTTTTTAATCAAATGAAAGAACCGAGTTGATTAGTTCGGCCAAGTCTGGTTAAGTTTTACATATGTTAAAACTGAATAAGTCTACATTAAGCTTTTTAGGTGGGTTATTTTTTTATAGATTTTGATTTAATAGACCTTTAGTTTATGGTGGATTTTCTGGTTTGATTTGGTTCAATTGAGTTTTTTTTATTATTAAAATTTTAAATTAAAATCAAATCAAATAATTTTTTTAATTTTTTCTTAACCAAAATTATCTAAAAATTTAGAAAATCATCTAGTTGGTTAATTTTGTATCGATTTTTATAGATATCTCAAATAATTTGGTTATTTTGCTAAACACTAATTGTTATCGATTGCATATATAATATGTGTTTTATATATTCATATTTCCCACAAGAATTTAGCAGAATTAGTTTTTAATATTTTTTTGTTGATGGAGTATCTAAGGGCTTGAATAATTATACAATGAAAGTAGTATTTTTTTTCTAAATTCCCATTCATCATAAACCTAAGACTTTCTAATAAAAAAAATCAAAATTATATTCAAACGAAACAAAGACATGAGAACTTTCTAACTGGATAATGAATTCAAGTTCTTGTATACCTAACCACACTTGTAAATGTGTTTTTTTTTTTTTTTTTGAGTGGAGGGATTTCTCTTGACAAGAATAGAAAGAATTAGTAAACTATAGATTGTCCCCCACAAAAAAATAAATAATAAAAAATCCATCGACTTGCCAAAGAAAAACATGGTTGCGGTCATGAGAGGCACTTGTTAAAAATTGCCTCGAAGTTGAGATTCGACTCAAAAGTCCACGTTGAAAATTAAATTTCATTTGAAAATTTTTAATACTTAAGATTATTCCAAATATAATTTTTTTTTATTGAAATGAGGCAGAAGTTCACTTGCCTGTCAATAGCTAGGGACGTAGTACGATGTGATCTCATGCGAAAGCCATTTCCAGTCAAGCTGAGAGCAATGCCAGTATCATCATCTTATATTCTTTCCGAATCTTTTCTTTTTCTAAACAACGTACGTATTCCATCAATGGCTCTCCTATCAATTAAATGGCGGTTTTTTTTAATAAAAAAAGGGTGATATTGGGAAGATTCTTTTAGTGACTAGGATCAGTGTTATCCTTACACCGATACCTTACTTTTACAAAGACAAGTTGGCCATGGCAGCATTATCGACTCCTAAAGCAACCAAAAGAGTTAAACGTCCACTTTAGAACGTTCCATTTCTAGACCCACTACTTGTATAAATGACACTGACATGTATAAATATTGCTGATCCACGTTGAAAGGACACAGTCACTGGTCTACGAAGCACCTCAGCATGAAGATATTCATGTTGCTGCAATTATGTGTGCGTGCGTGCGCTCACTAACGCCCATCTTTCTGTATTGTGGCGTTGCCAGTGATTTCAGAGGCTCCAATGATGACACATAAAGGTGTGGCAGAGAACAATTTTAGTCTGTGGAATGAAACTTGTTGAAAGACAAATTAAAACCCATGGCTGAAAGTGAAAAGTGGAACTGTATTTGAAGGAATGGCACCCACAAAGTCCAAGATGCAGAGGCCTCGATCTGTTTCTTCAATCATGGTAATCTATCTGTGCTCCCATCTTCTGTTGCTGTGATTATTAAGAAGTTGCCAGTAATTATAGATTCATGGAGAGAAGATGGCCAATAATTAATTAGGGTGATGTTCATCGAATCTTCCTCTACAATCAACCTGTTTCCTTGACAAGCACAGGCCACCCAGCTATTAAACCAGAAAGCCACCTTGACAACATTGGTAGTGGGAGTCATGTTGCGATTGAACGGAGACCAAAGCTTGCTCAGTCATCTTAGAAACGATTAAAAAAAATATAAAAGGATGTCAGCTGTAAGAAAGACTGTATCACCTCTGCTAAAGGCCCACGTTTTTTTTTTCTTTTAAAAAATAGGTTTTCAGTGGTGTTTTTGGGTAGGTTTACGGGGAATGTCTGAATAGTATGGAATTATATTTTTTAAAGTGTTTTTTTTTTAATATATTAAAATAATATTTTTTTATTTTTATTTTTTAAAATTTATTTTAAATACTAATACATCAAAACTATTTAATAACATTAAAAAAAGTAATTTAAAGCATAACAAAATCAGAATTTCATCCTCTGCATCCAAACATATACTTTAATATCAAGTTCAACCATTCTATTTGATCAAGTGGAAGTATTCATACTAAAATTAAATATTTCTTTACTCTTTTTTTTTCAATACATGGTTTAACGTTTTAAAGATAATGAAAAAATTATTCTATAATTTAACTTTTTTTCTTTTTTCTTTTAAAAATTACATAAAAAATTTATAAATTTATAATACTTTACATGATATAAAAAAAATCAACAAAAAGATATTTGGTTATTTATAATTTGTCATTATATTCAATTTAATAACTAAAATACTTATTTTGCTTTAAATAACAAAATTGTCAATACAAAAACTCATAGAAAATTAAAAAAAAATAATTGCTCAACAACATCAAGTACTTAACAATCCAACAAGAGTTAGAGACTGTTTTGGTATTGCAAGTATTATTGTAGCTTCTGCATTTTATCTAACCACATGAAAATTCTGTCTTTACACCGAACCCCACAATAATTTATTTTCCATTCAAGAATTTTTTTTTCATTTGTTTTGTAATAAAAAAATCCATCTTATATAAATTTTAACTCAATATATATTTTTTAAAAATTAAAACTAATTTAAAAAAAATTTATTTTTTTAAAATCATAACCATAAAAGCTATTTTAACTGGGAATGAGCCAAAAAAACTGAAAAACTGATTGAACTAAGAGAACTGGAAAAAAAATAATCGAATAATCTGAATCGTGAAAAAAAAAACTGATTAAAATTTTAAAAAAACCGACCGATTCGGTTTCGGTTTTATAAGTCTGAAACCGAAAAAACCGATCCGAACCCGAGCCGAACCGAAAAAACCAAGCCAAATCAGAAAAAACCGAGCCAAACTGAAAAAAACAAACCAAACCAGTTTGAACCGGTTTTTATCCTAAAAAACCTGAACCGAACCGAAACCCGTTGGTTTGAACCGATTTCGATTTTTTTTGGTTTAGTTATTATTTTTTTATAAAAAATAACCGAACAAAAAATATTACACCTAGTTTTAACTCGCTATAAAAAACAAGAAGAAAAGACAAAAGAAAGTGTTCAAAGACAAAAATAAAATTACTGTGTCAGTGCACGTTATTTGTTTAACAAATAAAAATCTCTCTCGAAGGGGGGAACAGCGTATTTTAAGTTCAGGTAAAAATAATGTTGTCTTCATGCTAGGATCATTTTAGACACGAGTCCAAGTAAATGCTACGTGAAAGTAATTTCTCGTGACGGAGATTTGATAATACCTTCCCCCTCAAAACCAGAAAAATAAAAAAGGAATAGTTTTTATCAACTTCTTACAGCAGAATTATTCTCAAAATCTCAATATTGGATTTCATATAACTAAAACTAATAACAGTGCAAGAGGCCATTGACAATGGTGGCTTAGTTGTAGGAGATTGAGAAAAGTGAGTGTCATGTCGGTGGAAATTAAGATAGAAAACAAAGCAAAACAATAATAGTATAATACATTCAAAAACAACAGCACCGCAAGCAAACAGCGAAGACAAGGAAATCTCTCACACATATCTCCCTCCCTCCATCTCTCTCTCTCTCTATATATATAAATAAATATTAAACTACTTAGTTTATTATATAATACTTTATAAGAAATTCGATACTGTAATCCAAATCTCAAAGCCCTCAAAATTCTCATTCTCTCACCTAGAAAGAAATAAATGAGCTGAAAGATCTCTCTCTCAGATTCAAATACACACGGAACCCAACTTTTCAAGAACCCAAGGTCCATTTATTTTCATTACCAACACAAACTAGAAAACACAAGCATAAAACCTTGTAATAATTTTCTCTCTTCGACCCATCTAGGAATTGATTAAAGCTTAGAGTCCTTTCTCTTTAGCTCTCCCTCTTCACGTTCAAGACTCTCTTTTGTGCTCTTTGTTTGTGTTCTTTTTTTTTTTATTCAAGTTCTGTGGGTTTGATTTGGTTTTCTATAAAGTGAATCACTTGAAGCTGATGCAGGGAGAGAGGGTGAGAGAGATGAAGTCTTGATGCTGCTGGTGCTGGACTGGGTTGACTCAGTGGAATCGTTGCTGATAGGGTATTTCTTTCCTTTTCTTTCGATGCTTTCTTTTGTTTGGTTGTTGAGATAGCTAAGGAAAAGGAAATTAGCATCTGGGAATCTCTCTTTTTCGCATATCTTTTGTGGGAGTTTAGATTCATAAGGAAATGAAGAATTCGTACTTGATAAAAATGATGTTGATTGATAAGAATTAGGATTTGCTCCTTTTTTTTTTTTCAAATTTAGAGAACTGATGATGTGACATTATAAGATTCTTATTTTGTTCTTTTGTAGCTTCGGGTTGTTGTAGAATGAAATGTTTGAATTGTACTGTTATTGCCATAGGTTAATTGAGTTGTTCTAAAAAAAAGCATTTGAGGGCAAAGTTCCAATCTTTTCTATTCTGATTGCAGCGAGAATTGAAGTTTTTTTGATATAATTGCCGTTGAGATATTGTAAAATTTTAAGAAAGGATTGGTCTGCTGAAGCTAATGGAGTGGTTGAGCTAGAGAAAGTTTGGGCTTTGAAGATTCGAATTGATTAGTGCTTGCTTTCAAATTGTGTTATTGGAATGGGTTGCGAGTGTTCAAAGCTCACCAAGTGTTGTTGGAGTTCTGACTATAATGGATCAGTTCCCGAAGACCACAATGAGGGTAAGTGAAATGGGAGGTTTTTGTTTGTTTATATATGTGGTGTCATTTTGATCTTTGGGTTGTTTGGTCTTTGTAGACAAGGAAGAGAGGAGTGAACTCGATGATTTGCCTGCATTCCGTGAATACAACATTGAAACCCTCAGGATGGCGACATCTGGGTTTTCTGTGGAAAATATAGTTTCTGAACATGGGGAAAAGGCTCCAAATGTGGTTTATAAGGGGAAGCTTGAGAATCAGAGAAGGATTGTTGTGAAACGGTTTAATAGATCTTCTTGGCCTGATGCCAGGCAGTTTTTGGTAAGTGAAGCATAGCATTTTGTATTTACCAAATACCATGTGCATTTGTCCTGCCCTTTCCATTTACCTACACTACTGCCAGTAGCATGATGATGTTCTTGTTCCATGACTTTAGGAAGAAGCAAGAACTGTTGGTCAGCTGAGGAACCATAGGTTGGCAAATTTGCTCGGCTGTTGTTGTGAAGGGGATGAGAGGTTACTCGTTTCTGAATTTATGCCCAATGATACATTGGCCAAACACCTATTCCATTGTAAGTTTGTTTCTGGTGCCCTTTCCTTTGCTTTAGCATCTAGTGGATATTGCAGGTTTCTTTCTTTTAATTTCCAAGCTTGTGTGTCCAATTGAGCAATTATTATTCCTATTATTGGAAGTGTGTGCGCCTGCAGTACATTATGGAGGAAAAATTGCACGTTTCTCTTTTATACTCTTTGCTACAAACAACAACATTCTGTTATAGATTTTTGCGATACAAAAGATCTGCTCTTGGTCTGCTCACCATTTCTGTAGCTTGAACTCTTGCTTTGTGCTTGGAGTTAGTACACCAAACCAAGATACCAAGGAGCAGTCTTGTTCTTTTATTCTTCTTAAAATTTTCTCTGAACTCAATGTTGACCTTCTGGTTTCTTCAGGGGAAACACAGCCAATGAAATGGGCAATGCGACTTAGAGTGGCTCTACACCTTGCGCAAGCTCTAGAATATTGTGCCAGCAAGGGACGTGCTCTGTATCATGATCTGAATGCTTATAGAGTTGTCTTTGATGATGTAAGTATCTCATTATCTTTAACGTGTCCAGTATCCACAGTTAGGATTTAACAGAGTCCATTTTCATTTCATCATTCTATTCGTCAGGAGGGCAACCCTAGACTTTCATGCTTTGGTCTGATGAAGAACAGTATAGATGGAAAAAGTTACAGTACAAACTTGGCATTTACACCTCCTGAGTATCTGAGGACAGGTACTTAATTCTTTCGAACCAGCTAAATGTTCCTCCACCTGCAAGCTTCACCCTGATCTCTGTATATATGGCATATGGAATTATTGTTTCAATTGAATCCTGGATGGTGTATCACATTGATCATTCAAGTTCTTAACATAATTTATGCTCATCCATTATTTTCCTTATCAGCTATCATAATCATGGTTTGTTAATTAGTTTATCTCCTATATCACTTCAATTTTTCATTCATTCTATAGGAAGGGTAACAGCAGAAAGTGTAATTTATAGCTTTGGCACCCTCTTGCTGGACCTTCTCAGTGGGAAACATATTCCTCCCAGCCATGTAAGTTCCTTCCTCAATACGATCATTTTGATGCAGAAACATTAAGCATCTGTTAGTTGGTTTCATTGCAAATTTCTTCACTTATTATTCTGCGCACCTCGAAGGCTCTATCTTCCCACTGGAATCACAACATAATCTGGGATGTTGCCTGGGATAAAGGCAGTGGCTGCAGAATGACTAGATGTAGTGATTCCGTTGTTCATTTTTATTGTTCTAGATGTACATGCATTCCTGAAATTAATTGTGTTGGCTGTTGTTCCTGATGGGAGTTTAACCAAGCATGTTTGAACAATAAAATGAGATTGTTCAAACATGCTTGGTTAAACTCCCATCTGGAACATTTAGAGTATCACATAATTGGCAGCTAATAGTTTACTGAACAATTTATTTCAGGCACTGGACTTGATAAGGGACAGAAATATTCAAATGCTGTCAGATTCTTGCTTGGAAGGCCAATTTGCAAATGATGATGGAACTGAGTTGGTGCGATTAGCTTCACGCTGTTTACAATATGAGCCCCGGGAGCGACCAAATCCTAAGTCTTTAGTTGCTGCTTTGATTCCTCTGCAGAAGGATACTGAGGTTGGTTGTTATCTAGTTATTCTTAAGTATCTGGCATCTTATCCGTATAATGCCTTGACTTTCTCAAATGAATCCTTCCACAGGCAGCAACTTCATTTTACTCTCAAAGCGATTAAAAAAAGAAGAAAATAAATGACATTCTTAGTCATAAACATAAGAATGATTATTCATTTACATGACCTGATATCTGGAAATGTGTTCTGTGGATGAAATAATGGTTTTTGTCAGGGCCTGCAATAAGCAGTACTCGGTTGACGGTGTCTATTAAAACACCTTTTGGAATGGCTCTTTTCTGATTTATTACTTTGAGTTTTGGTGCTGACCTATTACTTGAGATTTTACAAACTATAATACGCAACATTCTCTTGTCTTGATGGTGTGAATTGAAAGTTTTGAATCACTCTATCCCTCAATGGACTTATTTAGTAGTCTGATTTGCAGGTTCCTTCTCATGAATTGATGGGGATACAAGATGGTGCTGCAGCATTACCGCTGTCACCACTTGGCGAGGCTTGTTTAAGAATGGATTTGACTGCCATACATGAGATTTTAGAAAAGCTTGGGTATAAAGATGATGAGGGTGCAGCAACTGAGGTTTGTTTCTGATATAATAAAATGGTAACAGTAATGGAATGCTATTAAAGCAACCATCTGGACCTTTATTGTCACTTTAATTAGAGATTCAAAACTTGTTTTCATTATGTCAAGTTATGGTGTTTTTTGAAGATCTCTTAAGGAATATTTTCATTTTCTTTTTTGCTATGCTAGATCCATGGAATTGAAAATTAAGAAATTGATAAATCATTCTAGCTTCAAGTTTCTGCTTTGCTATGTTAGCATCATTTTGACCTTGAACATTTGAATGCTTTACTTATGATTTTAGTAATGATAATATTAAAAGAATGTCACTTGATATTTCTTGATTGGTCTTTTTAATATTGCTTGATTCTCATAATTTCACCATTAGCATTTATTTAGTTAATGTTTTATGTATTTCCATGCTCATGTTTGTATACCTTTGCCATTTTTCCCCTAGTGATTTTACATGGATGCTGGTGAATAATCACTTGATTCTTAGATCCCATAGATTGCACTCATCCTGTGTTTGCATCTCCTTTATTTCACACGTGTCATTGATTTCTTACATATGCCTGACTAGTTCGGCTGTAACATTTTTTCCTATGACCTGCTTGCGTTTTCTTTTTTTACTGTCTTGTAGCTCTCGTTCCAGATGTGGACCAACCAAATGCAGGAAATATTAAATTCAAAGAAGAAGGGAGATGTTGCTTTCCGGCACAAAGATTTTAGAGCTGCCACTGAATTCTATTCCCAGGTTAATTGGTTTCTATTTTTTTTGCTAGATGACCTTTGAGATTGGTTGAAGTGGATAAAATAGGTTTATTAATGTGGAGAGTACAGGTAGAGGTGGTGTTAATGAATTTACAATCAAACTAGAAAAAAAGCCTATCTTTACAGAACTTTGAGATCTCAAAAGTAGGATTCTTTTAGTGGGGTTATGTATTTCTGATGCAATCAGAAGTTACAAATTGTTCTATCAATTGTTATCAAAATTTCCAAAATTGAGCTCACATTTTATCATTTTGCAGTTCATTAATATTGGAACCATGGTTTCCCCAACCGTTCATGCACGCCGAAGTCTATCCTACCTCTTGAGTGACATGCCACAGGAGGCCCTAAATGATGCACTGCAAGCCCAGGCAATATTCCCTATTTGGCATATTGCATCTTATTTACAAGCAGCAGCTCTTTTAACAATGGGAAAGGAGAATGAGGCAAAAGCAGCTCTAAAAGAGGCATCAACTCTTGAAAATAAAAGGAACACAAATGCATGATAGTAGGACAAAGGTCAAAATAAATCTCTTCTTGGATTGCTCATTTCCTTAAGATGACTACCAATGGTGAACACGAGCTTAATTTCAAATCAGGATGATCCAAGGTTTTTTTGAGTTGACCTCACAGCAAAAAACCTGGCTGTGAAGGGCTCCGATCTACTGCATGCATTGATTGGTTGTCATCTTGAAGAATTCTTTCGAAACATTTTTGATGGGTTAGGTTTGGTCAGTTACTGGGTGTTGCCATTTTGGTCACTCATGCACATATGAACAATACCCTTGTTTCTGTTTGCTGACCTTTTCCAATACAAAAATCTGGAGGAATAATTAAGACATTCTTGTGACAGATTACATGTTTGTAGATGGAATCACCTGTTGTTTCAAATTGCTTTTAGAGGGTGAAAATAAATTGTTGTAATCCTTGTAATTTATGTACAGTGCTATTGGTTGTGGCTGCACAAGCAGAGGTGGAAATGGTGTTTTTGTATTCCAAGTTTTTTAATCAAATATTCTTTGCTTTTCAGCAGTGGCTGCTTGTTGTGTAAATATAGAAGTTTGATCTCAAAGCCCAGCAAAATCTCCGGCCACGGTAAAATCCTGTCTTTTCCGTTCTCATGATGAGCAGCTGGACATAACATGTCAATTCTCACGAAACATCAGATCAATGTAAAGAGAAAGCAGGAGCCATTATCAACATGCCTGAATAAAATAGGAGCCATTATCGCAAGTGGAGCTAATTCTATACGTCGAAGGTCTCTCAACTTACCATCTAAGCGGTGACTGTCTAATCTTTTTGCGATTTAAATGGCAAGTCCATAAATGTATTCTAGCAATTCTTAGATTGAACATCTACAACGTAGATAAATATTCCAGAAGAAATTTTCTTTTTTACAACTTTCCTAGGATCTGAACAAAAAATGGTAACAATCTAAGAGTTTTGGTGATAGCTTGTTAGAGTTTGCTTAGTAAACAGCATTCAAGTACTACCTCTCAGCCTTTTTTCTTCTGTTTGTGTCATGGTAGGAGGTGCATCCCTAGGGCTGGACAGTTCAATGGGCCGATCCAGCTAATACCAGACTGGGTAACCAAGGAGCCCTGACTGAACATAAGAAAAGTAGGAGCAAACCCTAGAAGTGGGAACGAACCATGCCAGGGCTTGACCACCCTTCTGGGTTCACATTCTGTGTGTATGGGGTGAATTTGGGTTGATGCTAGTCCCATGAAGACCTTTTTCGACAGTCGGAATAGAAGGGAAAAAAAACTAGTAATTGCTTAAAAAATTATGAGAAAAGGCCCAACCGATGACCTCTTGAACAAGTGCATCCTAATGCTCTGCGACGGGGCTATGGACCCAAGTTATTTTCGTTTTTCAATAATCTAATATTAATATTTAATTGACATTTGATTTCTGTTTCCCTGGTAAGGCAATAAGCACTTCATATCATTCTCTTTCACGACACTGGATTTAAGAGGTAGCAGGA
>Ga0307515_10015080_pt1 | contig 14270 bp, 14 predicted proteins | sample 17_EM_MG_FD_194513 | JGI IMG/M metagenome (GOLD analysis project Ga0307515, IMG submission 194513) | Populus trichocarpa ectomycorrhiza microbial communities from riparian zone in the Pacific Northwest, United States - 17_EM | ecosystem: Host-associated > Plants > Roots > Unclassified | place...
ACCCTTATCCTGCCAAATCCCCATGGTTTCTGCTGCCCATTGGCTGACTCCAACACCGGTGTTCTCGGCCCAGACGCGGACTTGAAGAGTCGGCATCTGGATTGTATTAGCATCTGCGACGACTGATATCGGCAACCAGAAGGCATCACATTACATTTTACCTTCTCAAAGGTGGTCAATGATTCAGTGGTGGATATCGAATGCTTGTTACTCTAAACAATCGTCGGGAGTGTTGAATATATCGTCAAGGGTGATGCGATGCGGCAGCAGAGGTGAGGAGGGTGTGTCGAAGGTTCTGGAGATTGTAAGTAAGGTGGGCAGGCAAGGGAAATATATATATGGACTTGGAGGGTTCTCTTGATCCGGTGACATCATCTTGGCTGCAATTCAGCTAGGAGGCAATTTGCTTAGCATCATCTAAGCGCCCTGATTTGTCGACTGAACGCTTAAGTTCATCACAAAGACAACTAAAAGCATGCTCTGCAGTCATATCTCACTCGTTTGTCCTTGCTCTAGTTCTTGTACCCCGCGATGACGTCGCTGAGTCGGTATCCAAGGAGAATGCACGGTTGATGTAAGGTACGAACTTAAGATAAAGTGACAACCATAAATCAGGCAATGGGCATAGGAGGGTCTTGTGAGGGTGCAAAACAATCGCCCTGACGAGCTGAACGCAGATGCGGTATGCGTTTCCAGATCCAAGGGATGTTGAAATTGAGAGAGCGAGTAAACACTTTGCAAACGTGTGAAGGAGGATGCGAGAAATCCTACGAGAGTGGTAGGACCCCTGTTTGGAAAAAGTCAATTGCGGTGCGGCTTTGTCCGAGGACAGCCGGCTTGTAATGGTGTGAGTAGGTAAAAGACCGTCGAGACGCTTCTTAACGTTGTTGCGACAGTTCATTTTGCTAACGAAACATGGATCTTCGTCAACTGTGTCTTTACTGCTCGAAGACATACTCCTACATCGGTGCTTACATCACTCACCTCCATCGCAACCACAAAGAAAGGATAGTATACGTATCAGCCGAAAAACCGCCAGATGATGGTTTCGCGATCGAGCACGATAGTATTCCACTTCAATTCGTTCATGAACCGCATCACGACCCTTTTCTTCACCCTTCCAATGATGATTCCAGCGATACAGAAGCCGACAGCAAGAATGCATGTATCGATCCAGAGCAACCTCCAGTTCGGACACGTATTTGTGGACCTCCACACTTGGACGACTGTCTAGCAGGCATGCCTAGTAGTAACAAGTATTTCGATATCTTCGACGATGAAATTGATCTATGGTCACCGTTTTCTCGCGAGGAGGAGTATCGATTAGCGCACTGGTGCGTCAAGCACAACTTGAGCAGAGCTGCTATCAACGAACTTTTCAGGAACCCTACGATGGCAACCGTCAGCAACTTCACTTCGTCCCACACTTTATTCAAAAGGTTGAACGAAATGTCCTACGCAATGGGCATCGACTCTTGGAAATCCGGCAAAGTGCGTTACATTTGTTTGGCCGATCCAAACAACCTTCACGACGATGATTACACACGTTTCTTTTACCGCAATCCTGTTGACTGCATTGAGTTCCTCACGCAACAGCCTGCGTTCATGGAACATATGTCGTATGCTCCAGCAAAGGAATTCAATGATGCTGAGGAACGTATCTACTCAGATGTGAAATCAAGCGAGTGGTGGTGGAATGAACAGGTACGTTAGTTGAATTTCTTCATAGCTACGATGATTTTGACCGCTTCATTAGCTACGGCGGCCGCTTGGAGCTACGATTGTCCCTTTATTCGGCAGTTCAGACCAGACACATCTTACAACCTATTCGGGCGACAAGAAGGAATGCCCAGTATATTTGAGTCTCGGAAACATCAACTCGACGATTGGATCGAAGCCTTCAAATCTTGCAAACATCCTTGTTGCCCATCTTCCTGTTCCTCCGAAATATCACTTTAAAGAACATCGAAAAACAACTGCCATGAAGGAACCACAAATCCAGAATCGAGAGGTTTTAAGGAAGGTCTTCGAGCTTATTTTTCGTCCTCTCGACACGCTTTCCAACACTGGAAAGCTTGTGCTTTGTGCGGACGGTCGGATGCGGCAATGTTATCCTGTCATCTGTGCATGGACGGCTGACTACTTCGAAAACACTCACTTGCATTCAATCAAGCAGCCCCATTGCCCTGTGTGCGAAGCACCGAAATCGTCGTTTGGAGAAGGGAATTCATTGTCGTGGCAATTGAGAGACTATCGGCTATACTTCCAAAAAATGATACTCACGACTCAGGGAGATGAGACGGAGAGACGGGAAGCAAGACACTATCTGGAGGATCGAGCGGTTGGAACCTCAGAAGGCGTCTTCTGGAATATGAAATGCATCTCTCCGACGACTATTGTTGTACCCGATAATCTTCATACCGTCTATCTCGGTATGCTTAAGCATTTGATGGACTGGGTAACGTCCTTCCTCGAACAACATTCCACGATCGACAAATTCAACCAGCTCTGGGCGATGATGCCTCCATATCCTGGCTTCGCTCAATTCAACATGCCATATAGCCAGATGACGCAATGGAGTGGTAAGGAGATGAAAGCACCCGGGCGTGTGATTGTTCCAGTGTTTGCGGCGACTCTTTTAAACCCTTTGGCGTGCCAAAGGATTCCCTTCACAGAAGCCCTGTTGTGCGTCAAGAACTTAGTGTATTTTCACCTTATGGCACAGTACCGGTACCATACTGAGGCCACAATCGAGTACATGGAGAATTATCTGGAGGAGTTTCATCGTCACAAGGATGTTTTCAATCGATTCCGCGACAGTAAATCTACAAAGAAGGTCTCGGAAGCCTTGAAAGAGCAGCATACTTTGGACAAACAGCAGAACGGGAGAGTGACCCCGCTTGGAACAATCTTTCTGCGGCTGCAAAGCGTCGTCGCGTTGATGAAGAGAGAACGCAAAATCGAGTCAGACATTGCACAACATCTTGTCGACAGATCTGATTTCAACTTTGTGAAGATCATCTCCTGAACCACTTCTCTGACCATATCCGCCAGCTTGGCAACCTCTTGAATGTAAGCTCTGAACTCCCAGAAAAAGTGATGATGGATCATAAACAAGCGTACCGACAATCGAATCGTCATGAGGCCGCCTTCCAGATTCGGCGAACGCAAGCCCGAAAGGAGGTGTTTCAGTATCGAGAGCTGAATGCAAACGCTGCAAAACAACGTCGCGACGATGATATGCCTCTAACCAAAGCGCCTATCAAGCGAATGATGAAAAACCCGCGACCAGAAATCAAGACCCTTGATGACTTGGCCAAGTGGTGTGCAATGCCAAAAGGGGAGCTACAGAATCACATTGCTTGGTGATTCAAGAGATTTGCCGACTTCACAGACTACGTCGATCACGATCAGTATTTCAGTCGTCTTAATGATGCAAAATACATTCGGTACAACGCAGTAGCAATTCTGGTAACGTCTTTTCAATGCGATGAGCAAGCAGTTCGTATGGTTTGTTGCTCTGGGTCCACAAGGTGGAGAAAGCATAAGCCACCAAGAGATGATACAGTGCTTCTCTGGATGGGGACGAGTCTGGATAGCCACTTCAAGTCGACTGCGGGACGCATTCCCACACGGTTGAAGTGTCTTTTGGTCATCGAGGATGCTGAATCGAGCGTCAAAGGGCTTCTAGCCTTGGTTCAGACGTTTGCAACAGGGCCGATATGTCAGACTGCTGGTATGGTGATTGTCGAGGAGAGGCATCAACCTCCGATGCAACCCTTGCACGATGGAAGCTACCGTCGTAAGCCTCTTTTCGGCGTCGGAACCACTTATATCGTCCCTATCAGCGCGATCCAAGGAGCTGTACACCTTCTTCCGCTGACGCCACAGCCAGATAGCTCGCGGTGGTACTTGAGCAACACGATTGACTTGAATGCTTTCAATTTGTTTTACATGTAGATTATTCGACTCGATGCTTGAAGTAATCGTTGCAGCGATATATAGAAATCTGATGTGTTTCCTCTGGGTGTCTTAATTTTTGTAATGGGAGTTGTGCAAGCTTGTGTATAATCGATGTCTCAAGGGATTAAATAGTTAAGAATATTCTTGAAATCAATGGAACAGATCAAAAAACCGTCAAAACGATTAAAATCTAGATGACCAACGTGAAAGAAACAAGTGCAATAAATTAGCCTAAATGACTAAACACGTTTTGAGATGTCGCAACGATGTGATCACATCATTGAACGCTTCGAAGCATGGTGGAAGATTGCAAATAAGTCGCTCGGACTATTTGTGGAGAATGTGGAGAAGGATCGGTGAGTGGGGTCCATTTTCGGAAACCAATTTCTCTTTTTGCTGATGAATACTAGTGACGATAACGCTACCACCTCCTCGAAATGAGCGTCAACGGAGCGTCAATGATTTTTGGTCATGGATCTTGGATAATCTCAGGGCTCTGGAACGACGTTATCCCATAATCAACTTCTCAGCTGCCTGTACTGGCAAAAATGCTAGTGACGATATCGCTTCCGTGTCCTACAATTGAGCACCCACTGAGCGTTGACAATTATTGTGGGGGCTCAGTAAGCTACACAGCAATGAACTGCATTGCATCGTTACTGAATTGAGTCCAACGCGGTCAGTCTTTTCAGTATGTCCTTGTATCCAACTTCACAAATATGCATGCATTGTCTCACAGATCTGATTTTTTTGCTTGTAGCTGTAGAGTCAATATTTAAGAACCCGCAGTCTGCTTTACTGTATCGTTACTTTCGGCAGTCTTTCGAGTCGTATTACCCAGCATTCTAATTCATACCACCATGTCGGATTCAAAAACTTTGAACACCTCATTGCTCGAGGTTATGATCTCTTCCAAAAATGATCTTGTTTTTATTCGTGATTTGAGCGACCTTACTTTGCAAATCATCTTCGATGCTTGGTTGGCTTCAATGAATGTTGGCTCGAAGTGGCCTATTGCTTGGAATAATTGTAGACATGCGCCTTCGTGGCGATTCTATTTACACTGCGGAATTGAGGTGACCGGCAGCCCTGGCATCATATGTATCGTTTGTCATCAAGCTCTTTGCCATCCATCAGAACATGGGACCAGCTAAATGGGGAAACACTTGCTGGCAAAAGCTCACATCGCAAAGTTAAACGAATTATCAGAGTCAGAGGTCACTGAATTGACTAGTTCGACGGTCGATGAAACTGCTTGGGCCATCCTGAAGAGGCAAGGAAGTCGAGGAATCACAATAGTAAGTTCGCAGAGGAAGATTATATTTGACATCCAGGTTGATCCATATTGACCTAAATGACAGACAAAACGTTCCAAGCTGGCAGATAAGGACTTTGAAACTTCCGAATTTCACCAAGACATGTGGAATCGCTACCTCATGTTAGGAATTGTTTCGGCTCACATTCCATGGAACGATATATCAAATCTAGAGATATGACAGTCATATATGGCATTACGCGACGACCTAGTGCTGCTGTCCACTACGGCCCTTAGCAACATTTGCCGGACGGAATATGCACTGACCGTGGATGCAATTAAGAAGCAATTGCCGTTACGAAATCAAGTTAGTTTAGCTTTGGACGGATGGACATCACCGAACAAACTCCCCATAACATCGGTCATTGCTTACTATATGGATCGAAATTGGGCATTACATGATGTTCAACTCGCGTTCGATGAGGTTGATTACCTGTTCTTTTCCTGTTTTGAAAGCTAATTAAGAATGATAGGTTAAGGGCCAACATACTGGAGCTAGGCTAGCTGTACATTGGAGGGACGTGATTGATCGTTTTGAGCTTACCGATGGCCGTTTGCTTGGAATTGCGACTGATAATGCTTCCTCAAATTAGTCGATGACACGCGAGCTGCAATCAACACTTGAGGCCTCTGCAATCAAGTGGCCTGCTTTGAGGAACCACATACTATGCATGGCGCACGTCATACAGCTGGCTTTAGGAGCATTCATGAGCAGTCTTGGTGTAAAAGGCCGCACCAAGTCTTGGGAAGCCCATGAGCATGATCAGCAATTTGGAGAGAATGAAAGCTTTGATATTGGGAGGAGTCCAAGACTTCGAAAAGAGGGCAATGCTAGAATCAATAAGGTGTCGGCCATGAAATCAGGTTTAGCAAAGATAATTGAGAAAGTACGTATTTCATGATATTTTGAAAGTCCTGAAATTGACCTTCACATAGCAGAGAATGCTTGCTGTAATGATTACGCTGACGCCTGGTCTTCGAAACGAGTTCATTGACTGTCAAAAAGCCAAAGTTCACATCGCGGTACTACCGATTATGGATGTGAAGACACATTGGAACTCAACACTGGAGTTGCTCGAGTGCGCCTACCGATTACGCGAATTCACACATGAGTGGCTCCAAAATCCAGAATACACTGATTCCCGGCCACTTTTCACAACTCAAGATGAATGGACCATTGTGAAATATGTCATGGAAGTATTGGGCCCATTTCGATATTGGACCCTGTGGATGTCGAAGAGGCATACCGTCACATTGCATCACGTGATCACAGTGTACAATGTCATTTTCGGTCACATGGACGGTGTGATGCGAGCTTTGGCTAAGAAGAAGACTCCATGGAAGGAAGACAAGTTCTTCGCTGTGAAGTTAGCTCGACAGAAGCTGTCCAAATACTACGCTGAAGTAACTCCAACGACTTGCATGCGTCTCGTTTCCGCACATATCCTCAATCCTTTTCGGAGGTTGCGATCATTTAGAAAGTGGGACAAGAGAATCGATATTAATCCTGAGGACGAGACATCCTATACTACCCAATACCAAGAGGCCTTTCTGAAGTATGTGGAGAATGAATACTGCGCCAAGCATCGACGTGTGCCTGTCAAGAAGCATGAAAGCTTTCCGAGCAGCAATCTCATCCACTCTGCAACAGCTTCAGGATCCTGTCACTCATCCTTTGATCCATATGATTTGTCCAGGGATGATGAAGAATAATTAACGCCTGGCGATGTGGCGGGGATGACACCTTGACAATGCGATCGCGCAGCATGTCTATTGACCGCCGCCAGGCTATATTTCAAATCGCCGCCTGAAGCACCAAAGAAATGGGGGTAAATTAATCCAAATCTCAATCATTACCACTCCGACCCAATGGAGATTAGCAGTACATTTTGGTTGCCGGATATAACCGACTGGTGGCGTCAACAGGAGGAAACGCACTCAAAGTACACCGATCATTCCAATGTGGCGCGCAACATATTCACTATCATACCACACGGTGTCGGAGTGGAGGCCAGTTTCTCCCTTGGCCGAGATGGTATCGGCTGGAGGCAGTCAAAAACCACAGGCGAGACCCTTTGCAAAAAAGTCGTTGTAAGGCTGTTTGCTCGAGCCAATCACGGGAATTTGGCCGGCGCTGACCCATCATCAGATACAACAAACACAGAAAACAACTAGGAAATGAAGAAAGAGGCGGAGGAAAGGAAATTGCACAGAATGCCCAAGGTTCACAACTTTTTGGAGATGTGGCAGGGCAGCCAAAACCTATGTGCTACCCAGAGGGAATCTCGCGCTCAAGACAAGCAGATGACTGCCGTGGGATACATTTCGGACACTGAAGATTGACTTAACTGGAATGGGGACTTAGATAATCCAAATGACAGCGAAGACGATTACGTGGCGGATATTGAATCTGATATAGAGCAAGACAATAGCATCGAGGATCCGGAATGCCCAGAGCAGCGGGATGTGAGCGCTGCCTCAAATGTTCCCGGATTGATTCGGCCAACACGGAAGTCAAAGAGACAGGCTGAACACGTGTTGATGACGGTCAATGCAATTGAAACAAGGAGGAATCAGGGAGTGAAGAAAAAGTAGGACAGAATGCGTCACTGTTTCACCAGCTTCTTTATGTATCTAGACCGAGAGTTGTAGATAGAGATATATCATGGGTGAATAGTGCACAGTAGCTTGTGAATATCGGTTGATAAACAGATGTATAGCAGGCACAATGAAGCTTTTGGCAAGATACCTAAATTTTAGTCGTGTGAGAGTGAACAGTGCAAGAATGTTACTGCGCTTGGCTTTGCCCCAGGGCCAAGTCTTAGTCTGTGAGAAAGACTACCAATAAGATCATATCATGATGAAAACTATCATCGATGGCAGCAGATGTTGAATGGACAATACATTAAAATGAGCGTCAACGGAGTGTCAACGATTTGTGGTATTGTAAGTACGGTAATTACAGATTGATTTGGTCGCTCTTATGCATAACCAATGTATTGGCAGCTATTATAGGCAAAAGAGACAGCAACACGGTCACCGCCCCATTCTGAGAATGAGCGTCATTGGAGCATCAACGATTTTTAGCTTCGCATCTTGGATAATTTATGTTCCCATTGGTTGGAGACATCCATTTATCAGATATTGGCAGCCTTCAGTGGGAAAAACTACAGCAACATGCTCCCTGACGCATCCTGAGAATGAGCGTCAACGACTCAACGGAGTGTCAACGATTTGTGGTTTTGTAAATCCGGTAATTACACAGTGATTTGGTCGCTCTTATGCATAACCAATGTATTGGCAGCTGTGATAGGCAAAAGAGACAGCAACACAGTCACCGCCCGATTCCCAGAATGAGCATCAACGGAGCGTCAACGATCTGTGGTTTTGTAAGTCCGGTAATTACACAGTGATTTGGTCGCTCTTATGCACAACCGACGTATTGGCAGCGTTCGTGGGCAAAAGAGACAGCAACATGGTCGCAACCCCATTCTGAGAATGAGCGTCAATGGAGCGCCAATGATTTGTGGTTTTGTAAGTATGGTAATTACACAGTGATTTGGTTGCTCTTATGCGTAACCGATGTATTCGCAGCTTTTATAGGCAAAAGAGACAGCACCACGGTCACCGCTCCATTCTGAGAATGAGTGTCAACCGAGCGTCAATGATTTTTAACTTCGCATTTTGGATAATTCATGTTCCGATTGGTTGCAGACATCCATTTAACAGATATTGGCAGCCTCTACTGGGAAAAACAACAGCGACATGCTCCCTGTCGCATCCCGAAAATGAGCGTCAACGGAGCGTCAACAGTTTTAGTTGTAGCATAGTTGGTATTCAAGGCATCGCACGAATCTTTGCGTTCATAACGGAATTATTGACCACCCTGTTAGGCAAAAATACTATCTATCAAAGGTAAAACACCGATTCCAAAATAATCGATATTGCAAGCTGCAAAGCATGCAAAAACATATCCTTGGTTGTTGAAAACGCGATTTTGATAAGATACTATTAACATACTGCAAAAACAAGTGGCTTAATTGAATCTATCGATGGATCCGCTGGGCGACCCACTGACAACCCGCCCGATTCAGATGGGTTGGGAGTTTCCAATCAAACCGTACCCGAGTTGACAGTTCAGCTTTATTGACAACCCGGACCGCCAATTTGGCAGCGGTTCGGTTTGGACCCGGACCCGGACCCAAAGTGACGGTCAGGAACCGTTGCTAACACTACCAACAAAGGCCAAAAGGCTTCGTCTTGCCCATCATTGTAGCCTGCGCGGAGGCAACTCCGGTGATTCTCTCTCTAAGCCCCTTATAGCTAGTGTTAGCAACGGGTCCGAGTAACCTGCAAGCGGTCCGGGTTTGGACCACAAAAACGGGTCTGTTTGGTTCCAGACCCGTCCAAAAACCTGACCTGCTGCCTCTTGGCAGGCCAATCCAGAACCCGTGCCGGTCAACCTGCGGGATTTGCCGAGTTCGCCTAGACCCGTCAGTTCTAATCTCCGGTTCTGCATTTCGGGTTTCACTATTTATCATCGCATTCAGATATGCTACTGTTAGTCCCAAAATATTGACATTGGTACATCACTGTGTGTTTTCGATGTATCGGCCGCCTTAATGGTCAGAATGAACAGAGACACGTGCCCTACCACATCCTGAAAATGAGCGTCAACGGAGCGTCAACGATTGTTGGCCTTGCATCATAGATAATCACAGCGCGATGTGGCCGTTATTTTCTATATTCATCATTTTGACTGGTTTTGTACCTCAAAAGGCTCAAGAGGACTTAGTTGTAGCTCTGTAAATAAAATAAGTTGTTACTGTCCCGGAGGATGTGGCGGGAATATCCCGTCCATATTTGCCTTTAAAGGCTGCCATATCCTTGTTTATGGATGCTTGTGCTCAAGTACCACTCATATTACCGAAGATGCAAGACCAAAAATCATTGACACTCCGTTGACGCTCATTTTCAAGATGTGGTAGGGAGCGTTTCGCTTTCTGTTTCAACTATAAAGACTGCCAATACTTCGTTTATAACAGTGTATGACCTGTTGCCCCCCAGATTACCCAAAACACACTACCAACAATCGTTGACGCTCTGTTGACGCTCATTTTCAAGATGGGGCAGGGAGCATGTTGCATTCTCTTTTTCCTATAGAGGCGGCCAATACGTTGTTTATGACTGTCTGCAACCTGTTACCCTACAAATTACCCAAGATACACGACCAACAATCGTTGACGCTACGTTGACGCTCATAGTCAACATGGGGCAGGGAGAGTATTGCAGTCTGTTTTACCTATAAAGGCACGCTGAAATTCGGTTATGACTGTCTGCAACCTATCAGCGGTGTGAATACCCAGGGTGCGAGACCAACAATCGTTGACGCTCCGTTGACACTCATTTTCATGTATTGTATACTCAATATCTGCTGCCGTCCATAATGATATAAATTTATATTTGGACTTATCGGTTCCCTTTCCGTCCGATTAAGACTCAACCCATTGGCACAGCCGAGCCCAGTAATATTCTGGCACAGGCCTCTCTCATTCTACAAAGTTGATATATTTCTCTGAATATTACATTTCGCCAGCTATAGTTTTATTTATGAACAATTATCCTCATGAGACTGCTCACTATTCTCCCATAACATATCTATACGTGAAATTCTCGGTCAAGCAACATACAGAACCTGGTGAAAACATATTGACCCAATGTGTCCTACTTTTTCCTGTTTCCCTTATTCCTCCTTGTTTCCATTGCGCTGACAGTTATCAACCCATTTTCAGCCTTTTTCATTGACCTCCATGTTGGCCAAATCAATCCAGGAATATTTGGTGCGCCACTCACAACCCAGTCCTCTGGGCTTTCCGAAGCCTTGATGTCATTGTCTGGCTCTATATTGGATTCATCGTCTGCCTCGCAGTTCTCTTCACTGTCACTTGAATTATCCAAATCACCATTCCAGTTAAGCCAATTTTCGGTGTTGGAAATGGTTTCAGGGGCACTACCCTCATCACTTTCGGCTGGATGACGGTCGATTCTTTTAATTCGGCAGATGTTTAATACTTGAGTTCGTCCTCCAGGGAGGTCCTTTGCAGACAAAGCTGGTGCCAAAGGTGATCTTTCTGACAATTTAAATGCAGCCGCACCATCATGTTGAAAGTTTGACCAGGATGCACTGATGATCTCTTTGGTATCTGAAATGTATCCTACGGCTGTCATTTGCATGTTTCGGGCGTGGGATTCCTTCTGTGTAGCACGTAGGTTTTGGCTGCCCTGCCACATCTCCACAAGTCGTGGACCTTAGCCATTCTGTGCAATTATCTTTCCTCCGCCTCTTTCTTCAATTCCCAGTCGTTTTCAGTTTCCATGTTATCCAATGCAGCGCAATCGCCCGCCAATATTCCCTTATTAGCTCGAGCAAACTGCCTTACTACCACTTTTTCCCGAAGCATCTTGCCAGTGGTTTTAGACTGTCTCCAGGCAATAACGTCTCGCCCAAGGGAAAAACTGGCCTCGACTCCGACACCATGTGGTATAATAGAGAATATGTCCCATGCCACATTGGAGAGATCGACGTACTTTGAGTGCGTTTCCTCTTTCTGGCATCACCATTCGGTGATATCCGGTAACCAAAATCTACTGCCAATCTCCATGGGATCGAGGTGGTAATCATTGAGATTTGGATTAACTTGCCCCCAGTTCTTTGGTGCTTCAGGAGTTGGATTGAAATATAGCCTTGCGGCTGTCTATAAGCATGTTGCACGATTGCTTCGTCCGGGTGTCATTTCAGCCATGCTTTTAGGTGTCAAGTAATCTTCATCATCGCTGGGCAAATCATATTGGTCAAAAGACGATTGACCAAATCCAGAAGCCATTGCTGTCACGGCTTGAGTAGCGAGTAATGGATTGAAGGGTATTTAGGAATAGTATTTGGTGATACGGAAGGAATTAGTGTTACGGAGAGGCGGAAACGTGAGTAGACACGGAGAAGGTGCGGGAAGATGGTGGTGGTGTAATTTGTTATGATAAGGAAGTGGATTGAGGTGTTGCGACGTTGGATGTTGTGGCATGATTGTATTGATAAGAGTTGTGTTGGTGGTTTGTAAGATCATGGTTGGATATTCGGATGGTACATCAGAGCATGAGGAATGATTCGAGGGTGGCAGACGAAGTGTATATAAAGAGAGGTTGTTTGGTGTTGGAGGATTTCCTTTTTTTCTCTCATTACTCATTCTCTTGTATAGCAAAGCAAGTGCGACTTTGAACCAGCTCTGACTCTTGTCTTGTCCGGACCTCTTCGATACAAACTTCGAAAGTATTTCGCCCTGATTACGATATCACACTATTGTTACTAATATCACCTCCATCCGACCCCGCCCATTACAATTGCAGAGGGGAAGATATTGCGGTGTGGGACATTTTCGGGTTTAATGACGGACATTCGTCGATGGTTGGCACAGTATTAGTTCTCCACATACTTTAAAAAGGCCTCCGGATATTGGGTAGTACATCAGCAAAATGTCAATCGGTCTGGAAGCCATACAGACAGCTCCCAGACACTCTGGTCGCCCTCACCAATGCTTCTAAGTACTTCCAGATGCTCCCAGTGCCCCCTGGAGCTTTGCAATGTGCTCTCAGACTCTGCAAGAGCATTCTCAGGTGCTCCTGAAAGCACCTGCAGTTATAGAGGTGCATTCAGGATGCTACAAGATTTGACTATTAGAATAGTCAAATTTTGGAGCTGCTGAGACCTCAGCCCAGGTTGGCAGGAGACTTCAAGAGCAGCTGAGACCTCGGCACAAGCTCTGCGGGAGACTTGATGCCATATTCTCACCAGTGGTTCTTAGCATTCCAAAACCACAAGGCATTTCGTCTATCATATTCGTCTTTGTTACATTCACAAGATTAGCTACATCATAATATGGCATGTATTATCAAAGTCTCTCTATATATATACATAGGGAGATACAGGGATACCGGAGATAGACTCAGCGAAAACAAGTATATATTTGGGAGACCCTGGGGTAGATAGATATCATCTCATTATACGAAATACACACTCTATCTTTCCCAGCTCTTGGTCTCATGCACTCTTGCCGAGCTTTCATAGATCCACGCAATTTGTGTGGTTTCTCACGCACTATTTGCCAAGCTTTCATAGATCCACACAATTTGTGTGGTTCATCATGGCCTGGGATCCCTTCATATCCTGTCACCCTCTTCCTACGCTCCTTGAGCCAGAACCACTCTTTCTCACTAATTCCCTTCGGATGCCCTGCGAGGTGCAGCGGAGTGTTGATGATGGGCTGTCTGCCTTCTAGCTCCACCGTTTCACCACACCGTGATTGAGTGAACTTAGAGATGCACTCCGAGGCCGTGATCATGCCAGTTTGGAGATGCCTTGGGAGCCCGCGATGGTGCGAACTTGGAGGCCATAATCGAGCGAGTTTGGAGATACACTGGGAGGCTGGGATAGAGCGAGTTTGGAGATGCACTTGGAAGGCCGTGATTGTGCGAACTTGGAGTCCGTAATTGTGCAAGTTTGGACATACACTTGGATGCTATGATCGAGCAAGTTTGGAGATACACTTGGGGGCTGTGACCGAGGTAGTTTGGAGATGCACTTGGAGGCCCTGATCGAGTGAGATTGGATCAGTACTTGGAGGCGGTCAATCTGGAGGCGGAAGTTCAGGAGGGAGGCGCGATGGGAACTGAGACTCTATTCATCGGTTAATTCATAATTGTGCGAATGTAGAGAATTGAGTCCAACATGGTCTGCCGAGAGATGAAAGACTGGCTGGGAGCAGGAGACAGCCGATGTTGGGATGATGCAGTATGCGGTGTATGCAGTACTCAGTGTATGCTATACCCGGTGTATGCTGTACTCGGTGTATGCTGTACTCGGTGTATGCTGTACTCGGTGTATGCTGTACTCGGTGTATGCTGTACTCGGTGTATGCTGTACTCGGTGTATGCTGTACTC
>Ga0307515_10015081_pt1 | contig 14269 bp, 13 predicted proteins | sample 17_EM_MG_FD_194513 | JGI IMG/M metagenome (GOLD analysis project Ga0307515, IMG submission 194513) | Populus trichocarpa ectomycorrhiza microbial communities from riparian zone in the Pacific Northwest, United States - 17_EM | ecosystem: Host-associated > Plants > Roots > Unclassified | place...
CTCACGTTCCTCTCTCTTTCTCCCTCTCCATCATTGATTCTCTCTCTAGTCATCCACCCGTGGCAGCCATTGGTCTCTTACCACCATCATTACCATCGCCGCTGCCAACCACAAGAGCCCTATTTTTTAACATGTACTAAAACTCTTATTTATATCTTATAAATGATAATATATTCTTTTCTCATATATTAGGTGATTTTTTTTTAATATATGAGGGTTGGAGAGCTACGGTCGTGGTTCGTGATGCTACTGACGATGTTGTGCAATGCTTTCAATACTTGGTTTTCATCGTGTTGTTCTTCACTTGACGAGGTTAGGGAGGCTGAACATTTGGAAAATGCAATAAAAGAGGATGAGGTTGTTTATCATGCACGAATGCTAGTGGTTCTGATGGTACAGGCCCATCGATGAGTTAATTTGTTGGATGTAGTTATGTTGTTTAATTTATAATTGAATTTCTATTGTTTATTGTAACGAATTGTTTTGGTGTTGCAATTGAAGGTTTTTTTTAACTATGGAATTACTTACTATGATATCAGGTTAATTTTTTAAAATGGTTGTGTTGAATTTGTTGTGATCAACAACTTGTTGGCGTGCGTATGCTACATGCACATCTTAATAGGTCATGTATGTAGTACATACACAACTAGTGTTTCTATGTTAGAGTGAAAAATATTTTCTCAACCGTGCTTTTGGAAAATATTTTGGCCTATTATGCTAATGTGAAAAAAAAAAAGCTCAATAAAAGATGAGATGAAAAGGGTTGAAGGCAAGGCATGTCTATATCATATAATTATAGGCGCAAAACTAGCTCCATCAAGAATTGATGGGATTAGCCTTTAACGTTTTTTTGGTGATATATAGAGGATAATAGATCATTGGCCATCACTACGTTGCAGGTTGAAAAAAAATTAACATAAAAAATAATATCTAGAAATTGGTAATGTTTTTTATTCTAGTAGAAAAAAAGAATTTTAACCATGTAAGGATTGTTCCTATGTGACCTGGTCGATTTGATGGATCCAAATACAACCTAGACAACCAGTAAAAAAGTAGTTTGACCCAAAATAAATATTCAAAATGATGATTTTTTTATAAATATTAAGACGGTAACATATTAGATTGATTTGAATAAACCTGAATTAACATGCGAGAACACCATAGAAAGCAAATAAAAAAAATTATGGAGCCTAATTTTCAATAAATTCAATATTGAATGATGATATTGGAAAAAAAACAATATAAAAAGGATAAAAAAAAATGACCCGAGTCAACCCAGGTTAACCTCCAATAGAAAGCAAATTGAAATAACTTATGAATCTTAATTCTCAATCAACATAGTGTTAAAAAATAAAAATGAAAAAAAAATCAATTAAACACAAGGACACCAAAAAACAACTTGAGTTAACTCGGGTTAATAAGTCAAACTTGTGACCTAAGTCATGAGACGAGGATAGCCTCATAGAAAACAAACTAAAACAAGTCACGAAACCCAGTTTCTAATCAACCATATATTGAAGAATATAATTGATTAAAAAAATTCAGTTAGTAAAAGTGAAAAAAAAATTATAGTCAACCAAACTAACTTGTCAAACTCATGGTCTGGGTCATAAGATTATGATAACCTCAAAAAAAAGTAAATTAAAAAAAAATTATGAAGTCCAATCCACAATAAACCTAATATTAAAGGATGGAATTAAAATTAAAAATTTAATTAAAAAGGACACAAAATAACTCAAATCAATTTGAGTTAACCTACTAAACCCGTACGTAACCCTAATCACGAGATTGAGATAACCTCATAGAAAACAAATCACAAAACTTAATTTCCAAACAACCCAATGTTTATAGATAACATTGAGAAAAAAAAGTCACTTAAAAAAGAAAAAAAAATTCGAATCAATCGTGTTAACCTATCAAACTTATGGTCCGGGTCATGAAATTGAGAGAACCTCATATAAAATAAAGTAAAAGAATTACGAAGTTTAATTCCTAATAAACCTACTATTGAAGGATAAAATTAGATTTAAAAAAAATAAAAAAAGCCAAAGAAGGGGGGGAAACTATTCCAGTTAATAGTGATTTTGAGGAAGGGTATAATAAAACCCCCTTCTTTTTTAGTTTTTGTTAACTAGATAATTGACACACTCTACGTTGTGGATTATATTAAAAAAAATTAATGTAAAGAAATTTTTAGGCATTGTCAATGCTTTTTCTAGTAGAAAAAAAAATAAATCTTGTGAGAATTGATTTGATGCGATTCAGTTGTCTTGGCAAGTCCAAAGGTAACTTAAATGACAAGTAAAAACATAGTTTGAGTCAAAATAAATATTTAAAATAAGAGTTTTTTTAATAAACATTGAGACAAAAATATATTAGATTGATTTGAGTCAACTCGAGTTAACCTGTCAATCCACAAATAAAGTCATGAGATCATGATAACCTTATAAAAAGTAAATTAAAACAAATTATGAAACTCAATTTCCAATCAAACCAATGTCGAAGGATGACACTGAAACAAAACTCATAAAAATAACCCAAGTCAACCTGATGTAATCTATCAAACTCGCGACCGGGTCATAAAATCAGAATAATCCTATAGAAATCAAATTGAAATAAATTATGAAGCTCAGTTCTCGATTAACTTGGTGTTGAAAGATCAAATTAAAAAATCGATTAAAAAAAATGACTTGAGTCAACTAGAGTTAACCTGCCAAACCTGTGATCCAAGTCATGAGATGGAGATAACCTTATAGAATGTAGATCAAAACAAATCACAAAAATTAATCCCCAGTCAACCCAAAGTTGAATGATAAAAATAAAAAAAACTCGAGTCAACTTGTTAAACTCGTAGTCTTCATCATCATTCTATGATAATCTTATAAATATTAAATTAAAAAAAATTATGATTTTTAATTTTTTAAAAAATTAATATTAAAAAATGAAATTAAAATTAAAAATATATATAAGAAAACAAATACTATTCTTTTTTTTTAGTTTAACGTGGGTGTCCGAGCCAGCTTGCACGCACCTCGACTAATCTCACGGGCCCTGAAGTTAACGACCATGTAAGCCTCCAGTGGCCATCATATGAGCAACCATAGGGCTCGAACCTGAGACCACAGAGGGAGCAAACCTCTTGGTTCCAAGCTTTTATCACTGCGCCACCACTTAGATGGTTATACAAATACTATTTTAATGTGAGAAGAGTTGGAGTAGAAACCGTCCAAGTTTTTTTTTTTTTTTTAATTAGTGTACACAGAGATTTAGGCTAATTTCTTTTGAAGAATAAACATTTCTTTTCATAATTCTTTTTTCTGTGGTTCTCTCTCCCTTGTCCTCTCCACTATCTGACACACTGCTCTGTATATGGCGTAAAACCTTGATGCCTGATAGTGCAAGCAAAGCAAAGGAAGCACTCCACCGTTTTTGTTTTTCTTTTATTTATTTTTTTAATTTCCTTCACTAAAACACACTGTATTCCTCTTTGTCAGTAAAAATCTGCTTTTCTCTCTCTTCTCTCTTCTTTTTGCCCCTCAACACTGCTATAAGCTCCTTGTTTAGTGCTTGCTTCACTAGCAAAACCCACCCTTCAAACTCTCTCCCGTCTTTCTTTCTCTCTTCTCCTCCACCACCCATTTGTTATACTCTTTTTTCCTGTCCAAATTCTCTTCTTCTTAGCCAAAACCTTCTTGTTTCCTCTACAACCACTGTGGAAAGTGTTTAAGCTCAGTGTCATCAAATTAGACAAGTTCATTCTTGATGGTATCTTGTCTTCATATTCTTTAAGCCATTTCTATTTCTAGAGCTAGAAAAGAAATAAACAGGGTTTCCAACTAGCTGCCATGCTCAATCATTTTCTTGTATTTTAGGGAGTGTTTGAGTGTTGACTCTCTCTCTCTCTCTCTCTCTCTCTCTCTCTCCCACTGACTTTCATGAATAGGGAAGGATATGTGTGGAGAGAGAAAGAGGTTATTTTGATCATATTGGTTTTGCCAGTTCCTGAGTCTACACTGTTACTGAATTATTCTGCTTCTTTCCTTTTCTTCTAAGTTGACCATAGAAGTGAAAGTGAGATGGGTATTCATGAAGGTCTAGCTAGGTGGTTAATGAAACGTCTGTTGCTTTGAGCTTTTTTTTATCAAAAGATTGGCCACTGTAGTCTTACCTCATCATATAACCCCCCACCCCATCAAAGCAACTGCAACTCAATTGCCTCAAGAAAAGTCCAAAGCTGCTGTGAATCCTAAGATTAGGTCTTTTTTTTTCTTATATACAACTGATCTTTTAGTTTTTGAGGGGGTCAATTTGCAAGAAAGAGGAGTTAATTTCTTAGATAAATATGGTGTCAAGAATTAATAGGTTCTATAGTTTCCTAGTTAGTTTTTGTTGCTTCTAGAAAAATAGATGATGCCACTTACTAAAAACCGCCTACGATTTTAAGAAAACAAACCGCTTTTTTTTTTTTTTTTTTTTAATTCTAAGCATTAAGCCTCTCAATTCTGCTTCCTGTCTGGTTCTTTCTCTTTTGGTCTCCAAACAAACAAACAAGGCACAAGTGAAATAATTGCACAAAAAAGGGAGAGGAAAGACATGGAACTTTCAAGTCGTGAGGGGGAGATCCCCATTCCATTAAATGCATTTGGCGGGGGTCATGGGCACTTGATCCAATACGATCATGCTGCAACCCACAACCACATCATCTCTTCCACGGCACCCCAAATCCCCTCCAACAATGGCCCTTCCATAACCACAGCAAGTATAGATGATAATCATGTGCCTTACAAGAAAATGGTTAGGTACAGAGAATGCCTCAAGAACCATGCAGCTGCCATGGGAGGCAATGCCACTGATGGGTGTGGTGAGTTCATGCCTAGTGGTGAAGAGGGTAGCATAGAAGCTCTCACTTGCTCAGCCTGCAATTGTCACAGAAACTTTCACAGAAGAGAAATTGAAGGTGAACACACCTCATGTGGAGATTGCTACCATAATAACCCACATTTCAACAGGGTTGGAAGGAAAGTTATTTTAGGCCACCAAACGAGCATTTTAGCTCCTGAAGCTTTAGGGTACCCTACAGCCACTGGTACTCTAGTACCCCCAAGAGCAGCAGCACCCCACCATCAAATGATAATGTCTTACAACATGGGGTCGCTTCCTTCAGAATCTGATGAGCAAGAAGATGGAGGTGGAGTGGTGATGGCCCGGCCTGCACAGTTGATGAAGAAAAGGTATAGAACAAAGTTCACACAGGAACAGAAGGAAAAAATGCTCAACTTTGCAGAGAAAGTTGGGTGGAAGCTACAAAAGCAAGAAGAAACTGTAGTGCAACAGTTCTGCCAGGAGATTGGAATCAAGAGAAGAGTCCTCAAGGTTTGGATGCACAACAACAAGCTCAATCTTGCCAAAAAGAACCCCTCCACCACTACTATTTAAAAAAATAAATATAAAGAAGATTAACCCTAAACATTGCCATCTCTCTCTTAATTAGCTACATTTGGTTTAACCCTACTTGTTACTTAAAAGTAATTACTCTGCTACCCTTTTACACTATCTTCTTTCCTTTCTTTTCTTTTTTTTGGACCTGTTTCTTGAGTTCTCTTAATATTTACTACTAAGTAATAATTAGATTGGTTGTGTAATATTGTTAAGCAGTTAATTTAGGAAAATTGGGGTTTATTGGAGTTACTGTCTGAGTGTTTTTAGTATGTATAAGTGGATTGCAAAACTTGAGTCTTAAGTTACTAATCTATTTAATGATCTTTTTATCGTAATGCAGTCCATTACATGGATGCAAGAGCTTATCAATTAATTATCTCCTTCACCATCTTTATTAATTCTAATTATATTAAGTATAATGAGATGGTTACACATAGATTTACATACACTTTATATTTATCAATTAATTATCTCCTTCACCATCTCTATTAATTCTAATTATATTATAGTGAGATGATTACATATAGATTTACATAAATTTTATATATCAAATATAACATAAAATTATGCAAACAAATCAAAACAAATTATAATAATAAAATATTTAATTTTATTAAATCTCATCTAATTAAGATCTTCAATTAGTATGAATTAATTAATTCTAATTGTTTCACAATATTCTTTAATTAATAGTCTCCTCCCATGTATGCTAAAAAGATTATCAGGATGGAATATTGATATGGCTGCAGTTATGCTAGCTTAACATTCTTAAATTTTTTAGATAATAGTGCTAAACATTCTAAATTGTACTTGAAAGTACTTGTTTTTTTTTAAAAAAAATAAATTGCAATATTGTTTTCATCATATCTTCAAAAACCAATCAATAAATACATACATACATTCATAAACATTCTATTTTTTTTTTAGATAATAGCATAGTTATTAAACCCGACTCGGGAGTTGACCCGATCAAGGGACCAAGTCCCGGGTTTCATGGGTCAACCCGGAAAAATTAAAAAATATATATTTAAAGTTTTAATATTTCATATGAAAAAATTAAAAAAAATTCATGTACATATAAGCTATACATATTGTAAATAATGAAGTTTAAAAGAATATTTTAAAAAACTTTATCCCACATTAAAAAAATATTATGTTAAGCTTTTAAGTTGAAGTATTTAAACCAAAAAAATTTGTTATCCCGCATTGAAGAAATAACTTTTTTCTCAGGAACATAGAGTATATATACTAATGGATTTCGAATCTCACATTGAAAAAACATAATTTTTTTCTTGAGAACATAGAGTATATATACGAAAGGGCTTCAAATCATACATTGAAAAGATACTATGTTATCCTTTATCCCACATTAAAAAAATATAATTTTTTCTTGGGAAGATAGAGTATATATATTAATGGGTTTCAAATCTCATATTGAAAAAACATAACTTTTTTCATGGGAACATAGAGTATATATACGAAAGGGCTACAAATCCCACATTGAAAAGATATTATGTTATCATTTTAAATTGAAGTATTTAAACCAAAAGGTTTTTTATCCCATATTGAAAAAACATAATTTTTGTCTTAGGAACATAGAGTATATATACTAATGAGTTTCAAGTCCCACATTGAAAAAACATAACTTTTTTCATAAGAACATAGAGTATATATACGAAAGGTCTTCAAATCCCACATTGAAAAGATATCACTACAAGATTTCACAGTTTTACCGACGGAAATATTCTGTCGGTATGTGATTAAGATTTTATCAGTAATTTATTTACCGACGTCCTCACCGATAGAATACGTCCGTCGGCTTTCCTTTTGTCGGTAATCACCGACGGAATACGTCCGTCGGCTTTCCTTTTGTCGGTAATCCCAGAGTCCGTCGCTATATTTGTCGGAAAAATAAAAAAACATTTGCCGATGGTTTTACAGACGGAAATTTCGTGCCAAAAAAATAAATTTCCCGCTTGAAATATACCGACGGATTTAGCCCGTCGGTGATAGTGTGACATACCAACGGATTTAAACCGTCGGTAAAATTGTCGGTGAATGTTTGGAATACCGACTGAAAATATATGTCTGTACATTCGTCGGTCATTGTGGCAGGCACTGTAAAAGACCGACAAATTATGTCCGTCGGTAAAGTTATCGGTGAGTGTATATTACTGACCGAATATATCCGTCTGTAAATTCGCCGGTGACTGTGGCAACTGCTGTCAAATGCCGACGGATATATTTCGTCGGTAAAACCCTCTGTGATTATTTTTAAATATGTTTTTAAAAAATTATTTAGAATACATAATATAAAATTATATAAATTAATGGTACTAAAAACAATTATGCAAATAAAATTTTTATTAAACATCAAAAACAAAAGAAATAAAGTTAAATAATATTCATTACAAACTGAATGTGTTTAAAAAAAATATTAAATTAACTATTAAAGTTAAATAATATTCATTACAAATTAACATAATGGTGGAGCTAGAGGGGGATATGGCCAAAAAGGAGGAGGCGCACATGTATCACCACTCTGTGATGCTATGTTCATGACAAATTCACGAAGCTGGTTATGCTCCGTTTTTTGTTGTGCATATCATTGTGCATCCTTCACCTTTTGTTGTGCATTCTCCATTTTGAGTTGTGCATACGCCGCTGATAGGTGGTCGTATTTTTCGGTGAGCTGAGCCGTGTGTTGCTGCAAGGCCATGAACTCCCAACGGTTGAAACACTACGGGCCGCCCGCAAGTTCTCGGTCGTAGTGTTGGAGAGCCCGTAAACCCGATTTTTATTGGGTCCACCAGACGATCTAATCTCCATCCACAAATCCGGATCGAATTCCGGATGGGTCAAAGGATCGTCCCCGTATCTCTCCCTCAATCGGCTATTATAGGTATCCTGAAAATAAAAAAAGTAATTATCATATTCAATTCAATAAAAATAATAACTTACAAAATAAAATGAATTTTTAATAAATTATTATATATTGTATTTCAAACTTTCATTTTTTATAATTTAACCCTTAATTCTTTAATATATATATATATATTTTAATTTTGATCCCTAAATTCTTTAGTATCACAATTTAACAAAAGAGTTGGCTTCTCTTAACGTATGGTTAAAAACCCCCCTGACTAAAATATCTTTGATGTCCATAATAACTGCTCCAAGACGATGAAACTGAGTATGATCATCATACACTAGGCGTAATTCTTCCAAGAAATCTGAATTACAAAAAGAAATTTTGTAACCTTGATTCCATGCAACCAGCAAAACCATGTTTAAGGGACAGTAGTTCTGGAAGAAGGTTTGTACTGTAACCTGCAAAAACTGAGAAACACACTAGCATCTACCATCTCCGTTCCTGATGAGACCACTAAAATCAGTAGTTTCCCGGGCTGCGTGGAAATCAGCTGCTAGGTAGCTAATCTGGCGCAAAAGCCAGACATCCCCGCTGTAGTTATACTATCTCGCTGCCTCCATATAAACCAAAATCCTGCAGGGAAAGTAACAGATACGCCACTTGTTGCAAGATTTGTGATCCATGTGATGATGTCTGCTCCCCAGAAGCCATGACAGTTCGTGATTCCCAAAGAAGCCCAGACTTGTCTAGCAAAAACAGTCTCTTAAACAATGTATATTCTTCTCTATCTCCTATATATGAACATCTACTGCAAAGAGGGTCTGAGATGATGTTGCGCTTGAACAGTAGCTTGTTTGTGGGAAGACAATTGTGAAAGATTAGCCAGATTAAAACTTTGATCTCATCTGGGGCATGTAATCTCCACATCCAGTTCCATATAGGGTCTCGATTAAGTTATTTTGATCTAAAAATCAACCACAAATAGGCTGATTTAGTGGTATAGATTCCAGAATTAGAAGCAGCCCAAGTAATACAATCATCAAAATAAGAGAATGGGGGAATTGGGACAGTCAAAATAAGGTGCCTGATCCAAACTTGAATACCAGTCACAATTGTGCTAAAATCCCATGCTCCGTTGTGCCAAAGATCTTAACCTGCAGGTCCGAATTAGAGATATAAACAAAATCAATTAGAGCTGCAATCGAACCTTGCTCCAGCCATGGGTCGTGCCACAAAGACACCTCGCCCTTACCCAGCTTATACACGAAGCCATCTCGCAGATAGGAGAAGGCTTTAGTAATAGAACGTCACGTGATAGAGCTAGATGGAGGAGCTGTAGCCTTAAACAAATCCTGGGATCTAAGATACTTGTGCCTGTAAACTTTCACCCGCACATTATTTATGCCCATTATTGAACAGGTTCCAAGTCTACTTCTCTAACAAAGCAATGATAGCAGATCTAGAGTCCCTTATGCCCAAGCCACCGAACCTCCGAGGACTGGAGATGGTATCCCAATTAACTCGGTGGATCCCTTTATCATTATTAGACCTGCCCTGGATGAAGTTCTTGACAATCCCGTCAATGCCAATACAAACCTATTTGGGGAGCCAAAAAGTTCGCATCACATAAGTAGGGATTGAAGTCAGCATTACTCTAGCTAAAGTCACCCGACCTGCTTTATTTAGTAACCTCATCTTCCAGTCTGTAAGCTTAGACTCAATTCTGTCTAACACAAGATTGAAATCTGATGAAGCCAAGATAATTACCCAAGCTACTAGCAAACTTTAAAGAACAAAGATAAGAGATATTGTGCCTCTCACGTCGGCTCGTGTTCTTAGAGCACAGAACTCTAGATTTGTCAAGACTGACCTTGAGACCGGATCATGCATTGCAAAAATCAGAAACCACCTTGATCATTAGCTGCATATGAGAAGTACTGGCTTTAGCAAATAACAGAACATCATCTGCAAAAAAAAACAGATGCGAGATCAGAGGCCCTTCTCTCGATAAATAAATTGGTTGCCAAGCCATATCAGAAGCCTTCTTAGATATAAGACAGGACAAATTTTCCATGCAGAGCAAAAAGAGGTAAGGAGACAAAGGATCTCCTTGCCTAAGTCCTCAGGTGGGAGAAAGGGAGGAAGCTTAGACCCGTTCCAGAGGAGAGTAAGAGAGGGAGCACGGACACAAAACATAATCAACTTAACTGTCTCTTGAGGAAATCTGAATTCTTCAAGAGTAGACTGGAGGAAATCCCAGTTGACCCTGTCATAAGCCTTCTGAATGCCGATTTTAGCAGCGAAACACCATTTCTTGCTTCTCGATCGGTGTATAAAATTCATTACCTCTTGAGCTACTAAAGAGTTATCTATGGTGTTGCCCCTGGGAATGAAACTGCTTTGCAGGGGACCAATGAGATCATCTAAGAAAGGTTAAAGCCTGTTAACAAGAACCTTAGTGATTACCTTATAGATCACAATGCAGAGACTAATAAGGCGAAACTGCTTAAAAGTAGTTGGCCTCTCCTCTTTTGGAATTTAGACAATCAAGGTCTCAGCTAGATCTGAATCAAAGGAACCATGTACAAATGCTGATCGAACTAGATCCCAGACATCATCTCCCACAACAGACCAATATTGCTTAAAAAATAAAGGTTGGAAGCCATCTTTTCCTGGAGCTTTATAGGACCCCATGCTCGCTAGGGCCGAATAAACCTCCTCATTGGAAACAGGTTTCTGAAGGTTACTAATACCATGGGAAGATAGAATTGACAGCGGTCCCCACTCCATATTATCCCGACTCATTGGTTCAGCTGAACAGAAGAGATTATTGTAAAAAAGGAGAGTCTCGTCTTGCAACTTCGAATTATCTGAACACCAAACCCCATCTGCTATGAAAAGCTCATCAATACGATTTCACCTTCTTCGGATAGTGGAATGAGCATGAAAGAATTTAGTATTCCTGTCACCATGGCTAACCCATTTTTCTCTAGATTTCTGAAACCAGAGGAGCTCTTCTTATTGAAGGACTAAATTATAGTATTTACGAAGCCGACGCTCTAAGGATAGAAGAGCCTCATCCACATAGCTCTCTAGTCAACGCTGAATACCATTTAACCTTGCTTCAAGCCTTCTTTTCCGCTGGAAAATGTTACCGAAAATGTTTTTATTGAAGTCAATAGAGTCCTGACGAACTTCTTGAAGACCTTGAAGAACGTTATGGTCACTTCTCCCCCAAGCATTACTGACAAGTTCTTGGTAACTGGGATGGGTAGTCCAAGCCTCTTCAAATTTGAAAGGTCCACCACCAGCCCTGGCCTGCTTTCTACCAAATCGCAGAATAATCGGATTATGGTCAGAATAAAGACGACATAAGTTCTCCACAAATGCTTCGGGAAAGGTTATGTGCCATTCAAGATTTGATAAGGCTCTATCGAGACTTTTAGCCAAATACCGACCACCATGGATGTGACAGTGCCAAGTGAACCCCAGCCCCTGATATCCCAGATCAACCAGGTTGCAGATAGCCATCATGTGAAGGAATTTAGACGCCCTGGATCAAGAGAATAAGCCCCCACGGTTCTCAGTTGGAGACGTGATTTCATTGAAGTCTCCCATGAGAACCCAGGGACCCTGAACATTGTCCTTCATCGAACGCAGGTACTCCTAAAGCTGAAATCTTGAACTAGGGATGGGAGAAGCATAAATAGCAGAGAGATACCACAAGTTCCCACCCAAGGATATCTGAACAGTAACACATTGGTTAGTAACATCAATAATAGAAGTAGATAAAGCAGTAGTAGCCATATGCCTCCTGCATGACCCTGAGCATCGGCAATGGCCACGGGCGAGTAGCCATCTCAGCCCAGAAATTTTTCACCTTCACAAAACTGACATGAGTCTCAAGCAGGATGATGAAAGTGGGATGATACCTTCTTACCAAGTTCCATCCGAGTCTTCCCGTCTAGCCCGTTTCTTCTTTTGGTTCCAGGCCTTAGATGAGGTATTAGTCCTGCTATCCAACACAGAAATAGGTCTTCTAGACTTTGTTGAATTTTATGTTCCCCGTGTGGTTTAATGGAGAGAATCTGTTATTATTACTATCGTTAGAATTTCCCTTCAATCTCGACCCCCTATCTCCCTTAGCTTTTTTCTTCTAAGTAACGATTAACCATTCACCGTGAACCTTGCTAGGGCCAGCTGATTTCATTGTATCTGTTACAATAGATTGGCTTGATACCGTAACTGATGCTTCCGCCGCTTGTGACTCTGAAACATGTATCTCCGCCTCTGGCACGACGGCTTCTGACACATTCTCCATCGGACAAGCTCTTCCTAAGCGTCCATAGCAGCCATAAATCCCACAAATAATACGAAGCCCCTCGTATTCAATATTATACCAGTGGTCCTTGGTACATATTTTCCCAACAACTGGTTTATCAAGATCAACCTCCACGCAAATTTTAGCAAACCTGCCTCTTTCCACATTGCGTGTGTTCATATCAATTCTTATAGGATTGTCAATAGCGGACGCCATTGCCAACAAGAGATGAAAACCAGGTTATGAAATCAAACCATTGTTCGATTGATCCTCGCTGAAGATGACACAAAGTCAGAACCATTGACTCACTGCTAAGTAATGATCAAGAACCATCCATGGGCCTCCACTAATCACTTTAGCTCGATCCTCCTCAAGGTCAAACTTGACCATGAAGAAACCATTATCCACGTCCATGAGCTCAAAGCCTCCGGTCAGTTTCCATGTACCTTTCAAGCGAGTGTTCAGTTGGTAGTATCCAATATTCCTACCAAGAAGTTTGATGATTAACGAATTATGCCAGGGATAGCAAAGATCATTAAAAAGTCCATCATCAATATGAATTCTAGGCAGCAGCCTGTTTCCATTGTCAAACTCAATCCTTACTAAATTCCATTCTAGCAGATGCCCAGAGTCTTTAACTGAAAGTGGAGTCCTATTGCCCAGGACTTTATCTTTGAACGAGATCCTGCCCTCTTGGAACGAAGAGGGTTCCTGTGTTAACGCCATCATCAGGAGGTTTGGCTAGAATCCATGGTAGCCGCATGAAGATACTCAGCCTCCTTACTATTGTTGTCAGTTAATGATAAATTACATATGTAATGCAGATACAAATTCTGATCTATGCAGTAAATATTATAATATGGTGTATATCAAGCATATATATATGTATACTATGTTGGAAACCATGTCCAAAACGTGTAGTCGTGTCTGAATACATAATTTGAAGATATTGACATCGCCAAACACGAGTTACTTAGATAACAACAACAAAATATATAAACAGCACGATAATTGTTTTTTATTTATTTTTTAAAGTGATTTTTATATAAACAAAAATTATTAAATTAAATGTTTTTTAATAATTTTATATGTTGATATTAAAAATTAAAAACATATTATATATCACATTACCAATAAATATAAGCAAGTTGATCTTAATTTAACAAATCAACTCAAACTTTGACTTTCTTTAATAAAAATAAAAACTCTTAAATAACTTTATTTAAAATATTTTTTTGTATATTGTCTGTTTGTTTACATGGTTATGTTTTTTAAGAAATTAATTTTTTTTTATTTTAAATTAATTTTGTAGATAATTTTAAATCGTTTTGATGTGATAATATAAAAAATAAGTTTTTTTAAAAATATTTTAATATTTTTTTAAATAAAAAATACTTAAAATAAATAAATGTTATTTCAATGCCAAACAATATTTTAAACATGAAAAATAATATTGTTTTTGTAATTTTTTTTAGATTTATTAACTTGATTTGGCATGATAAGTCGACTCGATATAAGTTGAGTTTCATTAAATAGAAAGTTGATTTGATATTAACTTAACGAGTTAACTGTAATCTAGTGATTAGTTCAAAACCTAAATAGATAATTTTAAATTTATTTTTGAAAATAATATTATT
>Ga0307515_10015082_pt1 | contig 14268 bp, 6 predicted proteins | sample 17_EM_MG_FD_194513 | JGI IMG/M metagenome (GOLD analysis project Ga0307515, IMG submission 194513) | Populus trichocarpa ectomycorrhiza microbial communities from riparian zone in the Pacific Northwest, United States - 17_EM | ecosystem: Host-associated > Plants > Roots > Unclassified | place...
TCATCAATTAAAGGTTGATTTAAATGTTCATCTAATCCACTAGAAGAAGATGAATTTTAAGGGTGAAAGACATAAAACAATGACACAAGAGGTAGATAAACTTTTGGTTGCTAGTTTTATTAGAGAATTGATGTACCATATCTGGTTAGCGAGTATAATGATGGTCAAGAAAAGCAACGATAAATGGTGAATATGTGTGGACTTCACAAATTTGAACAAAGTTTGCCCAAAAGATAGTTATCATTTCTCCAAGATTGACTGTCTAGTTGATGCCACTACAGGTTTTAAATATTTAAGCTCCTTGAATGTTAATTCTGGGTATCATCAAATCTCCATGCACCTTGACGATAAGGAAAAACAGCCTTCATAACTAAATGAGGAACTTATTGATGTAGAGAAATGTCATTCGGACTAAAGAATGTTAACACTAGCACAATACTAGTCATTGACAAAGCTCCTTTATATCAAAAGATTTATTTTTTCAACAAACACCTCTGACATCCCAAGAATTCGTCCAAAAGTTGTAATTCATCAATTAAAGGTTGATTTAAATGTTCATCTAATCCACTAGAAGAAGATGAATTTTAAGGGTGAAAGACATAAAACAATGACACAAGAGGTAGATAAACTTTTGGTTGCTAGTTTTATTAGAGAACTGATGTACCATATCTGGTTAGTGAGTATGATGATGGTCAAGAAAAGCAATGATAAATGGAAAATATATGTAGCCGTCACAAATTTGAACAAAGTTTGCCTAAAAGATAGTTATCATTTCTCCAAGATTGACTGTCTAGTTGATGCCACTACAGGTTTTAAATATTTAAGCTCCTTGAATGTTAATTCTAGGTATCATCAAATCTCCATACACCTTGATGATAAGGAAAAAACAGCCTTCATAACTAAATGAGGAACTTATTGATATAGAGAAATGACATTCAGACTGAAGAATGTTGGAGCTACTTATCAATGAATAGTTAATAAGATTTTTAAGAATTGACTTGGGAGAAATATAGAGGGATATATTAATGGTATGTTGGTAAAGAGCATGGCATTTAAGCAACACCTCCTAGACCTAGAAGAAGTTTTTTTCATATTAAGCCATCACCAGATGAAACTTAATCCTTTCAAGTGTGTCTTTGCCATCAAAGAATAAACATTTTTAGGTTTTCTAGTTAGCTCCAAGGGAATCGAACTAAATCCAGAAAAAATTCAAGTCTTACTAAATAGGACTCCTCCTTTAACTTTGAGTGGACTTTAGATTGTGAGAAGGCTTGAGAGAAGCTTAAAATTCATATTTCATTTCCTAAGATCTTGTCTCAAACAAGGGAGAATGAAAACCTCTTTTTTTACTTAGGGGTGACAAATTTAGCTTTGAGCTTTGTTCTGGTAAGAGAGGATAAATGAATACAACATCCAGTTTACTACTTCAGATATATTCTTTATGATGACAAAACAATATATCTGAAAGTAGAGAAGATAACTCTTGCTCTGGTAAGTGCCTTCAGGAAGCTGAAACCATACTTCCAAGCTTGCCAAGTTATAATCTTAACAAATCAACCTTTGTGACAGATTCTCTGCAAGCCAGAAATGTTTAGACACCTAGCTAGATGGACTATTAAATTAAGAGAGTATAGCCTTCAATATAAACCTAGAAGAGATATAAAAGGTCAAGCCTTGAAATACTTATTATTGAATGCTCTTTTAAAGGTTTTATAGAGACATCTAAATCCCCATCTTCAACCACAACATCTTTTACTATATCAAAGGCCCTAGAAGAAAAAACTCTAATGATCTCTACTTGGAAATTTTATGTTAATGGTCTTTCCAATATTAATGGAAAAGGTTAGGATAGTGTTTGTTAGTCTTAAAGAACAAATAATTGAATATAAAGTTTGTTTTGAGTTCCCAACTACAAATAATATATTAGAGTACGAAGCTCTTCTAGCAGGATTACTCCTTACAGACGTCTTGAATGCATACCCACTTCAAGCTTATAGTGACTCCTAGTTAGTGGTTTGTCAATGCTAAGGAATGTATGAAGCTAAAGAGCCGACCTTTCAATAGTATCTTCAAAAGGTTCAGCCTTATTTGAAAGATGGAGACAAGAACATTTCAATCATTCACATTCCAATGGAAGATAATCACCATGCATACCTCCTGTCTAAGCTGGAAAATTCCAATCCTGTAGACCTCATTGTGAATGTTTAAGTTGAAGTTTTGGAAAAACCGAGTATGGGTAAAGAAGAGTTAATGGTTGTTCCCATCAATATTGAGGAAGATTAGAGAACCTTAATCATGCATTACATGTTTACTAAGGGGTTACCTTCAAATTGAAACGAAGCCATATGCGTGACTAGGAATGTCATAGGCTATTGTGTAATTAATAATGTCTTTTATTGATGATCTACCTCCACTCCCTTACTAAAGTGCTTATCTCTAGAAGAAAACACTTGTGTTTTAAGAGAGATACATGAAAGTATATGTGGTTTACATACAGGATCCAGAGCTCTTGTTGTTTAGACAACATGAGTAGGTTCATACTAGCCAACCATACTCCATCATGCCACAGACATAGTGAAGAAATGTGATTAACGTCAGAGGTTTGTATTAGTCTCTCGTTAGCCATATATAGAGATGGTCGCCATAACCTCTCTTTGGACTTTTATACAATAGGGGATAAACATCCTAGGTCCATTTCGTAAAGTTACAAGCAAAAGATAGTTTGTCTTAATGGTTGTTAATTATTTTACTAAATGGATTGGAGCATAGGCCTTAACAAAAATAACCATCAAGAAAATACTTTTATTCTTCTGGAAGAATATTATATGCCAATTTGAGCTTCCCAAAGTCTTGATAATAGGCAATAAAACATAGTTTGATAACCACAAGATAAGATAACATTGTCAAAGGCTTCATAATGATTATTGGTTCTTCTTTGTATCACATCCTTAGACCAACAGTTAGGATGAATGGACTAACATAGTTTTTTTAAATAGACTCAAGAAAGAAGCCATGTCAAAATGGGCAAATCTGCCGAATGAAATCTTATGGGCTTTTAGAACAACTCAGAAGACAATCCATTAGTAAAACTCCTTTTCTCCTCGCGTATGGGACTAAAGTAATGATCTTAGCTGAGATTGGATGTCCAAGCCACCGAGTTGTTCATTATACCTCATAAGACAATGAACGAGGTCTTAGGATCAATCTTGATTTCTTAGAGGAGTCTCACCTGATTGGTATAGTTAGAAATGATACCTACTAGCTCAAAACTACTCAGCATAACAAATAGGATGGTCCTAAGAAAACTAGAGACCACAAGCAACAGAGAAAGTTGAGGCAAACTGGCCTTAAAATAAAATGGTCCTTTCAAAGTAATAAGAGTAGTTAAGGAGAACACTTATCATTTACAAGATATGGAGGGGAAGAATCTCCCATAATTTTGGCACTCTGACAATTTAAAATTGTATCATAGTGAATAAGAATGTATATTTTCATCTATAAATGTCTTATTTCTTTTTAATCATGTCTTCATCATTGTCCCTCGTTCTTTGAGATATTGGTATGTGGTCTCTCTAAGGGCAATAGTCCTCACAATCTCCAGTGTTATCTTCACTTTATATACTCCTCAGTAATGCCCAAAGACATGGGTCTTCATCATAACTAGCCAAACTAAAAAGCATCATAAGTATACCTGCAACTAAGAGTTCTTATTTATCCCACGCATGGGGACAATAATTGCCACATCACATAGCCAATGCCAAAAGACTACCTTGCTAACCTCACCAACATAATATGGGCGTTAGACCCATATACCAACTTAGAAAGTTTGCATTTTGATTTTTTCCTAAACATGGGCTTTTAAGAAAATCGCTTTTATTATTTTTAGTATGGGTGTTGGACCTATAATGGTTACTTAAGAACATCTCTCATATATTTTTCTAAGTATAGGACATTGGACCGGTTGATGCTAATAAAAGGCCTATAAAGAGAAAACCTTAGTTTATATTAAAAAAAATATGCATATACTTAGAAAGTATAACATAAACAATTCAAAATCACATATATAAAGGCTTTATAGTCAAATCCAAGGCTTCAAAAGCTAAAATATCAATTACATAATAAAGCAAATCCATTAAGGCAAACATAAAAGCAATCATATATCCATGCTCAAATTCTTTGACGAGGTAGACATGGTCCTTGGTTGAAGTGGCTCTTATAGGGAAGATGTCTTCAAAATCAAGAATTTGGCCATTGGAAAAGGACTCGCTAAAGTCCACTTGTATTCCTCGAGAGAGGTTAAAGAAATACAAGTTGGAATTGACAAGAAAAGTATATCCTTTATGGTCTCTATCAAAGAGACAAACTCTTCAAACTTAGCATAGAATTCTTAGGAGGAGTTCTTCATTGCTTCCATCCTCAACCAGGGATTATAAGCATCGCCTTTGGTCATCCTCAACTTTCCCCTCAAGACATCTGTCTCATGTGTACGGTGATCATTCTCTCGGGTCGAGATGGTTAGGAATGATAAAGGTGGAAAAGACAAGGATTTCTTGTCCTTTATCGATATAAAAGAAGGGAATGACAGTCATCACCTAATATTTTGTCTACTAGGAACCCTAATTGGTCTCAGAGTTCAGGTACGGAGACTGATTATGTAAAAGGAAGATATTAGCACCCGTAATACACCTTACATGAAGTAATCTGCATTGTTTATTTGCCTAATATAAACTAAGGTATTGTTATGTTTTCTAATCGTTGGTTTGTCTAAGGTTGAAGAAAAGTTCTCATCATAAAGGAGATCCTTATCTTATCAGGTTAAAAACCTAACCGTTCTAATGCCAATATAAAAATAAAAGAAACTGTCTTTTTATTCAATATCAGGAATATATATTACATATAAGTTCATAATCTTGGATACTAACAGAAAACAAAATAAATTTTTTTAGTGTTTATGAATTTAATATCAGGAATACGTCTTACGTATAAGTTTGTAATCTAACATATTAAAAAGAAACAAAATATTTTTTGAAATATAAGTCAAGTTCTCTTGACTTTAATAAATTAGTTAATAAATCCAAAAAATACATGCAAAATAACAAAACTATTTTGTGATGATATTTTTATATGAGAAAATATACAGATATAATCTATTTTTAAAACTCTTGGCCATATGCACACAAACAAAACACACAATTTTATTTTATTTTTTAATAAGAAATTTGAATTTTTTTAAGAAAAGCAAGTATTTTAATACCGGGTCAATACATTACAATATAAGTTTATTGTCCTGATATTAAATACAAAAAAAAAAAGCTAAAACAAATGTGAGGGACCTACAAATAAGTCATAAAAGATCCTTGAATTTTGTTCAGATTTTTTTGAAATTATTTGACGATTTGTTTGGCAAAAAAAGAAGGAAGGAAGAAATAAAAAAACTACTGGAAAAAGGGTAGGGCGTGTTTGGCAAACACGCCCTTAACCAAAAATTGAGAGACTTAAAAAATACCTTAAGTCATATCTGGCAAACACGCCTTAAAAACAAAAAAAATAGTTTTTTTTTTTGGGAAAATATGGGCATGCCAAAGACACCCTTATGGTTAAAATAGACTCAGTCTAATCACATGGGCTGGGCTTCCTAGCCCGGGGCCCAAGCCCACAAACACAACCCAAAACAAACACACATGGTTTTATGAAGAACAACCAAAGAGAATCCAGAAACATAACTTTCAAATCAAGCTAGATCTTGTGAAATAAAAGGCACCAGAAGCTTACAAATCATGCAAGAATAAAAAATCAAACGACCAAACTCAACAATTACAAAGCACAGAGAGCAATCTTGTCTTCGTAAGTTTCGGTCCATCAAGACAAAAACCTAAGATTAAAGCACTAAAACACATGTTTTTGATCAATCAAAACCTAGATTGTAAACGTATGATGACCCATTAAACTTTGGATACCAAAAACACTATAAAACAGAACATAAAACTAGTACTTGAGGCAAAGTTCAATGAATGAATGTTTGAATGTCAATCCCAAAAAATAGAACAAACCCAGGAACTGCATCAAACCAAAGTACAAACCTAGAAAATGCTATAAAACCCTGAAAATAGACCTAAACTTAGCAGCCCTAACTTAGACATACTTGCACAAACTTCTACGAACATAAAAAAAAATTCATAAAACACAGGAATCAAATGCAACAGTGCATACTCAAACCCCCATAACAAATACATTTAGAAATCTAATAAGCTAAAAACATTAATCCAACACACATTCTAGACTACAAATACATAAACTTAAGACGACTATAACCCAAAAAAAAAATACTTAACCAATAAGAAAATTCAGACCTAAAAACACATTCAAAATGATTGAATAAACATCCTAAAAATAACCAAAATAAAACAAATCTTAGCAAAACAACATCTAAAAGAAACTTTCATCATTAAGATAAAAATCATAACACGACAAACTATGCATTATCTGAAAATAAGCATATATATGCTTATTACTCTAAAAATAGGTAGAAATGCATCTTAATTCAAACATTAACATATTAAAGCAAGAAATATGAATATTAAACTATCAAATAATAGCTATAACATGAATTAAAAAGGGATGGAAGGGGGTGTGCTCATTAAGCTCCACCCTCATCAAACTTGGGAGGTTTACCTTGCAAAATAAATAACAATTTCTTCCTTGGATTCTCATCTCTCTTCCCTTCAATCCTTTTCTGGTGATTTTTTTTTTACTTTTTTATAGCCTCTTAAGACAGGTGGTTGGGAAACCACTTGTGGATTTTGGGTGGTTTTTTAAAACTAGGTTATAGAGGATCTCTTTTTCAAAGAAATGTTTTTTCTTTCTTTCTTGTTGGGAACTTAGTAGTTGAAGTTTGGTCATAAATGGCTAATTAAAGGTGCATGTTCTATGAATTAATCGTGGACAATGGGGGTTTGTTGGAGCAAAACAAACCATAGACATTATAAAATAGGTATTATTATCCAACTACTTACAAGCCACACTTCATTTAGTGGTATGTAGCTTCCTTACAGTCAATCCAAAGTTGGATTCAACACTGTCGAATTTTTCTAAAACTGTCAAGGCTGATTTGGGACAAGAAGTTAAGGACTTTCATGGGGTAGGTGAGGTATAAAAGTTGAGTAAAGGTGACACAACCTTGTGGAAGGAAACCTCCTCTGTCGCATGGTGGTGGTTGGAGACCCTGAGGTGGTTGGAGATGTTACGTTCATTCGCTTAAATATTACAGCTCGATTAGCCTCTTCGGCTGAAGAAGGGGATGCACAGTAGCAGAACGAGACGTTGTCTAGGCTAAACCCTACAAATTAGGGCTTTTAATTTGGGATTTGGTAAACTTCAATTTAATCCCTAATCTTCCAATTTCTTTTAATTCCACCCATAATTACCTTATGAAATCTAAATTTCATGCAATCTCACTCTCACCAAACTTAATTGCCAGCCCTAAATTCGAGCACCTTTTACAATTTCATCCTTGGTTTTTTATTTGTTCAATTGGACCCCAGACGACTATCGAACTTTTAATTTTCTTCAATTTGGCCTCTGATTTCAATATTTTCAGTCCTCGAAGTCACGAGCTTTTAACAAGTTGGTCCTTAGTCATGAAATTCTTCAATTAGACCCTTAATCAACCTTCAAACTTTAAATTTCTTTTAATTAAGCCCTTGATTGCAATAATTTCAAAATTTAGAGTCTTGTGCATATTACAAGTGGGTCCTCGGTTTCTAATTTGTTCAATTAAGTCCCTAATTACCCATTAAACTTTAATATTTATGGAATTAAGCCACTAATTTGATCAAATTAACTCTTAAAAATTGCAATTCGACCCCTAGACTTTAATTTCTTCCAATAAAAGCCAAAATTGACTTCAAGAATCAATTTTTCTTAAAATTAAGCCTTCAAGAAATTCAATTAAACCTTGAAAAATTCAAATTGAGTCCTTAAACATACAATTTTGAATTTTCCTCAAATTAGATTTTCTTTGCTAATAAGGTCTTCATTAATCGAAAATGCGTTGTTAAAATTTTCATTTTATATATTTTGATCCTCCTCAACTAGTCTTTGTCAATTTCCTGGCTATTCTGGTATATTCTTCTCAGTGATATATATTTTTCTATTTTCTTCCAATATTTTTTTATTTTTTTGTATTTTCTCTTTTCTTTTTTCTTTTTTGAATTTTTTTTATTTATATACCGTCCTAAAAATAGGTAACAACTACCTACTTGAACTCAGCTACCTCTCTCTCTAAAGAGTCTATCCGACTGTATACCTCCTCAAACTTCTCTTTAATAGACTCCAAGAGGTTGGCCTAGGGGTGAGCAAAAAAACTAAAAAACCGATTAAACCAAGAAAACCTGAAAAAAATAACCAAGAAAACTGAACCATGAAAAAAAATCGATTAGAATATTTAAAAAAATATTCAGTTCAGTTCGGTTTCGGTTTCGGTTTAGTAAGCTTGAAATCAAAAAACCGAATCGAACCAAACCAGAAAAATAAACCAAACCAAACTGGAAAAAAGCCAAACCAAACCCATTAAAAAAGTCCAGAAAAACCCCAAAAAATAATGTTGTTTTTGGTTTTTACTATAAAATAACCAAACCGAACCGAATTAAAACCGGTTGATTGGGTGTTAATTTTTAATATAAAAAACCTAACTGAACTGAACTGAAATTGGTCGGTTTGAACCGGTTTTGGTTTTTTTTTTTATTTTACAAAATTTCAGTTTGCTTGTATTTTATAGGTAAAAACCGAACCAAACCGATAATGATCACCCCTAGGTAGGCCTATGCTTTCAGCTCCCCCTTGTAGCTGAGCATAAGCAGGCTTGAGAGTTTTTTTCTCAGCATTCTGAGTAGCATTCTACTTCCTAAGCCTGCGTACCTCTGTCTTGTCGGTTTGAACTGATTTTGGTTGTTTTTTTTTTTGTATTTTACAAAATTTCAGTTTGGTTGTATTTTATAGGTAAAAACCAAACCGAACAAAAAATGATCACCCCTAGGTAGGCCTATGCTTTCAGCTCCCGCTTGTAGCTGAGCATAAGCAGCCTTGAGAGTTTTTATCTTAGCATTCTGAGTAGCATTCTCCTTTCTTAGCCTGTGCACCCCTATTTTATCAGCACATTACTTCTTAATAGCTATTTTCGTGGCCCTACTCTCTTTAGACCATCGACTTTTTGAATAGGCGTACATCATAAAGTTATAAACAATAAAAAAGGAAAATGTAATCCAAGTTCTGAAAATTAATCAATGCATGAGAAAAGGGAAATTTCTTAAGGACTCTTCATACCTGGAAGGCCATGTGCCTAGTAATAACTAAAGCGTTAGTAGCTGGGGTTTATCAACGCTCTAACATCAGAGGGGAAAGTCAGGAGTTTGTCCAAGGTGTTCATCACCTCTAATCCTTCAAGCCCAAGGGTAGACCTCCCTTAAAGAATAGTCTTTATTATGCTCATTTCTTCCAAACTTAAGTTGGGAAAGCTGAGAGAGCACGATCCAGGTTTAACCTCAAGAAGAAGTCCTTCAACCCCACGGCATAAGGCACCTGACTTGAGGACTTAGTAAGCATGAGGACCAGTCTAGTGGGCGAAGGGATCACCTCTACATCAAAATCAGATTCGATAAAGATCCTTCTCTTTATTCATTAGGAGACAACCTCCAGGATAATTGAGGTTGGAGTTGGAATCTTGGGACCTCCTAATATGGAAGATCACTTACAAACTTTTATAAGGAAAATGAGTACCCAAACTCATACATGCATATGAGGGCATTAATGATGAAATTACCCTTAACAGGCTTATTGGTGACCTGATCACCAGCCTTCGGTAATAAGACCATAAAATTCCCTGGTTGTTTAGAGTTGGCCAAGGTCACTAATATATAGGACATTGTACATTTGCCTAATTTGAAGGTGTCCTAAGTAATCTTAATTGTACCCTAAGGTTTGGAACCTTTTGGGGGAAAGTCTCATCACCTTTTTTAGTAGAAGAGGGTTGATGTTACGATGTTGCGGTCGCATAAATTAATTACCCTAACTTAAAACACAACACACAAGATAGTGTTGAGCAAGTAAAGGGTCGATCCCACGAGGAAGGTTGAAGTCAGATTTTTATGCTAGATGATATGCAATTTGGGGGGGTTTGGATGTTATCTAGGCTAAAGTAAAAGAAAACAGAAAACTATGAAGCGAAATTAAATAAAATCAGAAAATAATCAAGAGAACAAACCTTGGTCACAAGTAAACGTCCACCTACAGAAATCAGAACTGATCATGGAAATGAGACATCAATTTATATTTTGAATATTTATCTCTTCTTAACATTGGTTAGTTAACGGATCCGCTGTATAACTAACCCTAACCATCAAACAACCACAGTATCCATACTAGTAATTTAATTCAATGGCAACCTTAAGAGCTAAATAAATTGATTAATCAAGAAAACATAACTGTCTGCAGTCTATGTTTGATTTGATTGAATATTCTCCCTAAGATTAATAACGTAGATCCACCACAATTATTAAACTCAGTTGCTTCACAAGTTCATATACCCCAACTCCGGTTTTGATATCAAACTTAGCAATAGATTGTCTACAATAATAACTTAGAGTCCGCTCTAGCAATTAAAATAAACAATCATAGGAAAAATAAGCATAGGAGAATAAGCATATTCATCATACAAACTGGAAAGAAAAGGTAAAATAAACTCACAGTTCTTGAAATCCGAAGGTTTCCGTGTCCTTGCAACCAAGAAAAAGAGTTTAACCTTGCATATTTGTTGAATAACTAATAAAAAAAGGAGGAATGCATGATTTCAGGTTTCTTAGAGGAAGGGGGTGTTTTTCTCTTCTTGGCTGGCTGCCCCCCTTCTCTTCTCTCATTCTTTTTATATCCTAGGAAACCTTAGTCTCTATTTTACAAAATAGTCCTCCCTTAAGTAGACAGTTTACATTTAAGTACTTCAATAACTATTTCCCTAAAAAAGAAGAAATAGACTTCCATGAAATCTTCAAGCTTTGACTTAGAGGAGCTAAATTTCTGAAATAAAAACTTGGATATCGGTTTAGATGATTCGGAACGTAATTTGGACTCGTTTCTTCACGAAACCTGTTTGCTAGCAAAATTTAGTTGTCATCTTTGAAAACTCATATCTCCCTCGTATGATATCTTGTTTTGCTGAATTTTGGAGCGTTGATAGGTCTTTAAGTCAAGAATCCAAAAAAATTGAGGTGGTATCAATTAGACTTCTGTAGCTCCAGATATTCAAGTCAGAATGGTCGAAGGTCAATAATGGCAGATTGCGAGATTTGACTTTGAAGGCTGCGATTTCCATGCTCTTCCTTATTTTATTTTCTTGCCTTAGATTTCCAGAAAGGTATGGATGTTAGCTTTTTAATGCCACTGGAATCACTTCATTTCGACCTTTAGAGCTCACGCTCTGCATAAAACATCAACTAAAGGTCAAATCTGCCAATTACCTCCAATTTACTTCTTTTTGCATCTTTCATCCAAAAGTGCCTTCAAAACGTAAAACAAATAATATCAAGGCATTTATATATAAAACATAGGAAAAATACTAGTTAAATGTGGGTGAAACTATCAAAAAATATGGTTGCATCAGTTGAGAAGCGTCATTTTCAGATCTAGAGCCTATTCTAATAGTTGTAGATCCCTAGCCAGCACTTCTAGTTTTAGGTCTGGAACTAAAATCTTTCTCAGGAGATGTAATTCCCTTGATTTTTCTATACGTCATTCTTAAGAAAATTGAAAATAAGAAAGAAGATATTAGTATATTTTGTGCTTACTTAGGAAATAATTCTTTTGCAAAAACATAGAGAACTATTCTTCTCATTTAAAGCTTCGATTGTAGGAAGTTTAAGAAAGAAATTCGGTAAAATTAAAAAAAAAGGGTTTATATACATCATCGCCTTCTACTCCTAGCAATGAATAAAAGACTTGTGGCTTTCCATTATAACCCTAGGAAGGATAAACACCTATTGCATTGATTACACGCCGCTAAATAGTCTTCTAAGTAAGATTTATTTTACCTCCTCGTGACAACATTTAAAATCAATATGGAAAGGCCCCTCTTCTTTATGGGAGACAAGACAAACCTAACCAATTGTCTTCCAAGAGACTTTTCAATTCTTTTGTATCAAATGCATAAATATTTAGGGGATAACTTATGACTTAGTATTTTTTTTTACCCAAAATTTTTGTGCTTTAAAAGAGCTCAAACCCATAATAGGGTGTTAACTTAATCAAATATGGGTCTGGTAGGATGCGAGACCCTAAATACTTGGGTTTGGTCATGAGCTGAGCTCAAGTCACTGTAAGTCTGCCAGACTCAATACACTTGAGTTCAACATTAAGTTAAGCCTAAGACATCGTGAGTCTGGCAAGATGCCAAACCCAATAAACTTGGGTGCAACTAAGGGTTGAGCCCTTGTTACCGTGTGTCTAATATCCTCCTAGACTTAACATATTTGAGTTTAGCCATGAGCCGAGCCCAAATCACCATGGGTCTTACAAGATGCCAGACCCAACATATTTGGGCTCAGCCACGAGCCAATCCATCACCATAGGTCTGGCAAGATACGAGACCCAATACACTTGGGTTCAGCCATGAACTTAGTCTAAGGCATCATGGTTCTGATAAGTAGGAAGATTCATTTCTCTATCGACTCTATCGACACAAAATTAAGAACAAACATTTTTATTCTTATAATTTAAAGCTCTTTCTTTTATTTATTATCATCCCCACTTAAATTTATTGACTCTATCGTCTAAGGGTTTTTTAGTCCCACTGATAAAGACTGTTTTGTAGACATCAAAACTTCTACCATCAATTTTAGACTTCATAGGCTATGGAGAAGGAAATATTGACATGAATATCTGATTAACCACTATCCAAACACTAAATAACCTTATTCCTAATCATATTGAATTTTGGGACATCATTATAGGTTTACTAGGTTCTTGGGAACATTTTTTCTCTTTTAAATGATGTTTGTTCTGCAGCTTCTCCACCTGTGTAGTTTGCTTTTGTTTCTCCTCTTTCTTCCTTTTGTTTTCAAGCTGATGTTTCTAATAATATGGTCTATTGGCTTATCAAAAAGAAAACTGGTATCTCCTTTCCCATCTTCGGTTCTTGCATGCTGATGTTGTTACGCTATCTTCTCCAGGTGTTAGTGTTTTATTTGTTCGAGTATGCTCTCAACTTTGCAGGAGTTGTTGCTTGTGCGATCTTTTCTCGGATAATATTTAGTTTTATCTCGAGATAGAAATGCAATTGAAAAAAATAATGGATATAAAGAGGATATATATATATTATAAAATAATTATTTCAAAGCTGTTATAAAAAGATTTATTTTATATTTTTATTTTTGTCTCTCTAATTAAATATGTTTTTATTATTTTTGTATTTTTTTTTATCATGAAACACTAACCAAATATAACCTAAATATTAGTTTGGTTTATTCTTTATTCTTCAAATAATAATAATAATTTTCCATTAAAACATCCATGAATTTTCTATGAAAAGTGGCCAACTCCAAATGAAAACCATACTAACATAGTTCATAACTAGGGTGGAATATCAAATAATTTCTGCTAATTACACTATCAATGAAATTATTTTCTTGGATCTCAAAGTTATTATCTACAAATATGTATATATTAGCAGGATTACTCATCTTATTTAAAAAAAAAAATAAAGTTAGTAGATGAGGTTTACTAAATAGTTTTATATTATTTTTTAAGAGATTCTTTTAAGTGAAAGATTTTTAGTTTGAAACTTGTATAAAATCATCGCTATCTTGTATTTAATTTTTATTAATTTAATAAAAAAATAAAAATAATGAAATTCTAACTTAAATAGGAGGAAGGATCGTCGTCGCTGCTTCTCGACATTGCCTTGCACCCCATAATAAAAATTATTCTATAGCCATGGCTTCTCTTTTCTTATCACCATTCTCTTTTTTATTTCTCATTCTAATTGCTAAATTCTTGTGTTCATCAATTTCTTTAGAGTAGACTTTCACCTCTGGAGTGGAAAAAAAAAAAACTGGTATTTTCGCTGCCATTCGTGCAAAATTGATGTCTGTGGTCAATGGAACAGTTTGCACTTGCACCGGCCACACACTTATTAGCCAAACATGAGATTTATCCATGGCATTAATGCTTCCATCTAACAATCATAATATGCTCTCTTCCTCTAACCAAAAAAAAAAAAAAAAA
>Ga0307515_10015083_pt1 | contig 14266 bp, 13 predicted proteins | sample 17_EM_MG_FD_194513 | JGI IMG/M metagenome (GOLD analysis project Ga0307515, IMG submission 194513) | Populus trichocarpa ectomycorrhiza microbial communities from riparian zone in the Pacific Northwest, United States - 17_EM | ecosystem: Host-associated > Plants > Roots > Unclassified | place...
TTTCCAAGGAGTTAGATGCCGACTTCAACTTTCCGAAGATCCACTTGATGTCTCATTGGGCCGAACAGATTCGTCGATACGGAGCCTTGCAACAGTATTCTGCCGACAAACATGAACAAGCACATTAAAGAAACCTCAAGGACGGTTGGAACCCCTCCAATCACAATCTCAACTACCGGCCACAAGTCATCACCTTTCAGTGTCGCATTCTCTTCTTCGAAATCAGAGAGCTCAATCTCCAAGCCCTCGCTCAGTGTTCACAGAACAGCGCTGCAGCGTGCGAAGTCTTCCCTTCCGGTGCTGATTTGGCAGCCCCCCTGAGCTCCCAGTCATATGCGAACCCCGAATTCATGGGACCCCAACACCGCTGTGGTGGAAAGCATCCTGACGCTATGATCAAAGTCTTCAGAGCATTACTCGACAATACACAAGATGCAACGCACCGCATGCCAATATACAGCGGCACGCAGGAGTTTATCAAGCATAACAGTCGTAACAAGACGTATATATTGGATGAACAACTGCACGCAATGGAGCTCTGCATTTACCATGGTATTAAGATTCAAGTTGAGGGTTTAGATGGTGAACGCATATCTCAGATGTTTCGATGCACAGGGAGCCAGAGCTGGCAAGGAGAGGATGGACAGAATGACTGGGTGTGGGTAAAGCAATGCCCGGGGAGGTTTTATGGCGCGCTAAATGGGCGTCTTCCATGGCAACTGCAACGACTATTCAAAATCAAGCTCCAAAACGAGGATGGAGCTTTCGTTGAGTACTGGTTAGCCCTGGCGCTCACCACAATACCTGAAAACTCGGGTAACTTGGATCCTGTCTCAAAATTTGTACATGTGAGAAAAGCACCGGCAGCTGTTGCTTTGCAAGTTTTCAGCGTCGGAAACATCATCAGCTGCACGCACGTAATTCCAGAGATAGCTACTAGTAGTCAGACAGGAGATGGACGGAACGAGCAATGGATTGTCAATAGCCACATAGATCTGGCGACTTGGCATCATGTGTATAATTTGTAAAGAGAGAAGTGCATTTTGCACACAGGTAGATGGAACGCGAGAAGAGATTTTCACAACGTCAGCCATCGCATTGCAATCCAGATGCATGCGTGTACCCAATGAACCCATTCCGACGTATGGTCACAGTTGGCCCCAACGCCAGAGTGTTTGTTTAAAATGGAAGACCGACAGAGCGAGAAGAACCGGTAAAACAGCGATTGGAAGGCGATATGCAATGCGACGCGAGGTATTGAGTCCGGGTGCGGAGTGATCCGCCACCGGGGTGTCTCTGACGGCTCTGACGGAGCGCGTCCACTTTGACGGAGCCTTTCCGCCCGGACGGAAATATCTTTTGCTGATGCACTATGTAGATGCTCATTGTCATTATATCGCACAGAGCATTTCACTTTCTCTTTGCCTTTAAAGGCTGCGAATATTTGGTTTATGACTACTTCAAACCAATCACCCACAACAATACTCAAGATTCATGACCAAGAATCATTGACCCTCGGTGGACGCTCATTTTTGCACCGATATATCCACCATATACAATCAGCTGATTTGGTGTAGTCCATCATTCGCCCTGATGCGGCACCCTTTCTGGTGTATTCAGTTACCTTCTTCTTGATCACTACATTATTCTTTAATTATACAAATAAATATATCCTTTAAAATATAGTTTCCAGTGTCCGCAAATTCAGGATAATGATTATCTCAAATCTGCCATGCCATTCGGTCAATGGTAGTCATCACTGCCAGGTTCGCTCAGTAGGCTGCTCTGGTCTTCCAATCTAATGTTAGTAACATTACTATACAGCAGATCATGTACTAAGCGGTGGATATTCCTCCATCAGGCAAGATGTCTTGATCAAAATCTGTATCGTGCTCGCTATCCTGCGCAGATGTAATGGGGTTAAAGATTCAGCACAGAGACGAGATGCATCTGAATATGCATATCTGGCTGGCAAATTGTTCATTTCAAGATGTTCAGTTCGGCAAGTGGTACCGGTTGAGGCAGGTGGTGTTCCGGGCAGAGGTTGAGTCCGCTGTGGAATCTTCTCTGGAGTTGGCTCTTGGCTCTACTGTCTGTGTCGGATAGGTGGCGGTGCACCTGTACCTTTGCGTCTCCATAGTCTCTACGGATTATTTGCAGTGCTATTTTGACAAGGAATGCATTGGGGAGGGTGCCTTTGATGAAGCATAGCCGGGTGTCTGTCTATCGCAGCATTCACTTATTTTTCCCAGGGAAACACAACACCCTGGTTCTTCACTTCTCAGTCATTGGCGTGATGTTTCTGTATCAGCTTATGTGTTTCCAGTATTGCGGTGTGAGAAAACCGTCCTTTTGCTATGTTGGCCATGGTCAATACCAGGCGCATGTCGGACTGTTCCAGCTATACACGGCCTCCTTGCCTTGCCATTGTAGCAGACATGTGGAATACCTACAGGATATGCTTTGCTGCTTCAAACAACACGATGTGCATAGTATCTTCGCAGCATATGCTTCCGTAGCCTGCTCTCAGGTGATTAAATCATGTTTCGTCCACTCTCAAAGAAGCTTATCAGGAAATTTGTCTCCGAAAATCTAACTGCATAAAACATCATGATGTTCAATTTCGCAGACTGTGCGGACAAATCTTTTGGTCAACCATGGAGGGTTCACGTTACTGGCAGCGGAAAATTGGTCTTCTAGCTTTCGGTGGTCACCAGCTGTATCGTATACAGTTAATTGACGACTCTTGACCATGGTATGGACATACTCACATCCAACTACATGTTGCATCGTATTCGGGCTGCTTCCAGTCTTACGGAAGATGTTCAAATGGGCATCCTAGTTCATGTTTTGGTCGCTGCATTGGCTGGATCGAAGTGCACTAACTGGTGTCTGCATTCGTGCTGTGTGCCCATAGGTGACTTATTTGACAAAGCACTTGACAATCGGCTGGATTTGGATCCGTTTGGACCTGGCTAAGGTCGGTGTGTATCTGTGATTCGCTGGAGTGGAATATCCAAGGAAGATGATATCAAAATGAAGTGGGAAATCTTGACGATTATACAGTTAGCATCATGACAGAATGGAAGAATTAGATGCCCACAGGATCATTATACTCAAGACGAATTCTGCTGTCTAAAGATGCAAGTTGAAGTGGTTTTCCAGAGCCACAAGATGTGCAATGTATCGGTCCATTGTTGATGGTTTTTTCCCAGGCATGAATTGCGGTGTACAACAACCGAAATCGCATAATTGTGAGCGATAAATACGACACTGTTAGTGTGAAAGGAGGTGGGCTGATGTTTGTCTCAATGAATCACCAGGATAATACATGAAACAGACGCTAACAATTAAGTCATGTTGTTCAGTTAGCCTAACTATTCCCAATTTATTGACTGTCAAAAGGGAGGTTTAACTTTATTCTAGATGATTAACCGTACTAATCTTGACATAAAGGACGCAGCGTGCGTCCATATTGTCCATATCTTGCAACATCCTACCTCTCGCCAGACAACAAGGTCAATAGAAACTGCAATAGTCAATGCAACAAAGATGAACTTTTGGCTAGTTTCAATGGGCCGATCTGGCAAATCGAGAAAGAGGTCAACTCAACGACATCAGCACCTGAGTTATGGAAAGAGCGGCATGGAGCCAGAGTAAGTACGAACCCTTGCGGCATTATGCTGCTTGAGATCTAAAAAGAAGCTTCAGGCGGAGAAATGATGGCAAACGAGCTTCTTAACCACGGATCAGCAAGAGAAAGGAATTGGGGATGATATTGAGAGAGACACCAGTGGGGTAAGAAACCGAGTTGAAGAACCAGAGATAGTGGATCAACAACAGCAGGATGATATGAAGCATGCTGGAATCGTGGGAGTATTGAACAGAGATCCTGAAATGTCATTTGAAGAAACGATGGTTGCCATCAGAGACAATCTGAACAATCTTGCAAGTTCCGACTATGGGGCGGATGAGGAAGACGAGTATGATGAAGAGACAGCGAAGGTGAAGCTGAGCGAAGATACCGAACCCAGCTGGGTGATTGGGCAAATAACCAAACCGGTACAGCAGCGCATGAGGAGGTTACGGCTGGAGCAGATAAAGCTCAACGAATTGAAAGAACCAGGATCGGAGTATACTGTCAACCACATCTGTGAAAACGATAAGATGTACGTGACACATCAAATGAGGGAACTGGCCCTTATTCCACTGCAAACAGACGATGATGATGCGTCACCTGCAACAACAACATTGGGGGAGTGCCTGGAGTGTCTTGAGATTGTTCCCGGAATATCCCAAATGCTGCAACCGACTCCTCGATCAGGAAGTAGTCATTATAGGCTAGGTTCGGTCATGCCCGTGTCGAATACAAACATATCTGGTCTTGAACCTGGCACAGAGTGCCATACGTCAGATTTTCTGAAATAGAAGACTGTTGAACCGGTAAGCTTTCGAACCTGCCAAGAGCCTCAAGGGAATCACCATAAAGATTTCGGTTTCAGACGAAAACTTAGTGATAGCTTCTTCGGCAGCGGTGAAGTAGATCGGCGAACTGTACTTCTTTACGTCATGTCTTGGTGAAAAGCAATTTGTTTACCAATTTTGTACGTGTCAGCTTTTTGGTAATTTCAGTGATCAAGTTGTGAGACAAGATAATTTGTCTGTCCATGTGGCTGGATCGAACATACCATATAAAAGATCTAAATCCAAATCACGCCGAAAAACGGCCAACTCTTTCAATCTCTATGTACATGTGACTGTTGAGTGACAAAGTAAAAGCTATCTTAGTGACGAAATATACAAACAAAATGTAAGTCAGTGATGCCACACATGTCCTAGCAAGAACAGTAAGTGATCATGACAAATCTGTCTGAACAATGACCATTATGCCGCACTGGTCCATATATCCAACTGCATAACTCTCTGCACAGACCTCGTGCAAATTGTTGAGACATTTGATATTGCGTCTGGTACGTGATCGAAACAGAGGAGAAGGAGATAGATAAGGAAAGGTGAGACAGGTGAGCATTTATTCCCAAAGACTAGTGAAATGATCTACATGCCACAAATTGCCATCCGAAATTGCGAGAATATGATAGAGACATGTCATCTGACACTGAGATAGTATGGATAGCATTTGAACTGACATTGGGAGATAACAAAACTCCTGGATGCAAACAGTGAAACATACAAACAAAATAATGAATGTCAATAACGGGCACACGATTGATTGAACCCAAATATTGGGTGTACAAAGGCTGTTTCGATGTGATTAATGTGAACCTCAACAGAGTGGCACCGATTTTTGACCTACATATTTGTCGATGAATGGTCTGCATTGTCACATCCTTCCGCAGTGAATGTATTCGTAGACTTTATGGCGCAAAATGCAAATGACACACTCGTTGCGACATCTTAAAAATAAACCTCAACGGAATATCAACCAAGCTTGAACCATTTCTCACATCGGATTATGGAACATGCAAAGGGCTGGGCAGTGACACAAACTCATAATCGAACAATCGGCCGCCATTCAAAGCAAACATCCTTAAGACAACATACCGACTATGTCCTAAGCATGAGCGTCAATGGAGAGTTAATGACATTTGCCCTTGCAGCATACACAATGCAAGGGCTGTGCACGAATGTTAATCCATAATCAAAATATTGGCCTCCTTGCAAGGCAAAAAATATTGTCAGAACATCGCTACTATGTCCTCAAAATGATCGTCAACGGAGCATCAACGACATTTGGCCATGCATCGTGGAAAATCCAATGGCTGAGCGGCAACCTTAAACCATCATTATACTATCTGCTGTCATTGTAGGCCAAAATTATTGCAACACTATCGCTATTATGTTCTAAAAATGAATGTCAATGGAGAGTTCATGATTTTTAGCCTTGCATCAGGGAAAATGCAACGGCTATGCGGTGATATTAAGCTATAATCGAACTATTCGCCTCCTTTCTATGCGAAAATAGTTGTGACAGAATCACAGCTAGGACCTAATAATGAATGTCAACAAAGCATCAATGACTATAAAAGAGACATCCTGAAAAATGCAACGGATGTTTGACGACGGTATGTTATAATCGAACTATTGTCCACCTTTCTAAGCTAAAATTCTTTCGATGGCGTCGTCAGTATGCTCTAAACATGAACCTCAGCGGAGGGACAATGATTAGAGGTTATGTATCTTGCAAAATCCACGGGCTGTGTGACTGTATTGATTTGTAATCGCACTATTCACCGCCATACTAGGCAAAAATACTTGCAACATGATCGTAACCATGTCCCAAAATCAGCTTCATTAGTGTGGCAACGGCACATCAACCATTTGCGATCTTGGATTTATGATAATCTCATGGCATTGGAATGCAGATAACCCACAGACAACCTTGCGGCAGTCTTTTTGGGCAAAAAATGCTCGTGACGATATCGCATCAGCCTGCTACAATTCAGCACCCACGGAGAGTCAACACTGCTTATGGAGGCTGATTACACTACACAGTAATGAACTGCACGGTGCTGTTTCTATATCCTGTTTTACACAGTCAGTGTTTACAATCTCTCCTTGTATACAACATCACACTTATGCATGCAATCACCTACAGATCTCATATTTTTGTTTGTAGCTGTAGAGTCAACATTCAAGAACCCGCAATCTGCTATACAGTAACATTACTTGCAGCAGTCTTTCAAGTGTTATTAGTCAGCTTTCTAATTCTCACCGGCATTTTAGGTTGAAAATCTTTGATCACCTCTTTTCTCGAGGTTATGATCTCTTCCGGAAATGAACAGGTTTTTCTTCAGCATTTAAGTAACGTCACTTTGCAAATCATCTTCAATCCTTCGTGGGCTTCAATGAATCTAGGCTCAAAGCGGCCTATTGCATGCAATAATTCTAGAAAAGCGCATTGGTGGCGATTCCGTTTCCACTGTGGAATTAAGGAAACCAACAGTCCAGGCATCATAGAAATCATTTGTCCTCAAGTTCTTCGCCATCCATCAGAACATGGGACCATCTCAGTGTGGAAACACTTGCTGGCAAAAGCATAGCTCGGAAAGTCAAACAAATTGACTCAGTCAGAGCATACTGAATTGACTAGATCCACGGTCGATGAAACAGCTTTCGCCATTCTGAAGAGGCATGGAAGTTGAGGACTTATAATAGTAAGTTCACAAGGTCAAATCATATTTGACATTCAGGTTATTCCTTATTGACCGAACTGATTGAGAAATGTTTCAAACTGGCAGCTAAGGACTTCCACCTCACAAATTTCACCAAGACATGTGGAATCGCTACCTCATGTGAGGATGTATTTTGGCTCATATTCCGTGGAATACTAGATCAAATTTGAAGCTACGACTGTCATATGATGCATTACACGAAAACCTTTTGCTGCCATTTGCTACCACCCTTATCAACATTTGCAGGAGGGAGTATGCACTGACTGTGGATGCAATTAAGAAGCAGTTGCTGTGATAAAATAAAGTTAGTCTATCTTTGGATGGATGGTAATCAACGAACAAACTTGCTATAACCTCGGTGATTGCTTACTATATCGATCTAAATTGGACATCGTGTGAAATTGAACTCACATTTGATGAAGTTGATCATCTATTCTTTTCCGCTTTCGAAACATAATGATTGATGATAGGTCAAGGCCCAACATCTGAGAGCGAGGCTAACTACACATTTGAAGGATGTGCTTGATAGTATTGATCTTACAGACGGCTATTTGTTGGGTATTTCGACAGATAATGCTTCCTCAAATTACTCGATGAGGCGTGAGGTGCAATCACCTCTTGAGACCTCTGGAAGCGAGGGGCCTCCATTGAGGAACCATATACCATGCATGGCTCACGTCATACAGCTGGCTTGAGGTGCATTCATCAGTAGTCTTGGGGTAAAAGGTCGCACATAGTCATGGGCCAAGGTGGAGACAGCTGTGACAATGAATTAGACTACTGCAGAAATCGAAATAACAGCTGCCACTGCAAATGAATAGAGCAATCCAGCACAATTACGCTAGGTCTTACTGGTGAACTATGGCAGCGCCGGAAATAGGAGTGGATGAAAAGGCAGATTTAATACATGTGCAGGAGCCGCCAGGGGAAAAAGCGAGAGTTGAAGTCAATCACTTGGCAGATAACATGGGAAAACGAAACAGAGTTTGCAACATGGTGCGTGCGTGTCGTAGCCTTCCAACTGACGTGTGGTCACGCCTCAGAAGGGGCTCAAACGACAATGTCACGGTGCTTAACGTAAACAGAAGAGGAGAAATGATAACGAAGTTTATCAATGTTTACGATCAACACAATGTGCAGACCTGAGAGTGCCAGCTGAGAATGCTACACAGGGAGAGACCCGTCCGACAGGGAGGTAGCACAATAATGGCGGGCAACATGAATGCAAACAGCCTATGGGGGGACCTGAAATACAGGGAGCAATGTGACATGACGTTTTGGGAGCACATTATAGACGAGTACGGGCTAGCCATTGGAAATGATGACCGGCCCACTCACCACTGGGCTCGAAATGGCAAAGAAGGCAAATCAACCATAGACCACACCCTGGCTACCTGACAGATCACGCGATGGAACATACTGGATGCAGGCCAGGCTGCAGACTCCAACCATGAGTGGATGAAGTGGTAGTTTAACATCGACAAGCAGGAGTAGGCAGACCCCGTGCGAGTCATATGATGGAATCTGGCCACCATGTCAAAAGACGACCTGGAAGCAACCGAGAAACTGTTAAAGGACCTTGTGAGGGAAAGAACCCAACTAGGACAAGAATGCAGAGGAGACGATGTAGAGCGAGAGGCCGAATGGTGTCAAGAATCACTGAGCAAAATTTTAGATGCGAAACTGAAGAAAATATGAATCTGCTCTTGATCAAAGAAGTGGTGGAATCGCGAGATCCAAGAGAGGAGAAGCAGACTAGGGAGAGAAAAGAAAAGCGGAAGGAGGTCATAGGCGGCAGCACATGTCAAAGCAGAACTGCAGAAATCAAGTCTACAGTCCGTGAGCCGGATATGGGATGCCTACTTGCAGAACCTTAACAGAGACGAGGTTGGAAGCGCAGCAAAGTTCACCAACCCTCAAGTGGGAGCCACCATGGAAGCGCTAACTGACAGAGAGGGGAAGTAAGCAAATACCATTGCCGAAATGGAGGAAATGATCAGCGGAGAGTCTTGCCCCCTGAATGATGGGGACCAGTATTACAAACTACCTCTAGTAGGCCAGGCCGATGGAGGCATAACTGAGCAGTCGGACTAACATGCTCTTTATTAGCAATCGGTTAAGCAAGCCCCGGGAGAAGTTGTCGTTCGGAGCCAGACCACTACACTGGAAGTGGAACAGAATATCAATTGTAGGACTTGCGAAGGCAGCGGTCTGAACGGGTTGTCACCCAGCTGTCTACAAATGCGTGAGCAGTGTAGTGATTCGGAAACAAGGTCTGGAGGATTATATCAAGGTGAAATCGTACAGATCAATCTCTCCGCTTAGTTGCATTGGGAAAGTCATTGAGAAATTTTTCGCAGAGCTGCTATCCGATGAGGCCGAGAGAAAAACACTGCTAAGCAACGGGCAAATTGGCAGCAGAAAGAGAACCTCAGCCATCAATGCTGCAGCTATCGAGGTTGACAGTCTGCATGCTGCGTTGAAAGTAGACAACATCACGGGTGTCCTGCTGATGGACATCAAGGCAGTGTCCCCAAGTGTATTGAGAGGAAGGCTGATTCATGCAATAAATGCCAAGGAGATAGATTGAGATCTCCTATGATGGACCGAGACCTTGCTCGCAGAGAGGGCAGTGGAGATGGCAATCGAAGGCGATGCATTACAGAGTCACTCAGTGGAAGCAGCTGCCCATAGAGCACACCCATATTGCCAATCCTTTTTGCGATTCAGAGTGCTAGACTGATAAAGTGGGTGGAGCGGAGAGTCCAAGCCGAAGGACTCTTATTTGTAGGCGACCTTGGCTGGTTGGCATCCGGGAAGCACATGATCCACATGGTCGGATCATGTGAAGCCTACGCAGCCGATAGCATCACTCAGGCAACCAGAGGAGATCTCCCATTCGACACTGCAAAGCCGGACACAGCACTTTTGACATGCAGGAAAGGCCACATGATGCACCTGCAGCCAAAAATCACACCCAAAATCAAGGTAGGAAACGGCTTCATCCTATTCAACAAAGAGGCTACACCATGGCTGGGAGTCTGGATGGACACCCAGCTGCTGATCAAAGAGCATCTCAACCGATCCATGAAGAGGGCGATGGCAGGAGACACCCGATGACGCGCACTGACCACGATGAACTCAATCGTCCTAAATTCAGTATGAGCAGTCCTTATAGCCTGCATTCAAGCTGTCATGTTGATTGGAAGTAGGCTCTGGTGGGACCCGTGAGAGATCAGCTGACGAGAGGATCTTCAACTCCTACTCAATCAGCAAGCTAGGTTAACACTGGGCGCGCACCCCATGACACCAATGGGAGCACTTATGCGAGAGTCTGGGCTCACACCTGTGCCAGTACCCCTGGATGCGATGCAGCAACGATTCACTGTGAGGCTCGCAAGTGCGCAATGATTCCACCAGTCCAGCAATGGACTAGTCTAGTCAAGGTCCAGTCCAACAAATTTTTGGACCGGGATCAGAGCAATCCCCAATTTTTCGGGACCTGGACTGCACTGGCCTGGAATGCTTTGGACCAGTCGACTTCGGCCGAATCGGCCCAAATACGCTGGGAGTTACTGATACACTGAGTCAACAAATAGACTCATACACATATACTCATACATGTAGACTCATCTTGCCATTCACAAGTCGCAATGCTCATCACACCCCTCACCACTTGCCACTTGCCAATCACCACTCATTTGGTATAGTTGGGTTTCTCGTGGTGGTGCTTGCTGGCATTGGAGGGTTGGTTCATAGTGCTTGGTCGCAGCGGGTGGTTGTTATAAAGTGAGGTTGTGTCTGAGTTGTTGCTTTTGTTTATTCATACCGTATTTACTCTAGCTAGAGTATAACAGGCCCTTATTCCCTCCACCTCCGGGCGAGCTAATTAGATGGCAGGGCTCCTACCTACTACCCTTCATCCCAGCTGACAAAAGAAAGAGAAAGACGAAGAGAAAAGAAAGCCTGGCCGCTCTGGCCTCCATGTCTCACCCTGGTGGGAACTTCCCGACGTCTGTGGTGTTGACTAGGGATTTTGCCCCCTGGCTTCCTTAGTCTTCTATGCTAGTGGACTCGGGCATGAGGCCAGTGGCTGGCCGTTCCCATCAGCATCGCTTGCCCCCACCTGGCTCGCCTGCCCCAACCTGCCTCGCCTACCATCACTTGTCTTGCGTGCCCCCATGCTGAGGAGGAGGGCATGGGACTGGTACTCGGCTTGGAGCTCCGACTGTGGCAGTTGGCATAGAGTTTTCCTTCTATCTCTTTCATATATAAGTCTATAGATTTCCAACTCTGTTGATTGACAGGCAATTGAGTTTCTTCGTTTTTTCTCTTTTATTCTCAACACTTGGCCGCCAGGAAGTCCATTACCGCCATGACACATATCTCCATGGAACACTGCTTGGACACTTGTGCTTGCCGGCATCAGCCAGCTTTCCAGCCCGTTGCATTTCCCACGCTGTTCCAGAGCTCCCACTGCTGGTATTTCCACCAGCTGCCGTGATGGAGGAGATGCTCCCGTGGTTGGCCCAGCAATCTGCCACACCACTAGCACTTTTCATCCTCTCGGCGTCCGAATCGTTTTAGCTTAGCTCTGGTTGGCCCATACCCGCACCTTAGTTGGTAGAATTTGTTGCTAATGACTTTGCACTTGTCATTGGGATAGGTCTCCTATTGCCTGATTTGGCCTTCAGTCTGTAGCCAAAGTGCTTACCGCATTTGTCGGCCTTCCACTGGGCCTTGGCTGCTGATCTTCCTTCGGGTTGTGTCTGAGTTAGCATCGCAGAGATAAATGTCTCCCATCTTTATCTTTTCGGATCTACTTTGAAATTGACAACCATTATCCGGTTTGGACTGATCCAGACCAAGCCTGTTCAGTCCAAGACTGCTAGTCTGGGGACCGGACTGAGCCCTACCCCAGACCGGGTCCATCCAGACTGGAGGAATCATTGCAAGCATGTGCGATGGCTCAAAACTAAATGCGGTGAACGACGACCCCAGATCTGGTGCACCAATATGCCGAGGTATCACACATGAGCACGAGCGAGGCCGAGATGCGGTGCTCATGCGCTGGCCTAACCCTGGCAAAGAGCCAGCAGTCAAGACGGTCATACAGAGCAAGGACACAGTGGCTGAGAGGGAGGTGATCCGCTGTGCGAAAGAATGAGAGGCCAACATGGGCACAGGGGTCTGGATGTGGTGCACGGATGGGTCGCGATCCAATGACGGCAGACTACAACACACCGCTGTGTGCTAGCACAGAGACCACTGGAAAGCCTTCCGCAGCCACCTAGGCACCGGACAAATGTAGGTCAATAATGCAGAGCTGTGGGCGATCAGACCCCGACTCTGGGAGTCAGTCAGCAAGAGGGAACCACTGCAGACGCACGGAGCAATGAACGTAGCCATCTTCAGCGACTCGCAAGCGGCCATTCAACTAGCAGAGCACCTGCCACTGCAGCCAGGGCAGTCTCTGGCCAGGTGGATTAACCGTAGCTTGAGGACTCTTCGCGAAGCCGGCATGGACACAGAAATCCACTAGGTCCCAGTACACACTGCCATCCCGGGAAATGAGGAAGCAGATCGCCAAGCACATCAGCAAAATGTAATATGGTTCGGAAGTCATAACTCGATGACTCAGCTGTTCTGAACAGCCACGCCGATCCTTCCAGATGCTCCCAGAAGCTCCCGAACAGGCAGAATGCAAAACGATGTGCCTCTCAGGTGCTCTGAGAGTACTTTCAGGTGCTCCTCAACACTCCTGACGTAGCGGAACGGAATACAAGAATATTCTAAAGATTATGAAGTCGTCTTCAGAATGCTATAAAATCATGCGTTTAAGGTGGTAAAATTTCGGAGCTGCTGGGACTACAACACTCGTCTCCAAGACGATTCCGGTGCACCTGGAGCCAGACTCTCTGGGAGTGATAATATATAATGTCTATATCGAATAGTACAATTCGATAATCTATCTCACAGCTACACACCTGAATCAGGCAATCTAATCTAATTAATATACAGTCCAGAAGGTATCTAAATCAACATGATTATTTACAAGCCATACGCTATCAATGCCGCCCGATGCAGCATTCTCCCGCACCAAATGTGCCGGTCCAACTATTGCTTCAACGGGTACAATATGCATCTTATTCGTCTGTTTGACAACCCAGATGAACCCGTCAACACAATCAGCCCAACCATGAAGATCTTTGAACTTTGTTGGAATCACTACTGCGTATTCTTGAGCTTGAGGATGTAATACCCATTGTTGAGTCGTCTGGCACCTCTTAGAAAAGGTCGATAATGCTTTCCCGGCTGGCAGGCGCTCCTGAAATTGGACGATCTGATTCGGGGGAGTCCAGCTGAAGTATAATACAGGAAAAGGAGGAACTTGTCCTTGGAAGGTGTTATCGAGGTCATTCTCCTCACTTTACGTATACTGGACCCAGATGTTATGAGCTTCAGGCATGATCCCTTCGTTGGCATCGGTAAATTCTACCTTGCAATCAAGTCCCAGACGCTCAACAGAAGTAGGGTTGTGAAATGGTTGACGGTAATACATCAACCCATTCTGGAGCTTAATAAATATACTGTCAAGGAGTACATTCTGATCATATCCAAGCACGAGTCCACAAACTTCGTGTCCCCAGTCCTCTTCAATTTGCGCGCGGAATACCTGTCCAAAGTTGGGAATTCCGAAGTCTTCTGATGCATTTCTGAGTGAGGTTAGTTTGATACTTCTGCACACTCCGCGGACATGCGTTTCTCTCAAATGATATAACTGCTGTGATATAGGGCGGTTAATGGGCTCGTCTTCAATTGTTTGGAGACGTAAAAGATGGGCTCTGCGTGTACTTCGCCGCGTATTGGTAGCGGACAGTAAGTTGAAAACTTTTGCCGAGTCAATATCGTACCAGCCTTGGAGTGCAAGATATGATAGTGTCTCCTCCATATAGTCAAGACCGGTACACCGGTCATTGTGCTTGAGCATCTGTCGAATGTAATTGACTTTGTTGGTAGATCGATAAGCTTCTTTCACGTTGGCGATATGTAGCCGTTCAGAAATATCGGTG
>Ga0307515_10015084_pt1 | contig 14266 bp, 9 predicted proteins | sample 17_EM_MG_FD_194513 | JGI IMG/M metagenome (GOLD analysis project Ga0307515, IMG submission 194513) | Populus trichocarpa ectomycorrhiza microbial communities from riparian zone in the Pacific Northwest, United States - 17_EM | ecosystem: Host-associated > Plants > Roots > Unclassified | place...
ACTAATTTATATCGCGGCATATATCTCTTAAAAAAGCCGCTATATAGATATCCTTAATATACTCTAAAAATTGCTGCAGAGATAGGTTTTGTATATATTACTCAGCCTTACCATCTACCTTAATGTTACACTTTTTGTGGATATAGAGTAGAAATAATATAATAATACGAGCGTTAAAGCTTTAGAGGATTAGCTCTTCCATATAATAAAATAAGGCCTTTTCCCTAAAAATATTACGCCGTCCTAAGTAGTTTATATAGGTATAAAGCGCTAAAAACTGCTATGCGGCTTTCTTACCCCTATAAAACGTACGCATAACTATATATAGGAAGTTTAATTATATATACTATAGCCCTAGAATAAATAACACCCACTTATAGCTATTATACGCACCTTCCGCCTTAACCCGCTCCTCTTTATATAATTAAATAAGCTTTACGGTTTTCTAATCTCCGTATATTAGGAAAAGCTAGTTATTAAAAGCGGTTTTATAATTATACTATAATTATTCTAGAAAGATATTCTCTATTATACGATAGTTGCCATTAATAGAAGCCTCGCTATTTAGAATAGGTCCTAAAGTTATATACTCTATCCTTCTATAAGGGAGAATATTAACCACTAGTATACGCGGATATTTAATATCCGTATTAGAGTCGGATATACTATTAACCGCAATAGGATACGCGTATTAGATAGCGTCCGTAATAAAACTTATAAATATCCGCTTTTAAAGGTTATTAAACCTATTCCTAGCTGCATTAATAATATTATTTAGCTTAAGTTAACAGGTGTTATTTAATATCGACTACTTAAGGCCCCCTTTAGGCATATATACTCCGCGTAAAATCTTTTCTATAGTATATAAAGTAAACTTACTAGTCTCGCCAATAACCTAATATTAAGTCTTTTAGTAATAGTTAAAGTTATTATAAATAATGTAGATATTATTATAAATAGATAAAGACTTAATTAGTTTCTTAAGGGTTATTAGTGCTAAAAGGGCTAATAGAATTAATAGGACCTTCTTTAAAATATTTAGCTAGCTTAAGCTTTTTAACGTTAAGAGCCTTATAACCATTAATTAGACTAAGGCTATATAAAAAAGATAGTATATAGCGCTTTATACTAAGCGCCTAAAGATATAGACTAAGTAGATAGGTAAAATTATTTATAAAGTTCTAGGTAAACCCTAAAAGGAATATAGAGGTAACTATAACTATACATCCGCCGTATAGATCTTAACTACATTCCTCTCTATTTAGTATAAATATCTCCTTAATAAGCTAGAATAGTAGCGGGCCGTACTACTAAATAAACTTAGCTGTATTCTTAAGGTTAATATCCTAAAACTCTATATCTGGAGTCTATATATTAAAGGGGCCGCGTTATAATTATAGTTAGTAGAGCTCTTTTTAGATATAGCGGATAGTATATATTATTAGCGTTGTATAAATATTAGCCCTATTAATAAGTTCTTTTTATATTTTCTTATCCTTTAGTAAAGAAATAAGTAGGTCCCCTACTTTCTTCTTCTTTCTATTACCTTTATACCCGTTCTCGCTTTCTAAGTACTTAAAGACTAGCCTATAAAAAGACTAGCCCTATTAATATAGAAGGTCCTTAATAATAGTAACCTTCTCTTTCTTTAATATCTTTATCTAACTAGTAGATAAAATATCCGCTAAAATATCTACTAGAATATTTACTAAAATATCCGCTAGCTATAAAAAGGGTTAGCGGCGTAGGCGTAAGCATTTAGCGTTAGTGTTTACTACGCGACTTAGTAGTACGGAGGTAGAATTAGGGCCTCTACGGCAACAAATTCCTCTTAATGTTGCGTGTATATAAGGGGCTAAAGATCTTATAACTTATAGAGTAGGCTTTTCTCTATAATTTAATATAATTTTTATATTAACAGGTATTATAGAAGGGTAGATCAATTTCGTTAAAGTTAAGGAGGTCTTCTTATATAAATAGTGTTTAGGTTTTCTACAAATCTTACTAAAGGGCCTTAGACTAAGAAAACGATTACTATCCTAAATCAGCTTAGCGGATAGTGCGGATATTTCTATATCCGTAATCAATTTCTTAGTCTAAGCTTCTAAGGTAAAGCATTACTTAGTTCGTTTTCTTACGTATCGCCTAGCCTTTCGCCTTCGGCGGTTTAGCCCTTTTAGGATAGAGATAAGAGCCCTATATATAGGATATAAGCGTTAAGCGATTAATATCTTTAGTTTGTAAACAAGATGCCTCCGCTTATAGTTAATATTTGGACAAGCAATTGTTCTTTTAAAATCACAGGGTATTTTATTTTATAGCGTAAATAAATTATCCTTATCGCATTAATAATTAATACTACCGCCTATTGAAGTTATTATTCCCTTCCGTTCCCGCTCTATACCATAACCTGCAAAGCAGAAGGAAAAGTATACAAACAGAAAGATTCGACAAATGGCTTACAGTAGACGCTAACAAGGTGTTAAAGGGTTTCGGTTCGCTTCTCAAATGCAACAGCGCCCTTGCTGGCCAATAGCTCGACTACCTCTTCTTGGCCTTTAGCTAGAGCCACTTGGAGTGCGCTGCCGTACTGTCCACCCTGGGCGTTGATTTCGGCGCCGTAGTCGAGCAGCAGCTTCACAATCTGCTTATGGCCTTCAGCCGAAGCCGCCTGGAGTGCGTTGCCGTATTCTCCACCCTCCGCGTTAACGTCGGCGCCCTGGTCTAGTAGTAGCTTTACAATCTGCTCATCGCCTCCTTCTGAAGCCGCCTGGAGTGCGTTTCCGTAGTATCCACCTTGTGCGTTAACGTCGGCGCCTTGGTCGAGCAGCAGCTTCACAATCTGCTCGTGGCCTTCAGCTAAAGCCGCCTGGAGTGCGTTGCCGTATTCTCCACCCTCCGCGTTAACGTCGGCGCCCCGGTCGAGTAGCAGCCTTACAGTCTGTTCTTCGCCTCCAACTAAAGCCGCCTGGAGTGCATTGCCGTATTCTCCACCCTGCGCGTTAACGTCGGCGCCAGCGTCGAGCAACAGTTTCACACTCTGTTCGTCGCCTGTAACTGAAGCCGCCTGGAGTGCGTTGCAGCATAATCTACCACGTGTGCTAATGTCAGCGCCCTGGTCGAGCAACAGCTTCACGATCCGCCCGCCACCCATTTCCGAAGCCGCCCGGAGTGCGTCACCGTAGAACCCACCCTGTGCGCTGACGTCGGCGCCCTGGTCGAGCAACAGCTTTATAATCTGCTCGTGACCTCTTGCTGAAGCCGCCTGGAGTGCGTTGCCGTAGCATCCACCCTGGGCGTTAACGTTGGCGCCCTGGTCTAGTAGTAGCTTTACAATCTGCTCATCGCCTCCTTCTGAAGCCGCCTGGAGTGCGTTGCCCATATGTCCACCCTGGGCGTTGATGTCGGCGCCCCGGTCGAGCAGCAGCTTCACAATCTGTTCGTGGCCTCCTTCTAAAGCCGCCTGGAGTGCGTTGCCAAATAATCCACCCTGGGCATTGACGTCGGCGCCCTGGTTGAGCAGCAGCTTTACAATCTGCTCGTGGCCTTCAATTGAAGCCGCCTGGATTGCATTGCCCATATATCTACCCTTGTCGCAGCATAGCTTCACAATCGTTCCTTCTGAAGGCGCCTGGAGTGTATCGCCATAGTCTCCACCCTGGGCGTTGATGTCCGCGCCCTGATCGAGTAGTAGCTTCACAGTCTGCTCGTCGCCTCCTGCTGAAGCCGCCTGGAGCGCGCTGCCGTATCCTCCACCCTGGGCGTTGACGTCGGCGCCCTGGTCGAGCAACAGCTTCACGATCTGCTTGTGGCCTCTATACGAAGCCGCCTGGAGCGTGTTACAGTAGGTTCCACCCTGCACACTAATGTTGGCGCCCTGGTCGAGCAGTAGCTTCACAATCTGCTCGTCGCCTCCATATGAAGCTGCCTGGAGCGCGTTGCCAAAGTATCCAACCTGCGCGTTGATGTCGGCGCCCTGGTCAAGCAACAGCTTCACAATCTGTTCGTAACCTCCTTCTGAAGCTGCCTGGAGCGCGTTGCCGAAATGGCTAAACCGGCGGTCGCTGGAGAATGAACCCTGTGCGTTGACGTCGGCGCCCCGGTCGAGCAACAGCTTCACAATCTGCTCGTGGCCTCCAACTGAAGCCGCCGGGAGTGCGTTGCCCATCTGTCCATTCTGGGCGTTAACGTCAGCGCCCTGGTTGAGTAGCAGCATTACAACCTGCTCGTAACCTCCTTTTGAAGCCGCCTGGAGTGCGTTGCCGTAAGGTCCACCCTGCGCGTTAACGTCGGCGCCCTCGTCAAGTAGCAACTTCACGATCTGTTTATGACCTCTAACTGAAGCCATCTCAAGGGCGGTGCTCGAAAAGGATTTTCCACCCGGGAAATTGACGGCGCCCTGGGCGTTGACGTCCGCGCCATGGTCGAGTAGTAGCTTCACAGTCTGCTCGTGGCCTTCCAATGAAGCCCGCTGGAGTGCGTAGCCGATTTGTCCACCGCCCATATGTTTACCCTGCGCATTAACGTCGGCGCCCTGGTCGAGCAGTAGCTTCACAATCTGCTCGTGGCCTCTATGTGAAGCCGCCTGGAGTGCGTTGCCGTAGAATCCACCCTGGGCGTTAACGTCGGCGCCCTGGTCTAGTAGCAGCTTTATAATCTGCTTATCGCCTCCTTCTGAAGCCGCCTGGAGTGCGTTGCCCATCTGTCCACCCTGGGCGTTGACGTCGGCGCCGTGGTCGAGCAACAGCTTCACAATTTGCTCGTGACCTCCTGCTGAAGCCGCCTGGAGTGCGTTGCCGTTGCCCATATGTCCACCCTGGGCTTTGACGTCGGCGCCCTCGTCAAGCAACAGCTTCACGATCTGCTCGTCGCCTCCAACTGAAGCCGCCTGGAGCGCGTTGTCGTAGCATCCACCCTGGGCGTTGACGTCGGCGCCCTGGTCGAGCAACAGCTTTACACTCTGTTTGTCGCCTCTAGCTGAAGCTACTTGGAGTGCGTTGCCGTAGTATCCCCCCTGCGCGTTGACTTTGGCGCCATGATTGAGCAGTAGCTTCACGATCTGCTCGTCGCCTCTAACTAAAGCCGCCTGGAGCGCGTTGCCGTAGAATCCACCCTGGGCGTTGACGTCGGCGCCCTGGTCGAGCAGCAGCTTCATAATCTGTTCGTGGCCTCTATCTAAAGCCGCCTGGAGTGCGTTACCCATCTCTCCACCCTGCGCGTTGACGTCGGCGCCCTTGTCCACCAGCAGTTTTACCATCCCGTAATGCCCATGCTCTACCGCGAGGTACAACGGAGTCTGGCCGCGGCTGTCTTTCGTGTTAATTGCAATCGTAACCTCTGTTTCTAGCCCGCATAAGAGCGCCTGTGTTAGACTGGACAATCCGAACCGCGCTGTGAGGTGGAGGCCTGTTGTTCTTTTTGGATAGTTTTGGCTATAATTTTCGTACTTATTATCTGGAACTAATATTACCTGTGCGGCGTAGGAAACAGATCCACTATGGAGAAGAAACAAACGTGCTGGCCTATACACCTCGTCTTGAACCGTTAGTATATGTTGTCCCCAGTGCTTGGCAGCATAGTCTAAGAACTCGCTCTGTCGAAGCCTCTCCTCAAAGCCTTTGTTAGAGGAACAGCTACCACTTCTAAATATGCCAAATAAGAGGTAGGTAAGGTATGTTAAAGTAATATCTAGCTGAGCACTAGGGTTCCATTTATCCCTAATGCGCTTAAAGTACTCTTGTGTGGTGTAGTGCACAAGACAAATTATAGCGCTACCCTTGTCGACAACGACAAGGCCGGCGCACACTGATACTAAATCTTCGACGTCAGGTACATTCTCTGGGTCGAGCTCCTCTTCCTCTAGCTCTACCGCTAAAGCATAGCATATTTTAATGGTTTTAAGCGGTCTTTGCGCGTATGTAATCCAAGACAGAATCTTCTTGGCTTGTTTGTAGTCTCCGCTTAGCTGGCCTTCTATTCTTTGGATAGCTTCCTTATATGCATTATCTAGCGCGGTAGAGCCTCTAGAAAGTTTAGCTAATGTAGATTTAACGTCTTTTGGAGTCCTCTTATCTAGGAGCGAATCCGTATATAGGCGAGCGAGAAGAAACCTAGAAATTTGTAAGTATATACCACTCTATTAATCTAAGTAAAACACGTACATGCCGTCTATAGCTTCTACTATCTTTTCTTGTACTATGTCCCGTAACGCAGAACTGCGTTGAATATATTTGGGCAGTCGATAAATCTGGCCAGCCACGAATCGTTTTACATCCTTATTACTGGCCTGCACCTCTAGCCTTAGTTCTTCTTTAAACTCTATAATTTCCGGTATAAAACGCGAGGTAACCATAAGGCGAAGATCTGTCCCTGCTTGTAGATCTTGGAGTTTAGCTAGAAACTGGCGGCGAGTCCCGTTGCTGTCTTGACACTCGTCCAGAGCATCAATTACGACATATATAGTAGAATAATTCGCAAGCACAGATTGTAAAGCCCCAAGGATCTCGTCAAATGAAGGCTTAGTCCCTCGACTGACATGCTGCTGGTATAATCGTTCTACAGGCTCCACTAGCGAAATTTGGGCCTGTAGCTGCTTGAGGATGGCCGCTAGCAGACTGGTAGCATCCTGCTCCTCTTGGGTTTTGTAATTGCAGTATACGTAAGCGACTCCAATCGAGCTACTTTGCACTACTTTCAGCAGGTGATTGATCGCGATGGCGGCTACCATAGTCTTGCCGGCACCAGGAATTCCTGGGCAGAGCAGCGTTTCCTTTGGTTGGTGGAGCTAACCCTTAAACTCGGGTGCATCGAGAAACCACTGGCCTGTCCCTTCTTGTCTGCGGCCTATGAAGTCAGATTGTTGAGCGGGAAAATCCGTTGGCGATATCCATGCCACCAGCTTGTCGTGCTTTGCATGGTTTTGGTCTTGCCGCATCGTATCAAGTTTAGATTGTATGGTGGGGATGGATGTCCGAACGAAACCCATGTCGTCTTTGATAGCTTGAGAAAGTTTGCTTGTATATGTTAGCATTATCGCCGTATAAAGCTAGTATGGAAGCTTACAAATGGTCCATCTGTAGCGCTATATCTACCAACGTCTTTAAACGCTTAATTCGATCCAGTATGCCGGCAATCTCTTCTTTTTTGAACTTCCACGATAGCGCCTCACCAACCTTTTTTAGTCGACCTCCATCTCTTATCCTCGTCTGTAGCAATCCTAGCGCTTGTTTGAACTGGTCGAGCGGCCCGTTCTCTACGGCAAGCGCTCGGACGGCGGTGTACCACGGTTTGTCTGCACTTCCCTCCTCAAGGCGGAACCTTAGATTAAGAAGGAGACTGTGCAGGCTCGAAGCTTCAACAGCGCACTTTGCGCGCTCTTTCGAGGCATCCTTAACGTCGTTCAGATACCCGAGGACTTTGGTCGAGAGCTGGAGAACCGCGATGATGCTGGCCGTGACATTGAGCGGATCCATGTCGGGTCGTAGTAGCCGACACGGATAGCAGACGCGTGTGGAGGAGCGGCGGAAGGAGAGGACGTCGGCATCACGTAGGCATAAAAGCTGAAGGAAGAGCGTCTAGGCTGTCGGGGCAAGGCTGAACAGTTGCATATAGTCCGCATCGTGCTGCGCCAATCCTTATCGATAAGACCAGACAGCCACGCCTTTCCAGCGCTACCTGGAGATTTTCTGCCCCGCATCGGCCGCACAAAAGACACTGTGCGAAGTTTACCGATGGCTGTTTTAGGCCTCAACCATCCATTCGCGGGGCTCTTCCAGCACGGGGTGCAGCTCGCAGGGGTCACGGAAAAGTTAAGCGTGAATACGTCAGCCATGGGTTTCAAGGGGTGGCTGAGTCCAAGGCAGCAGTCTTGGCCGAAATTTTGCTTCGAGGCGATGTTGGGCATCTTTAGCCGATTCCCAAATTTGGGCCCCAAGGGCCCAGGCACCCCTTGCGTGCTCCGGGCGTGCTCAGGGCTTGCTCAGGGCTGCTCACCCTCGGCTCAGGTTAAAGCGGCGGCTGCTCAGGTCCAAAGACGGAAATGGACCTTGGTGAGGGGAGTTTTCGTTAAAGAGGTAGTAAGGAACTCCGATTCAGGTCGACAATGTCGCCCAAACTGTTCGGATGTACGCCATCCCTAAGGTCTGCTACTTGAAACATGAGTCTTAATTTTCGGACAATCCGATAGTTACACAATACTAATAGGGCGCCTAACGTAGTGGTTCTAATGTATCCGTAGGGTTGTGATTACGAATTGGCAGTTTTCGGTCAGCCAGGGCAACTCCACTTAATAAAGGTAGTGATGTTGCCATAATAGGTAACAGGTGGAGGTATATTATGTAAATATATGGATTCCCTTCGATAATATAAAGCAATTACTAAAACGTAATTGACAAAGACCATGGGTTCGTACCGGCCGTGCTGCTGGATTCTGAGACAAGTGTCTCACTTTGACGGGGCAGTCACTAACCCGTGATTTCAACATATCTATTGCGACTTTAAGAGATCCTGGCACTTCCGGGCCGCTGAAATATCTAAGCTTGGAATGTGCTGACCAATCTTGTTCAGTAGGATGTCGATTCGATTGGTCGGTATTGAAGAAAAGCCCTCAAATTCCCATCGCCCGAAGAGCATCAATATCCAATTACCATCAAACTCAGCTACCCAATGCAGAAATGCAAGTGGGGTCTTATGTGCGGTTTCCGTGAAACGGTGGGGTCGCCGAGTTAGATGCGAGATCTCGCCGTGCCTAGAAGCTGGCCGTACCTGCACCTCACCTACCTATCCGCAACCTTCTCCATATTGACACATTCTATCTAGAGCATTTAAATTTACATGCAGCCTTCATAGCTAATATTCATTAGATGAATAAATCATTCGCCAGGCCTCTATACGGGCACCCGGGAACTCCCTCTTAGGTACTGCGGGGTTCTGTTCCGGGATGATCGAAGAAAGCATATTGACGGCCTCAAAACCGGCCTCAATTCCTACGGACTTTCCGAAAGGTACGTAGGTTGGTTGGTTGTCGGCTTCACCTAAGCTTACCCAGCTGGCTAATTCGGCTATAGAGCTGGCAGTCTTGGTCAACCGGGGGAACGGCCTCGTTTACAAGATCATAATTTTCTGAGTATTATATTTCGAAGACGGCGCGAGTCTTGACGACTCAGGTTGAAAAACATAGAAAAGTTCTGAGATTTGAATAAAGCCTCGAAGTTACAAAAGAAAATATTGTTGAAGCCTGGCAAACTCTTTCACTAGTTATGCCTATTAAGGAAAGAAAGAAAGATAGATAGAAATGTAGAAGATGTAGGAAAGAAATGAAAATTAGCATCATAGAACCATTGTACGTTGATTGGAGGACTAAGCCGAGTTAAATACTCCACCAACCGCCTCCCATCCTGTCTGCGAAGGATACCAACTCCCTTCGAATGCCTTATGGTACATCTGGTTATCCGTCCCGAGACCGAAAATGTCAAGTCTGCCGTTATCCCAAGAGACAACCTCAGGAGCGCTATTGAACACGCCACCAAGTGCCTCCCACCCAGTCGCTGAAGGAAGCCAGGAGTTGCCATTCCACGCCTTATGGTACATCTGGTTGTCGGTTCCAAGTCCAAAGATATCAAGACGATTGGCTCCCCACGAGACGACAGCTGGTTGGCTGGAGAAGGTTCCACCAAGCGCCTCCCAGCCCGTTTGTGAGGGATACCACGCATGTCCGTCCCAAGCCTTGTGATACATCTGATTGTCGGTGCCGAGGCCGAAGATGTCGAGCCGGTTCGGGCCCCAGGACACTGCTGCAGGTGGGCTGGAGAAAACACCGCCAAGAGCCTCCCAGCCCGTTGCTGAGGGATACCAGGCGTTTCCACCCCAAGCTTTGTGGTACATTTGGTTGTCGGTGCCTAGCCCAAAGATGTCCAGGCGGTTTGGAGACCACGAGACAACTTCCGGAGGACTGCTGAACACACCGCCAAGCGGCTCCCAGGCCGTCGGTGAGGGATACCACGCTCCACTCCAGGCTTTGTGATACATCTGGTTATCGGTTCCGAGGCCAAAGATATCTAGTCGGTCCGCGCCCCAGGAGACGGCTTCCGGTGGGCTGGCGAACCTCCCGCCGAGCGCCTCCCATCCCGTCTGTGAAGGATACCACGCGCCATTCCAGGCTTTATGATACATTTGATTGTCCGTGCCGAGTCCGAAAATGTCGAGCCTGTTAGTTCCCCAGGACACGGCAGAAGGGATACTGGCAAACACTCCTCCGATTCCTTCCCAGCCGGTCTGCGAGGGGTACCATGCGCCGCTCCATGCCTTGTGATACATTTGGTTGTTGGTTCCTAGCCCGAAGAGATCGAGGCGGCCACGAGACCAGGAGACAGAGGCAATGGCGGCATGGTGAAGAAGGGATAGCGAGCGTGCTGTTGGGATATGCATGGTGGGATTTGTCGACAGAACTCTATAATTGAGTAAGAATATGTGCAGAATAATTGATGAAAGCTGACTCACTGTTCTCTGTTGGACTTAGTTTGGGACCAGTCGCTGGTAGCTTCAAGGTCTTGACAGAAGCGTTGATTGTAGTTGCTTCGAAGTGCAGCGAGGATAAAGGCTCATTAAATACAGGACAGAGGGTATGGTCGAGAATTCAGTTGAAGAAAAGTTCCACCAAGACGGGATGATCCAAGAAGAGCTGCGGTCTGCGAGGTCTCAAGGACGCAGTTTAATCTCTCTTTCTAGCCATTCCGATTATGTACATGTAACCAGAGATTTATGCTGCAGCATAGGTTTGCCAATTATAATATCTCATATACCTGGGTGGGTAAGGGCTGCGCCTAAAGCAATACTGGGTGTACCTCTCGATCGTGCCATGTGAGCTCCTGTGTGAGCGTTGAGTTTGTGGCTTTATGGCGCACGATGCCGTTCCACAGAGCAGTGTATACCCATCGTGTTCACAAGCCCGGCTGAGAAAACTTATCTAAAGCAGGATGTTTAGGGAACGCAGTTATTCTCGTGTAAGACTCCTGGCGAATGTCATGGCTCAAGGCGACAATGGGTTTTGGTCGGTCGTGTTTGCGAAATTAGGGCTTCAAACTTATCCCCCGCCTCAATTTGCACTTCCCAAGCCACTCAATTATGAAGTCGCACATGTAAGATTAGGAGATTCTGTCGAGTTACCCAAATATCCAATAGCGCGCGAGGGAGGTTTCGTTGACAGCAGCCTCGAGGTCAGGTGAGCTGAACACAGTGGGCGTCTGCACGAGAATTCTTGGCGAATATTACCACCAGAATGGGCAAGAAAGCTGCGCCTGTTGATAGAGACCGCGTTCGCGGTCTGGAGCGCTGTGTGGTGTTGTGACTGGCCGGAACATGCCACACAATGTTCAGCTGCGGCGGAGAAGGTTTACCCCGCAATTTCCATGCCTGTCGGCGATCTATTGGTGCCTCGTTAGATGAGCTTGTCTCGATGAGAAAATTCAAAAATAGCGCCACACCAACGTCTGGCTACGCACCCCTCACTACTTCCAGGAACAATCATTTCTTTCGATCTTGGCTCAGGCTTGGCCGTATCCTGCACTAGGCACATTGGCTGTGGGACAAATTTTTTTCGTAAATTACAGCTACAACGTGAGTGATAGGGTTATGACGGTCGGCATAGGTTCCTAACAAATCTCGTCTGTGCGCAACTTTGATATTCCAAGCCAACCTATCGCTCACGTTACCTGTAAATAACACATGCCTCAAGCCGCCAGAGATAAATTTACAGTTTTTGGTAATTCTCAGTGTGCTCTATCTACAATAATAGAAGATATTAAAGGTCCTAGTATCATACAAGAATCGCATTAATAGGCTCTGGGAATCTATAGCTTAGCTTTGTTAAAAATGTTTAAAGCCTCCCCTGGTGACGCCTACGAGAGTTGGACCGTGCGCGAACACCGTAATCAAAAGTACGCGTGTGGTCACTAGGGTTGCGATCGTCCGAAATGTGAATCCTGATCTAACCAGATTCGGAAGGTCCGGATCCTGACCGAAATTCTGAGCCGGATCCTCTATATTTTGAAGGCCTAGATTTTGACGATTCTCCAGGATTTGTATGAGAGATTTTGGAGATAATATCACGATGCATGACGTCAGGCGATTATAGGATTTTATTGAGGTAGTAGTATTACATAGAGGCTTCAAATCGGCGGGTTTCCTCCTAGTTCAAAAGCTGCCGAATTGTAATTAACTCCCGTTATAGAGCCGGGTTCTCTGTATAGCCCTCCCCTACTTCTACCGCCTTATCTTCTACCTCCATAAGTTCTTCTGGTGTTGCATTTTGTTGTAGGATTTGGTTGAGGACTCGTTTATTAATGTATATATATTATAGCATATTAACGTGCTGTGGCGTCAGCTGGCTTTAAAACTTATTTATTAGCAGCTTTAGGATACTAAAAGAACGCTCTAACGCCACTAAATTGGCAGGTATATGAGCAACTCGTAAAGCCAGAGGGCTAAGTTTAGGGCAGGAAGCTTAAATATACTCCCAAAAGACCTCCTTCTTTTTAGTATACTACCAAACTGGAAGGCCTCTATTAAAGTAACCCTCCTTCCTCTAGAACTTATTAAATTGCTCTATTACGGTAATGTAATTAACTCTCTGCTTTACGAAGAAGCAATATAGTATATTCCTTTACTATAGCTTAGTATAATAAGGCAAATCAACGTCGCCAGCGTAGCGTGGATTAAGAAGGTAGGCAATAACATGGAGGTCTTTAATTTAAGTCTTATATCGTGGTTTAAATATACAATTAATAATATAAGCTATATTAGTATTTTTAAGGGCCTCTGGCGACTTTATAAGTTTAATTAAATAATTCCTAATATTTATCTAGCGAGGAATTACGTCACCTATTATAGCTCTATCAGATTCGCTTATTTTAATAGCGTTGTCAATAGGCGCAAGTAATCTGCATAGAAATTAAAGCCTTTACTAAAAGTCCTTATCCTATACTAAGGTATCAAGCTTCCTAATCGCTAAGTCCTTTTTGTTTGTATCTTCGAGAGCTATTATTTAATTAAGGAAGAGCTTCTACAGGGCTACCCGTTTCTTATTAACGCTTTTTACTATTATAAGCTAAGTACCCTATCTAGTAATATATAATAGAACGAAGGCTGTCGCCTTACTATTAGTTTCTATTATACATTCGCGTAGAGCTCTAAGTTACTTTAGTAACGCCTAAAATACGGTAATAATTAATTAAGCTTTACTTGCCATTTACTAAAAGTATATTACGGACGCTTTAAGTACGATATTACGACTACTAGGAAGGGAGTCGGAAGAAGCTAGTTGGTTAATATAAGCACGGTCCAGTATAGAGCCAGTGGAACCATATAACAAGGAATAGTAAGCAAGTCACATACTACGTAAGGGACGAGAGGAACAAAGGGAACTTACGTACCTTATGTATAATGCGTACCTTACGTATAAGGAGGGTTTCTTAGGAGTACGGTTATGTATTTAAAGGACTATAATCCCTACTTTAGATAGTTCTTTCCTTATAGTAATTCTCAGAATATAATTAAAGTTAATTTGTTAGGCAACCACTTCACCAGTTATTATTACGTTGTTAACTTACTTATAATACCTATATATCTAGCCTAATAATAAGCCTACCGTAGTACTTGCTACAAGGTTCCGTTACATAATTACTACCTAGTTACGGTTTTAATAAGTTAAATAATATCCCACTAAAAGCAGCCACCATAACGCCATTAACGGCGGCAACTACTTTAAGGTCTAGAGGCGATACTAGTATAGCAGATACTAACTTATAACAACCTGTAACGGTTAAACAACTATAAGAGATAGTTAATCAGTTAACAGAGAATAATACGACACTTAAATAAAGGATTAACGGAATAGGCGCAGTAAAGGTTAAGTTACTATTAATTGAAAGATTTTTAGGAGAAAGATTAAAGCTTAAAGGATTTCTTACGCAAATATACTTTAAGGTAGCGTAAGAAGGAGTAAAGCTAGCAATACCTATAGATTAAATAGCTTATGTAGGATTATTCTTAACAGGAAGAGCACTTAAATAGTTTAAGTCTTACCTTATAGAAATATAAGTAAACGGAATAATAACTACTAATTAGGAGGTGCGGTTTATATTTTTAAGTTAGGAAGGATTTATAGAGCGACTTACATAAATGTTCGGAGACCTAGAGGTAGTAACTATAGCGGAAAGAAAACTCTAAAACATTACGCAATAAACTTTAGTAATTAAGTATATAATATAGT
>Ga0307515_10015085_pt1 | contig 14265 bp, 6 predicted proteins | sample 17_EM_MG_FD_194513 | JGI IMG/M metagenome (GOLD analysis project Ga0307515, IMG submission 194513) | Populus trichocarpa ectomycorrhiza microbial communities from riparian zone in the Pacific Northwest, United States - 17_EM | ecosystem: Host-associated > Plants > Roots > Unclassified | place...
ATGTGCTTGGGAATGCATAAGATGGAACAGGAAGAAAAATAAGAATAAAAAGTGTTGCTTTTACATCTATATGCAAATACGTATACCTGGATCTCAAAGTTGTAATTTAACATGCGTAAGGCGTAGCTCTTGTTTGTGAGGCTTCATACAGAAAGCACTCCTGCATTATTAACTGGCTTTTCAATACTCAAGTAGCGGTCTGCATATTGATTATGTTGCCTTTCTGTGTCTGCTATGTTTTAGAATTGTGAGGAAGAAATTTGGAAACATGTCATCTTGGATATATCCACTTGATATAGGCATTATGTTACCTAATGGATCCATGTTTTGGTGACTTTAAGGTGAAAAACGTTGGCTTTGCTATTCCTCTTGAGAAACTCATAAATATTCACCCGATTTCAGGATATTCCTGGAAAGACACGCTCTGTTATTCATTTGTCTACAGCTTGGGGAGCTGCTCTATCCAATTTCTTATACTTCATTCTTATTGCAATATCCATTTTTGTGTGTGTTTGTCGTTGTAATCGTATACTAGTCACTCTCTAAAATTCAATTAGCATGATTATATTATGTAAGTTGGTGGAGTTCCTTCCTGCCTTTCTTTGGAAGCCTATGATGACTCTTGCTTGCATGCTTGAGTACATGTGCATGTATGATTTCCATTTATAACTGATAGTAGTGCAATGCAGGTAGGTGGCCTTTGTCTATGTTTTAATTGTCTGAATTATTTGATGTCTATTTTGGTGCCGTATCCTTTTCTCCTGTCCTTTAATTTTTCTACTTGTTAATGCCAATAAAAAATTACGTGATTTTTGCAAGAGTTTTTTTCTTTTTCTGGAGGAGATTTGTTTTCTGGGAAGGAGTAAGAAATTCAAACACTGCTGCTTGTGAATTGTATGACTATCATGTTGTCTTTTGTAATTATAAGGTTATAATAACTTACATTTGAATCTCCTCGACATTGATTCAGTTTTCCTGTCTTATGCTTTGAACAGGTATCAGAGAATTGACAGTGCCATTTGTCTTGAAAAATGAACAACATGGAGCCGTGGAATATGCGACTCACGGTTGAAATCTTAGAAATATTCATATAACTACAACACGAGGGCTATATTCTTGGACATAGAGGTATTATAGATGAAGCAGTCAGGGCCAAGGAAATTGCTGAGAAAAAGTTTATGGGCATGGACTATGCTTGGGCAAAGAAGTTTGCTTTAAAGGCTCAATCTTGTATCCCAAGCTTGAGGGTTTATTGCAAATGCTGAGAGTATTTGATGTGTATATTTCTTTGGAGAAGAGAATAAGTAGGGGAGAAGTTGATTGGTACTGTGTGCTCGGTGTGATCCCTGGACTAACAATACCAGAAGCTAGCTCTCGCGCTTCATCCTGATAAAAACAAGTCTCTGGGTGCCGATGGTGCATTTAAGCTGGTTTTAGAGGCCTGGGGTTTGTTACCCGATAAGGAGAAGAGAGTAGCATACAATCAGAAGCTCAATCTGGCAGGAAAGCAACAGAGAGTATCAACTCAGACCAAGGTTCCCTCTGCCCAACATAGGGCAAATGGCTTTCATAATCATAACAGTACCGTCACTTCGCATACAACGACTTGGAACAAGAATATGCAGTTGAGGCCTGCATCAGTCCCTTCACCTTCACTAGAAAACCGGATAAATTTTGGACTATCTGCAAGCAATGTATCATGCATTGTGAGTATCTGAGGGTTTATCTGAATCACAAACTGTCATCAGCCTTCGTTGGCTGTTTTGAAAGATCCACCTTCAAATGTTACAAAGTCATCCCAGGATGCAGGACATCATGCCGCCAATAGCAATCCTTTTAATTCCCAAAGAAATGGTGGTCAAAGTTCAGGATCTGAGAGGTTTGAAGTCCGCATTTCAACTTACGGCCCAAACCTCCAGTGGAGTAATTTTACTAGAATGACTCTTGCTGGATGTAAAAGTTGCGTCAATGTCAACCACTGGTCATGGTAAGAGTGTGGTTCAGAAGACTCATGACCAAGTGAGGAGAAGGCAGGGGGATGCACGGGAGTGTCATGCTTCAGAAAGGATGGATAACTCTTCTCTTAGAGTAGACCAACTCTTTACAAGGAGGAGACATGAAGAAACTGGCGTGTGCAATTACGAAGCTGATAGTTTGAATCGAACAGCTACAGGAAAAAACAAAATACTGACAAATTCTGTCTTGATTAGCCTAATTAATATTTCCTTCCTCTTGCACAGTCAGCTGGTAAAACAAAATGCTGACCAATTTATTTTGTTTGATTGCTAACAGAAACTTCAGGTGGTTCAAGAATGAAGAGTGATTGCTGTGGTTGAGAAATCAGTGGCTGCTTTCAATGGTGAAAAGCCTATCTTAGCAGAACCTGGAGAGTAAAACTAATGATACATGCCATGACTCAATCTTAGTTACGTTCAAAACTATGACAATGCTGACCATGAATAGACAGTGATTCTGTTGTATTTTGATCTTCCAACGCAGCATGTAATTGTCCAACATCAACAAAACCAGAGCTATAAGACGTGAAATTTTCCATACCCTTCTGTTTTTGTGCGGACAGCTTGCTTTTTGAACAGAAACTAGCTCAAGGATAGCACTAGGTGACTGTAAAATTATAAAAAAGACAAAAAGAAAGCCTTCTGGGAGGCTTATTTCATGTGATTCTTACGTTCAAGCTTTATTGTTGTGGATAACAAGTGATTGATACTTTCAAGCCTAACACGTGGAAGGATCAAAACAAGTTAAAAGAATTTGTACAGTCACATTAAATTCAGGCAAGAACAGAGATTACGGTTACAATTAACCTTGGCCTCTTGTCATTGAGATATCTCGGAGAGAATATATTTTTGCCAAACAAATCCTGGGAAAACTTTAACTTCAACGTTTAAGTTGAATACAAGAGATATACTAATAATGATCAATGATAATAAATACATATGGAGGGGGGGAAAGGGTAAAGTAGAAAAATAACAATCGAAGGTTAAAATTTCTGGATTAAAGTATAGTAATAATGAGAATGCCATAATTGGCTATGATAACCATCTCCGATAGCCTTAACAGGTGCTGCATAAAGCAAATTGCAGTTGTCAGAATGTTTAGATTTTTTCAAGGAAAAGGTTGATTTTCTGCAACATTTGCAATTAATTTTCAGAGCAATTCTCCATAAATATTTCACAAAATTTGCAGCTCAGTTTAACCCTGGAACCTAGTTAATCAGGCACATTGCTTTGCCAATGCAAACCCTATTCAAGAGTTAAGATTTAACCCTGGTTAAATAGTTCTCATTATAAAAAGTTGGATTTGCAAGCTAAAAAGCATTTTAAAATGACAAAACTATCCTTCAGGGTAAAATATCTTATATAAAGAATTTCTTGTAATTTTTTTGGTATACCTAATTCATCCTATTTTAGTCTTGTAACTAATAATTCACTAGTTATCACCTACTATATTAATTCGTATATTCATAATATCACCTCAAAATTAATATCTTGTGTGGTTAATTAAAATGGAAAAAAAAAATCTAACCATGCTTTCTCTGCAATGTGTCATTAACACTAAGATTTGCCATTAATAATCCATCATAGGGTAATATCACCACAATAATCCATCACATTTAATCACTTTTGCAAACCCAATTATAGTTAAAAAATTTAACCTAGGTTAAAATCTAACCCACCACAATGCCAAGGTTAAATTTGAACCCCATTCAGGAGTTAAAATTTAACCATAGTCAACTTTGTTTTCACGATAAAAAAGTAGGATTTGGGTTAATAATAAAAAAAGGGCACACTCCTACTTAAATAGTAACCAAACCCCCACTTGCCTTTTCATTTTCTTTGTTATTTCAGTTATGCTTACTTGGGCACTTTAGAGCTGAGAGAAAGAGAGAGCGAGAGAGAGAGAGAGAGCTCTTCAGAGTTCAGAGTTTCTAATGGGTTTTTGAAAAAAAAAATAAAAATGAAAACCCATTATGCATTTTGATTGATACAATTTTTCTTCATTTGAAAAGACTCTCCTTTCTATAGGTAACTTCTCATTTTTTAAGCTTTTTTGGGCCATATGATAAAGTTTTGTTTTTTATTCTGTTTTTTTGCGAGATTAGCAATCTGGGTACTGCTTTCAAGACTTTAGAATCTAGGGTTTCAGTTTGAAGTTAATTTGCTAATAATTCAAATGAGTGTAATTTGACCGTTAGTTGTTGCTTTAAAAACCCTATCACTGTAGATCCATGAATAACTTGTTGTTTGATCGATTGTAGTGTTTTTGGCTTATTTATTTTACTGTTTGCTAATGGGGTTTTGTTATGTTTTGTTTTTGTGGATGTTTAATTTGAGTTGGGTGTGATTCTTGAATTGTTTAGAACATGAAATGGTGAAGGAAAGACGGGACCTTTTTTAGTTTACATTTTGCGGGCTTGTTGTCTGTTGGCTTTTTTGTTCTCAAATGAATGCGTGTGTGTGATAATTTGAGGCTATCTTAGTTTGTTATTGTAAATGCTACTACTTTAGAGTTTGGACTGTTGAAATGAGTTGATAAGGTATCTTAAGAAGGTAGGAATTCTGAATCTGATTGTATCTTGTTATGGATTTGGATCCATAGGAATTTTGTGGGAATGTTGCACGTTGCTTATGTTAGCATTCTTGTGATAATCAAGTTGTTGAAAAGTTTTAATTTAGTATTAATCTAGAGTATTAAAAGCTGAATCTATTATACAGAATTGGTTCTTTATGCCCTGTTGCAAATTGTGGTTGAGGTAATGGTAGCTCCGCGAAGGCGGGGATGCGTTATTTTAAGAATAACGAACAGGAGATTCTGATTATCTTTGGAACTATTTGGTGTTGAATTTCAAATGTTATGGTAATGTTCTCGCCATTGTTCGAGAATTTAACACGTTAAGGGAAGATCAGGATTCGAAAGAAACAAGAGTGCAACTTTTATAGGTGATAAAACATTATATTTATGTATATACCATGTTTGATCATTTTCTACCTATTTCTTTTCCTTGTGTTAATGGTACCTTTTGAAGCTAACTTTTACTTCATTTGCCTCTCCTCTAAATGTATGATTTCAAATCATACTATGAAAGCTAAAGATAAGCTTTGTACTCGAGGTAAATTGAAAGTTTCATTTTTTGTCCAGTATCATCGATCCTTAATGGGAAAAAATATTTTACACATTCTGATCTGAACTTTAAAGAATCTTAAAACAACCATCCATGAGACTTCTCTAGATATATGGTTTCTCTGAATCTACAAATTGAGAAGAACAAAGGGAAAAACTAAATTGGAAAAACTGACTTCCATTTGCAAAGTGCATTTCTTATTTAGTCATTGAGATGAAAAATGGTTCTTGTTGAGAGATGGAAAAAACTATTTTAACAACAAATGATTTGAGAAACTACTTATATTTATTTGAAAGCTGAATTTATTTTCCCTGGAAGTCCAACATTATATGCTTAAGATGGAAAAGGAAGAAATTAAGAATAAAAAATACTCCTTTTCCATCTATATATAGATATGCCTACATGGATTTCAAGTTTATTATTTAACACGAATAAGGTGTAGTAGCTCTTGTGTGAGGCTTGATACAGAAAGCACTCATGCATTATTAACTAGCCTTTTTTTACTCAAGTAAAAATGTGTTCTGCATGTTGATTATGTTGCCTTTCCATGTCTATGTTTTACATTTGTAAAGGAAGAAAATTGGAAAAGTGGCATTGCCTTGGTGTGTGGCACAGTTACCTAGTGCTGGTTAAGTCTGCATGATGTAGGAATTGTGCACAATAGAATACATAAATCGGGTGTTAACTGCCCCAACATGTCCTCTTATGCCATGATGTTTAGGAGTGTCAAACAATAATAATTCTTTGACATTAGTTTTTAACCCATAAAATGAATAGTGTTTGTACCTTATTTATTTGTTGGATATTACATAAGCTTTTTTTAGAAAATCGTGTTCTCTCCTTTCCCTGATATCACCATTCACTATGAATATATATGGTAGGGTTTGAAAGTGCCAAGTATTTCTACTTGTAATTATAAGGGGGGGATAACCTATGCATACCTGATTGAGATTATATGTAAAGGTTGGACGAGTCACAGGGCCTTCTTGGTTAGATAACATGACTAGGGGGAAGACCTATTTGTTGGGAGGGAAAAATGGAAGAGTTTCGGCAGAAGCTAGTAGTGGACACATTGCATGCAAGCACCTGTACAAGTTCAAATGTAATCCTTATGGATCCCTGTTTTGGTGTCTTTAAGGTGAAAAACATGATCTCTCCCATTCCTCTTTAGAAACTCATAAATATGCACACTCCATTTTAGGATATTCCTGGAAAGACACAGTACCGGTATTCATGTGTCTAGAACTTGGGAGCTTTTTTGTCCAATATCTTGTACTTTATTCTCATTACAATATCCGTGTTTGTGTTTGTCTGTCATCATAATTGTATACTAGATACTTTATAAAATTCAAGTAGCATGATTATATCCTGTAAGTTGGTGAACCCTGCCTGTCTTTGAAAACCTATGGTGACCCTTACATATGCGCACGCATGTGTGCTTTTGTACATGCACATGTATGATTTTCATTTATAACTGACAGTAAAGAAAAGCGTGCAATGCAGGCAGGTGGCATTTGCCTATATTTTAGTTGTCTGAATTATTTGATGTCTATTGTGGTGCCCTATCCTTTTTCTTTCCTGCCCTTTAATATATTGACTTTGTATATATGTTAAGCCATTGAATGTTTCCCACCTTTTTGCATATTCTTAAAATGGAATCAAACCCTTTTGTATATTGTAGATGATGCCCGATAGGATTTTGTGGGATTGAAGCATGAGATTCATTGTTAGGCACAAGGACACACAAGAAGTTACTGCTAGGGTTTATGTGTTTCTTTTGATAGGAAAAAGATCACTTAACTTTTCCAATATGAAGTGAATCATGCACATCTTTGTTTATAGATCAAATATCCCAATATGAATTAATTCATGTGCATCTATGTTTATAGGTCAAATATTCCAATATGAAGTGATTCACATGCCTCTATGTTTCATAGGTATTAGGGAATTATATTACACGATGAGTGGTCCATGAGCACTTCTTATTTTATCAAATTATTGTATGTCATGCTGCAAGTTTTGCTGACATTTGTTGCTCAAATTAGAAGAGACTGAGATTTATTATTCTGTCAAATATTGAAAACTTCTCCTTGTTAATGTAAATAAATGTGATACATTCTAGAGTAAAATAAAGAATTATGTGATTTCTATAAGAGTTATTTTTCTGGAGATTTATTTTTCAGGAAGGAATAAGAAATTCAAGTACTGTTGGTTGCGATTTGTATGAATATCGTGTTTGTTTTGTAATTATATGGCTACAATAACTGACATTAGATCTCTTCGACATTTATTTTAGTTTAACTTTTTTCTGCATTGAACAGGTGTCAGAGAATTGACAGTGCCATTTGTCTTGAAAAATGAACAACCTGGAGCCGTGGAACATATGACTTGTGGATGAAATCTTAGAAACATTCATATAACCACAAGACAAGGGCTATATTCTAGGACATCGAGATATTATGGAGTGCAACAAAGATGAAGCAGTCAGGGCAAAGGAAATTGCTGAGAAGAAGTTTATGGGGAGGGATTATGCTGGGGCAAAGAAGTTTGCTTTAAAGGCTCAAAATTTGTACCCCGAGCTCGATGGTTTATCCCAAATGCTGACTACTTTTGACGTTCATATTTCTGCAGAGAACAGAACTAGTAATGGAGAAGTTGATTGGTACGGCGTGCTTGGTGCGAACCCCTGGGCTGACGATGAGACAGTCAGAAAACAATACCACAAGCTAGCGCTCATGCTTCATCCTGATAGAAACAAGTCTCTGGGTGCAGATGATGCATTTAAGCTGGTTTCAGAGGCCTGGGGCTTGTTATCTGATAAGGAAAAGAGACGAGCATACAATCAGAAACTGAGTCCTGCAGAATGGCAGGGGAGAGTATCAACCCAGACTAAGGCTCCCTCTGCCCAACATAGGGAAAATGGCTTTCATAATCACAACAGTACTGTAACTTCGCATACAAGGACTCAGAACAAGAATATGCAGTCGAGGCCCACATTAGTCCCTTCTCCGTCATCTAAAAAACCTGATACGTTTTGGACTATCTGCAGTCGATGTATGATGCATTATGAGTATCTGAGGGTTTATCTGAATCACAACCTGCTATGCCCCAACTGTCATCAGCCTTTTTTGGCTGTTGAGAAGGATCCACCTTCAAACGTTATGAAGTCATCCCAGAATCCAAGACATCATGCTGGAAATAGTAATGCATTTAATTCTCAAATAAATGGTGGTCAAAATTCAGGATCTGAGGGGTTTGGAGTACACAATTCAACTAATGGTCCAAATCTCCAATGGTGTAATTTTGGAGGCAAAATTGCATCAACATCAACCGCTGGTCATGCTAAGAGTGTGGTTCAGAAAACACATGACCAATTGAAGAAAGAGCAGGAGGATGCACAGGCAGCCACTGAATGGGAGAAGCGTTATGCTTCCAAAAGGGTGGGTAATTCTGCTCTTAGAGCAGACCAACTCTTTAAAAGGAGGAGATGTGATGAAACTGGCATGAACAATCACGGAGCTGATGTTTTGAATCAAGCAGTCATTGGAAATGGAGGAGCAGGAATCAGAAATTCATCTGAACCAAGAAGGGGCCAATTTGAAGCACAAAGGGTTCATGGTTTTTCAGATATTCATACCAAGTCCATCACTGGACGAGAGTTGTCCCTTCTTGAGCTTCGAAACATTTTGATGAAGAAGGGACTCTTGGAGGTCCGTGGAAAACTTAAAGAATGGAGCTCAAATCAGGTGAAACTGAAAGAAAGTAAAAAACCGGAAAGCTTGGTGAACAATGATGCAAATAAACATAAGAGTGGTGACTCTGCTGGCACTTCTTCCAATGGATCTACTAAACAGGCACCAGCACCTTTGTCAATCAATGTTCCAGATCCTGATTTTCATAATTTTGACTTGGATCGAACAGAAAGTTCCTTTGGTGATGACCAGGTCTGGGCTGCCTATGATGAAAACGATGGGATGCCCCGATATTATGCTCGAATTCACTCAGTGATCTCTTTGAAGCCTTTTAAGATGAAGATCAGTTGGCTTAACTCACGAAGCAACAGTGAATTTGGCCTTCTAGACTGGGTGGGGTCTGGTTTTTTAAAAACTTGTGGTGATTTCCGGACTGGCAGACATGAAATCAGCAAAACCTTAAACTCTTTCTCACATAAGGTTACATGGTCAAAAGGCGCACGTGGAGTTGTTCGCATCCTTCCAAGAAAGGGAGATGTCTGGGCTCTATACAGAAACTGGTCTCCAGACTGGAATGAGGACACCCCAGATGAAGTGGTGCGAGAATATGAGATGGTAGAAGTACTTGATGACTACGATGAAGAACAGGGCATATCTGTTGTTCCTCTTATTAAGGTTGCTGGTTTCAAGGCAGTTTTTTGTAGACATGTAGGTCCAAATGATATTAGGAGGATTCCTAAAGAAGAGATGTTCCGCTTCTCTCATCAGGTCCCTAATCATGTGCTTACAGGCGAAGAAGCTCATAGCGCTCCGGAGGGTTGTCGGGAATTGGACCCAGCTGCTATCCCTTCGGAATTTCTCCAGGTTGTTACCGAAGCCAGTGAAGCAGAATTGGTGGCAACTGGTAGAGAAGCTGACAAACAAACAATGCAAAGTTTGTCACAAACAGAGGTAAGCCGAATGGTTGATGATGCCTCAATTACTAGGGAGATGATAAGAAGTGAAGATCATGCCAGAGATGATCCAACAGCCATCTCTTCAGAACTTCCTCCGGTGATTATGGAAGTCAACAAAGCACAAATGGCCTAGGAAGAAATGGCTTGGATTTCTCCACAAATGCAGGCAGTCCTCATGGTGAGGATGCTTCGAAAGGTAAGAGAATTGGGATGATAGAAACTGAAGAACGTTTTCTGAGTTGATACATGAAGGTCGGTACAGAGGCCAGCCAAAGCAACTAATACTGTAGCTTATCCTGCAAAAGTTAATAAGTTTGCTAGTGGAAACAGCTCAACACACACCAATATAGGCAAGTTTCTTTTGTTTTGTAAAGCTGATCCGAACTGTAGATGCTTCTTTTTGCCATAACTGGAGATGCTGTAATTGGATCGGAAAATGATCCCGAGTTTTTTGTTTTGTTTTACTGTTATGGCTGTATAATTTTCTGATGCTTGAACTATAAAGAAGCTCATCCTTGACCAGAGTCAAGTTTTACCAGCATCAATTTCTGTTGTTGAATTGCTTTGCATAATGCTTGAATATTTTTCGTGTACTGTAGACTCCTATTGTTTAATCCATGCTTAGGCTTCCAAGCAAAATTTTCATTTTCACTTGTTTTGTTGATTGAATGATAATGGTTAGCTCTTCATTTCCTACACACACACACACACACACACACACACACAGTTTGAGCTGTTTGTTTATCAGAGGAAAGCTGCTTCTCTGATGAAACAGCAGTCTTGCTTATAAATGGTTTTTCATGACGTGTATAGTTAACTACAGAATTTGAACACTGTTTTTCCTTCCCTTCCCAATGCATAGTCTCCTGGTTTTCAGTCTACCAAAATAAGAAAAGAACAGTTGTATGGAATGTTTTCCATGTTGATGATCTTGCTTTACAATGCCAATATTGGGTTCACTTCTCCTAAACCAACTGGCATGATCTGCTAACAATCTGCTGTTAGCAAAACCCCAACTGATGCAATTGGTGCATTTGATTTCTGTACGTGCATTACCTGCGTTCTGAAGTTAACGTATGTCTAGCGTGTTTATACATGAACGATTACACAGCACGAGTTTCTGGCCGCCAAAGGTCTACGTCAATCCAGGACGGGGATCGGTGTTGACTTGAGTCATGGTTAACCCCAGATCAATCCATGGCTGAGTTATCTTGTTAGGCTGAACCAGGTCTTACAGATAGTTTACAGTGTATAAGCTAGCTTTGACTGAAGTTACCATTTATATTTGGCGTAATTGTTCGACGTAGTTTTGAACCCCAAGCTTAGTCATGGTTTGTGCAATTTGGAGCTTAAAATCACAGGCTGACCTGTCATTCAATAAACAGGAGGTTTTCTTTTTAAGCATTATCTTACATCTTTTACCCCATTAATTTTTCTTTTTAGAAATCTGAGTATGGGGACGGGATTCTTTTTTCCTTTCTTTTTTATGCAATATCATTGAGATTTTAACAGCTAGTTAATTTTCATTTATATATATATATATATATATATATATATATATATATATATATATATATATATATATATATATATTTGAGGATGGCATTTAAGAACATACTGGCCTGTCCACCGCTATCGGTCACTTTCCATAAAGAATTCCCAGTAATTAATCAGTCAGAATTTCTTGGTTTTGGAGTTCTAAATCAACCGCAAATCACTACCTAAAAGATACTATTTATGTACTTAAACGTTATTGCCAACTCAACATTTCAAATTTATATACTTAATTAATTTTTGTTTGGTAATATAATTGAAAGTATGGTTATAAAATTGCTTCTTTTTGTGTTCTTAATTACACTTTGCAGTCATTCTTGATAGAAATATTAAATGAATAAATCTAAAACATATTAGATTTGAAATCCCTTTTCAGAAAAGCAAAATCTCTTGAAAACCTCATCTAAAAATAGGTCGTGTTCTTGAATGGCTAAACCAGTCAATTTGACCACTGTAAAGGATAGTATCTCAAAATCGAATGTTAACAAGTGGCATTGCATCTCCTGTTCGTCGGAGACTTCCTATATATTTATGTATGTGGTACTAAATAATTGGATGGAATCCTCACTAAAGTCATTATGAACATGATTAATATTCCCAGTGGATGCTAATTACCGCTTGTCTTCGTTGAAGACACCATGCAAGGAAGAGCTGTCAAGCTGCTAATCAAGGACGGAGAATCTTAGGGCTGTATCAATAATATTAAACACATTTGTTAATTAATCAACAGTACGAAGACACATGCAACTCAATAAATGGCGGAAAAGAGAAGTTTCACGGGCAACAACTCCTAATATATAGGTTAATTTCAGGGAATTTCAAAGACCTAGAGAGTGTGCCATTAATTATTTTATATCACCTTCAACCTTCAACCTTCAACTTCAACTTCAATGACGCTGCCACTACCACAACCACTCCTTTCTTGTAGTTTCCTTGTCATATATGCTTTGTTTTATTGTTTCTCTAGAGGGAAACTTGTGGTGGTGGCGATGGTATCTCCCCATGCTTTGTTTAGTGGAGACATGTTTTTGCTCCCCCAAGGGAGACTAGTATTAAGTTAATGATGTTGTTTTGGTCCTATTTGCCTAGAGTTTCAAGGTTTTAGGTATGCTATAATTGAGAGGTCTCATATTCAAATCCTGGAATCTCTTTTTATACGCAAGAAATTAATTGTCATTTAATGCAAATTTAATGGACTCAATAATTTAGTTCTTCTCAGAATTGACTTGAAGCTGTTAATATTTTTTATAAAAATACATGAAATGTGTTTCGATTCAAGATTTAAACTCTCTTGTGTTTTTTAAATTTAAAATAAATGGGCACACATATAATTTAATTTAATCCATATTAAAAGGGGACAACATTAACGTAATTCATTTTTATTTTACTAGATCTAGATTCATATGAACATCATATAATCATATGAACATGAGAGAATCAAAATCCACCATGGTTTTAGTTGCTTCTTCATGAGTAAGAAACAGTTTAAATGCCAAATCTTGTAACCATGTACTCTTAATTATATCATATCTCAATAGTTTTCTTTCTATATTTTGGGCTATATATGGCCTATGAGTAAGGAGCAATTTAAATGCCAAATCTTGTAACTATATAATAGAATAAAATGCATTTAGATTTCTCTTACATGCTATGGCCTACGAGTATCAGAGAAGATTTGTAGTGTCTCTTCAGATTTGGAGTATATTCACACGTTTTGTCTTCACTCATTCACCCTTTTCTCTTACTTATATTCGATTTTATCTTCATTTTTTTTTAAATCTCATTTTAAATTAGGGTAACCATGCAAACCGTCCTTTCTTCTTGGGAATTTTTAATTGGTGGACTTAATAATGGAGACAATCATTTTTTTCTTGCAATAATTCTATCACAAACACAAGGAAAAAGAATGGATCTATTCCTAACCTGGATTAAAAGAAGATGGTGATCGAGCAACTTTTGGTAAATGCATTTAGTTTGAATGCAAATGATTTGTTTTAAATCTAGTCACATTACCAGAAAATTATTAAACGTTGACGGAATATTACATTGGCATCTATGCTTGACGTCCATCAACATTTTAATTTCTGACAGAATTGTTGACGAGTTCATGTTGTCGGTTAGCTTATTGTCAAGCATCGTTAATCCATTGACCAGCTTATGAATATCAATTATGACATCACCAACGAAATTCCCTACGAAGTTTGATTTAATTGCCGAGTCTGAAAACTCCACAATATTTTGTAATTCTCCAACGAAATTAGTTCGGATATCGCTGATGGCATCACCAATGAAATATTAATTTCTATTGGTGATTCTGTATGTATTTCATTAATTTTTTTTCTTTTCATGTTTACTTATTAATTATAATCTCAATTGCATCTTTTAAAACCAAAAATCACAACAAATAATAAATTAAACAACAAGATTTTATAATATTAATTTAATAGTTAATATCAATATTCTATACAAATATCTTAATTATATTACAAAAACTCATAACAAGATGGAGGGGGAGGGGGAGGGAAAAATCTTGAACAAGGAGGCAGAGGATAATATGTCATAATGTATGCATTATTTTCTCCTAATTCTTCCTATTTTGTTCTTTTATATTGGCCTTCATAACAGACAATCATTCCTCAACTTGTTCTCGGACCATCTCTTAAATGGTCAGTGATGGCTGGCTAGGGCTGAATTGTAATGCGTGTACAGTTAAAACACTATAGCACATCCACATATCTTGGGTTGTAGTCATAAAAATATCATAAACCCGATTCCTATCGAGTTCATCAATTACTCCAGTCTCCAACCATAATTGAGGATCGTGTCTTCTTTGTGTATCACAACCATGTTGGCGTTATATATTTCCTATAAGAAAAGGTCAAAATCTAAAATTCATATTTATCCAAAAACATTAGTAATCTTA
>Ga0307515_10015086_pt1 | contig 14265 bp, 13 predicted proteins | sample 17_EM_MG_FD_194513 | JGI IMG/M metagenome (GOLD analysis project Ga0307515, IMG submission 194513) | Populus trichocarpa ectomycorrhiza microbial communities from riparian zone in the Pacific Northwest, United States - 17_EM | ecosystem: Host-associated > Plants > Roots > Unclassified | place...
CTCTTTTGTAGTTAGCACCATTAGTCATCGATCGACCTTATGTCGATGCGACATGTCTCGTTACACGATACAATAGACACACCTTCGCATACGCCCGCGCACACTCGACTACTCGAGCACACGCCACTGTACAACATTTCCTTTTCGCTTGTGTTTCTTTTTTTCTAGCCAATCAAGTATCTCCCTACAGCTACTCCCTTCCTACGCTCCTCGAAACGAAACCTCTAGTTTCTTAGCTACGTTGTGCGAATTCCTTTCCAGGGTTCTCTTGTTCCCAGTTTGGCTAGCCTGAATTTATTCCGCCACCACACTGGGCACGATAGAATTTCCACGGCTTCTGTCTCACCGAGCGCGGAAGAATTCCGTCTTGACTCAAGCACTGGAAAATTTTTGCACTGGACTCCCATCCAATTTTTATCCTGCGGTTCATACTAATTTGACATGATTTGGGAGTGTACTTGAGAGTAGTCCGAAATGGACAAGAAATTAAGTGGGTTTGACGATGGATGGCAAAATCCATTTCTCACCACCACTGGCAGGAAGTGCACTTGGGAGCACTGCAAGTACAGTTTGGAGGATCCCTTGGGGATGGGGAATCTCGTGCCTTCTGATTCATGGGGAGTCTATCTAGGTGCACCTCTATTGCCACTTAAGGCGGCAATGCCACCTCCATTGCTTGTAGCTTATAGGTATTTACAATATAGCCTATTTCCTCTTCCCTGCAAGTGTAGCTCTCTTTTATGACAGTCATCCATAGTATTGCCCATCCTAGTCAACATAGAGAGATACTCTTGGTCGAGTACGCTCTTTCTCGTTTGCATAACCAGCACCTCCAGCTCCTGAGCCTCCTTCTATGGCTTGTGGATATACAAAGTCGGTACGATGTAGTTCCGGTTGCGGATGCTGGCCAAAGTATCTGGATGGGTTTGACCGAGTATCCTCTTTCTCATCTCTATGACCTGCACCAACAGCTCCTCAGCCTCCTTCCATCGCCCTTGGTTGATATATATCGACGCGAGGTTATTCATGCTGGCCACGGTATCTGGATGGTCTTGACCGAGTATCCTCTTTCTCATCTCTATGACCTGCACCAACAGCTCCTCACCTTCCTTCCATCGTCCTTGGTTGCTATATATCGACGCGAGGTTGTTCATGCTGTCCAAGATATCTGGATGATCATGACCGAGTGTCTTCTTTCTCATCTCTGTGGCCTGCACCAACAGCTCCTCAGCCTCCTTCCATCGCTCTTGACAGATATATGCCGACGTGAGGTTGCTCATGCTGGCCAAGGTATCTGGATGGTCTTGACCGAGTATCCTCTTACTTATCTCCAAGACTTGCACCGCCGGCTCCTCACCCTCCTTCCATCGCCCTCGATTGATATTTGTCGACGCGAGGTTGTTCATGCTGGCCACGGTATCTGGATGGTCTTGACCGAGTATCCTCTTTCTCATCTCTGAGGCCTGCACCAACAACTCCTCACCCTCCTTCCATCGCCCCTGCTTCGTATATATCTCTGCGAGGATATTCATGCTGGTTACAGTATTTGGATGCTCTTGCCCGAGTACTCTCTTTCTCATCTCCAAGACCTGCACCTCCAGCACCTCAGCCTCCTTCCATCGCCCCTGCTCCGTATATATCTGTGCGAGGATTCCTATGCTGGTTACAGTATCTGGATGTTCATGCCCGAGTACTCTCTTTCTCATCTCCATGACCTGCACCGCCAGCTCCTCAGCCTCCTTCCATCGCCCCAGCTTCAACAATGTCGATGCGTGGTTGCCCATGCTGGTTACGGTATGTGGATGCTCTTGGCCAAGTACCCTCTTGAACGCCTCTATGAGCTGTATATCCAGCTCCTGTGCCTCTTTCCATCTCCCCTGACCCCAGTAAGTTGTAGCGAGATTGCCTATACTGGTTAAGGTCTCTGGATGCTCTTGGCCGAGTACCCTCTTGGACGCCTCTATGGCCTGCACCATTAGCTTCTCCGCCTCCTTCCATCTGCTCTGATCCTGGTATGCCGATGCGAGATTGTTCATGCTGATTAAGGTACCTGGATGCTCTTGGCCGAAAACCCTCTTACATATCTCCACAAGCTGCACCAACAGCTCCTCCGCCTCCATCCATCTTCCCTGATGTTTGTATGCAGATGCGAGATTGTCCATACAGGCCAAGACATCTGGATGCTCTTGGCCAAGTATCCTCTTGAGCGTCTCCAAGGTCTGCATTGCCTGTTCTTCAGCCTCCTTCCATCGCCCTTGGTGTATATATGTCGATGCGAGGTGGCTCATGCTGGTCAAGGTATTTGGATGGTCTTGGCCGAGTATCCTCTTTCTTATCTCTATGATTTGCACCAACAACACCTCAGCCTCCTTCGATCGCCCCTGCTTCCAATATGTCTTTGCTAGGCTGCTCATGCTAGTCAAGGTATCGCAATGATCAATTCCATTGGCTTTTTCTGCTTCATCTCTGAGCCACATTCGCAGCGCTTCTGATTGCCCAAACTCTCCCAACTCATCAAGGAGATATCCAAAGATGTTGTATAAGATGATTGGTATGAAATGAAGCTTCCCAAACTCTCGCGTCATATCACTAATCTCTCTCTCGTACTGTTTCCGAGCTTCCTCCAGTTTGTGTAGCCCCCATGCACGGTATTGGTAAATAAGGTCGACATGAACAAGTACGCTGAGTTTGCGAAACTTCTCATTCTTCCATAATGCGGGTCGTACCATATCTTTTTCGATCTGTAAATCTTCGGCTTGATTGCATTTTTCTAGCCATTTATGACATATAGCATCATCTGACTCTGCTCCGAATCCAATCCGATAACAAAATGCAATTTGGAATGCGATGTGGGCAGCACAGGGTTGATTTTTATTCCCGGCATAACATTTTTCGAGGCTGTCTCTAATTTGGGTTCTCACACGATAGTCAGCTCGCATGAAATACACAAGGTCTCTGGCAACCTAGGACAATGATATCAGCCCAATGCATTCAAAATGTAATATGATTGATCCTTACCCGGAAATCTTCCACGATCGTATCCAACGGCCTTGCAGTTAAGCATCTCAATTTAAATATACAGCTTTTAAATGATACTTCTAGTCCGGACGATCGCGGTCCGAGGTAGGGCTCAGTCCGGCCCGGTTCAAAAGGTACGTCTAACTGGATTGTACTAGACCGGGTTAGGTACAGTCTGGACTGGTCCACCTCTGGACTACTGGAATCACTGCATTTCTTAGCATAAGCCCTGGGTTATGGCAAAATCTGGGTGGAATTCACCGTTCTGGGCAAAGAAGAACTATTAATTTTCCAAGATCTGACGTTCGTTTTTCAGGGTTTAGCGGCACGGTTAAGCTGAAGAATTCGTTCAGACTCAGTCTGCGTCCTGCATTCATGCGCGCCAGTGGCACTGACTCTATGAGTTGGCTGGCAATTTCTTCTAGCTTATTATTGCCTTTGAAATCCTCCAAGGATGTGTGGGGCCCGGTGGATATGTCGAACGTGAATTGGGTAACATTCGGAGGCCTTGGCATGCTCGCAAATAGAACCCAAAGACACAGCATACCAAAGGAGTACACATCGGTTTTTTTAGCCTCGGGAACACTGAACTCTCCGAAATGGTGCTCAGGAGCATTCCACGGCGTTGATTTCGGCAGAAGGACCTTTCTTGTTTCGCCCGCGGCAAGAGTAGAATACCCGAAGTCAGCCACCTTAATTGTAGTCTTGCCGGTAGCGTCTTTGAAAACTAGCACGTTTTGTGGCTTGATGTCACCATGTACCACATCTGTGTCTTTGTTAGGCTTCAAGCTTGAATGCAACGTTAACTAGGATGACAAACCATAGGCATGCAAAGTCATGATGGCACTTCCAATATCGGCACAGATTTTTAGCCGGTCATCGATCGACATCTTCATACCCTCACTCGCGTTCATAAACTGTTTTAAGTCGCAAGCTGCTTTCTCAAAGACCAGCACAGGGACGACTTTCTCCGTCCTCGGCTCGATTTCCCAGCAAACTCCCTCGAGGTCGACTATATTTGGGTGACTTTCAATTGAAGGTTGACTCAAGATCAATACCTCTGATATCAACGGCAAAAAGTCCCAATCTGAATCTCCGGAATCGTGATACCGCTTGAATGCAAGGGGCATGTTGGTATCGAATGTGGACTGGCTTATCGTCCCAGAACTACCCACCCCAAGGGTACTGAGAGCAGGCTTCCACGTAATGGGGAGATAGCTGACATTGCATTTTTGGACAATTGCAAGAAATGCGATTAGGTCATTTTGGACGTCGCCTTTGCTGCGATTGGTCGAGGCGGAGTTGCGGGTAAACATTCCATCAGAATATGATACCAGTGTTGAAAACATGATATACTAATTACGTGCAGTAGAAAAGTTGCAATCGGTCAAGCGTAGAAGGCAGAAATGCGTAATCTCGTGACCTTATATACTCAGTCAGCCATCACTTAAACCTTAGAACAATCACACACATCGGGAAAGGATAATTGTACGTAAAATGGTCCCTGGTGGTTACTCTGTGTTAGCTGCTACTCAACCAAAGTATAAATGCAAAGCGGATGAGGCTGCGTAGCGACATTTCTTATCGTAAACCGATGCATGATTGATATAGGATATTGCTTTTGTCGGAATGCACATGCGCGCATGATACCACTGCCTCAATATGCAGCCTAACATGCTAGCACAAGACAGCTTACTATATTGTGCTAATTGACTCGCAGAATTTCCTCATGCGCATGCTCTAAAGCACTGAATAGCAGGCTGCGTGAGTAACGTTGGGTGAATCATCTGCTCGGAATCGGATCGACAAACACGTAGCGTTGCGTAAAATATGGGGCTCGCTTGGAACTGCATTTGCATAAGGCGCTCAGAGCCTTACATCATGTAGGTAAAATACTGCTAAACCCCATTCACGGATTGATATCCACCCTGTCCACGGATGAGGCAAATCCGTGCACAGAGTGGGGTAGCTTGGGCTGTCACCACCACCACAACACAATCGCCACTCAAACAAACCCCACCCTCAAGCACCAAACATTTTCTTGTAGTCGGGTTGCAAATTACATTTCCACCGCCATCGCCACAATCCACTATTATACATCTAATTCCTACCGCCTGTCTGACCACCCAAACTTAATACTGGATGTGGGGGGGAGTGGGGAGGAACAAGCGATTTTTGATATAGCTTTTATTGCTGGTGCTATATATGGGAGTGTATTTCTATTCTTCCCTAAATCCGTGTCTTACTCATGACTTTATTAGTGTGTAATTTAATGCATGCGTGCCAATATGGATTGTACAAGTCTTCTGAATGTTATGGAAAGCCGTTACCACCTGATAGCTGATTCCATTGATTGGGCGCCCTATTCAGCATGCGCTACGTCATCTGTAGACGGGGCGCTTCGTCCAGAACTGCGAATGGGGCTTAACAAATCGGCCTCCACCAATCAAAACCGTCCGCGTCCCTACCACATATCCTTTCCTGCCGCCCACGTTTAGTGACTCGAATTAGTGGGGCGGCTCCTCCAGTCGAGACTCATCGTAACGCTGGAGGGTGCTGCGCTACTCGGCAGGTCTGCCTAGGCGTTCTCATGCGCCCTTCCGTTGTCCTCCCGCTTCCTTTGTAACATTTGCCTCTCTCACACGGTAATTTTCCCACACCTGGCATGCGTTTGCTGCCATCTTGTCCTCTGCTGCCACCGTCGCCACATCCTCCACGGCTTGCTCTAGCACCATCCCCAGTCTCCCAAATTGAGTCATGGCAATTATAAGCCCAGTGACCGCCTACACTATAGCACCCAGGGCATTCATTTTGTGCTACACGACAGTCCCCACTCGCGGCGGAATCCGACCATACCTCTCAGATAACTCAGCCACCCTTGCCTTGTTCTTCAGCAGGGGAGTCATACCTATCTCAGCCAAGAATGTCATGCAATGCTCAGGGGCGGTTGCGATGCCTAATTCGTCGCATAGGCTGCAGTAGTGAGCTCTAGGCTGCAGAATTCATTTGGAACTTCTCATAATCGTCCAGGAGTTGAATGGCTGTCATCGGCACATGCGGGATCAATGTAAGGTGTAAAGTGTGTAGAGTCTATTCTAAGGGCTAAATAGGCATCCGAATGGTCCGGGGCGACTGGCGTCTTTCGGGGCCCGAATCGGCGTCTCGACTGGGGCATGAATTTAGGAGACCTGGTCCGTCCCGGGACACAATTTTAATACCTAGGGCCCAGTATAGATGCCTGTAGGCTGCTGCCTGAATTGCAGTTGGCCTGAAAATACGGATGGGCCTGAAAATACTGGGCGGCTTGACCTAATAATAATGTAAAACCGCTGGTGGGCTGAACTTTGCCAGTAAAAATGGGGATTAATGAAGTGAATGAATACGAACAACACTGTACACTATAAAAATAGCATCTCAGTTCTTTGCGAGCAATGCTCTGCTGCGCTTGGAAAGAATTTATATCAATATCTTCTACCTGACAGCGAGACTGTAGGGCCCTATAGCCATTTCGTCCTTTGATTCGTTGCCCTAGTCTCAGACAGTCCTCTGCACGGTGCACCGAAAATCGTCTAGGCCGGGGCAAACTTTTGCTCGGACGGGACGGACTATTCAGATGCCTGGGGCTAACCGGGATGTATATACAAAATGCACCGATCGTACTCCTTACACCACCCTACTTGGTTTAGTTCCCTGACCATGTGTTGCTTCTTGTACTGCCACCATCACGTCGTTCATTTAGCATCGTGCCGATCGGTAGGTGTCATCTCGATTTGTCGGTCTCATGTCAATTTGTCGGTGTTTCGAATGTATGTAAACCAACGCGCTGGGCTCGCCGGTAGCTGGTATTCTCCATCGAAGTTACTGCTCCAACGTCCTCATCCCCATCATCCCCCATGATTGTAATCGTCGTCACCCTCTCGGCAACACGTCCCATGCGAAGAAATCAGACTCAGTTCTGTCGGGATCGAGGTCGGTTTCCGTGTCGGGAATGTCTACTCTGAAGGTCTATCCAGTGTTGCCAGCGGTCCAGGTACGGACCAGTCCAGACTGGAACCGTCCCAGTCCAGTCCAGTCCAGTCCACTCAAATTTTGCACTGGGATCGGACTGGTGCACAATATTTGCGCACTGGTCTGGAATAATCTGGACTGGTGCGGACTGCGATATCCAACAGCGTGATTTTTGGACCAAATCCAAGCCCATCTGGAAGTGTATGTAGACTGGTGTGTGGTGCTGCGAAATCCTTAATGCATCTCTCTCAATTGTCTAAGATAACACATAGTCATACCAAATGCACAAGCTAGCACGCAACATTGGACCCTAACCCAATGCCACGTGATATCCGTACTCTACTTAAATCGGTTTAAAAGTGATGAACCGATGGGAATGATATCCGAAGAGAACGATTTCTATATAGAATACTATCTGAGAAGACTGATTCCCAAGGAGAAGTCACTCTAATACCGTGCGTCAGGTATCACATAAATTGTTAGCACCGGACTGGTGCACACTGTACCAGTGCAGTGCAACGCCCTAAATTTCCAGTCCAGTGCAGTGCAACTATTTTGCGCACTGGACTGCACTGAGCCCTACCCCGGACTGGGACCGTTCGGACCACTGGCAACACTGGGTCTATCCCCTGCAAGACTCACCACTTTCCTCTGCAGCTCTGGCGGTACCCCTGCAGCGCTGTCCATGATGATCAATTGCTCCCGAGTTGTCAATGCAAAAGCACCCGAATCGAGGTAAAGAGAGTGATTCGAATAAAGTAGATACCCACCATTGTGTTCTCGTCTCGTCTCGTCGTAGGTCCATTGATCAGCTCGACTTCGATAAGCAAACAAAAGAGGACGCTCTCTGCTCAACCCACTCATTACCGATCCCTAGCAAGAGGGGTGTAAAAGTATTGCTACCAAGTTGTCGGGTGCACGGTGTATAAAACCTGTTCCCAATCCCACCAGGTATACTGCTTCCGCCCATACTGCTGCGGCTAGTGCTAACTGGACCGCCGACGACGGAGGAGAGATGACGGCGGGTTAGAGACGACTACCGTAGTGGGGTAGTTGACTGCGGTGGGGTAAGTGACACTGGAAGGGTAGATGATACCGGAGGAGGGCGTAGACGACGGCACGCAGTAGAGGACATGAAGTAGTCAAGGACACGGAGTAGAATGGTAAATGACGGCGCGAAGGAGATACGAGGAAGGAAAGAGCGGAGAGGTTGAAATGATGAAGTGACTTGTAGCTGTCTGATGGAACACTACCCTCTTGCTACACTTTGTAATCAGCAAGCTCACTTGGTATTTTTGTCAGGCCTGGGCAGGTGGCAGTGCCTTTAGCGACCGCCCAGGCCTGTCATCAACAAGAAAAAATAGTAGTAGCGAGTTCTGGGACTCACGGTTTGCATTAGCGTAGACAACGGCTGAGACGGAGGCCTGCACATTCGAGGGGAGTGTTCTCGCATGTATAGTGTAGGAGACATCAGAAGACCCGGCATGGAATAGACGACATGTAAGTGTGGATGCAGAGTGCAGAGGTATGGAGAGGGGCAGAGGCAGTGACGGGCGCAGAAGTGTAAAAAAGGACGGGCGGGAGAGGACGACAACGGGCGTTGACGACTGCGGAGGCGCGGACGATCGAGAGCGATAGAAGAGAGCATAATCGACTTTGAGGTCTTGATGCAGCGGAGACTGACGAGTTGATGGTGAAGTGAATGGAAGTTTTGGAGGATAGGAAGTAATAAGGCTTCAGGGATACCAAGATGTACGCGCGCGTGCCCAATTTGGGAAGCTCTTTGCGTTTTCATCGCCGAGATTGGCGCAACACGGCAATACGATGATCGCAGTCGTATTGATATAGTCGCTGCTTCGCTACGGGTATCTATGTCCGATATTACAATATGCCTAAAATCACAACTTAATTCGAATTTCTCACGAATTGAACATATAAGTGAATGTAAACATGAGGGGTGATAAGAAGAGTTCGGAAGGGACCATAGCGGAGGTTGCCGCTATCGTGCTACCTGTTCGAGCTAGTTACCAAGCAACAGAGCTATTGAGGCACATGGATTTTCTGCCCATCTTCAGGTTAATCGCTACCGTCCTTGATTTGATTTCAGGGAAGAAGAGTAAGTAGGATTGGTGTTTCGTGGATGCTTTAATCATCTAATAGTTATACACATGGTTGTCAGCTCGAAACATTCTCATTGGTTGACAGGTGGTACATACTTGCTGTGGCTGATCTATGGCACATGCTTATTATTCAACTGAGCTTGAATTTAAACCCAGAATTGCCCGCCTAATTAAATCAACGATCTGTCTATCCTTCATAGAATACTTTGTGATTGCACCAAAGCTTGTGAACTTGATTGGATTCGAAGTGATTGAGGAAGCTAAGCGCAAGGTTATTGCTCAGCTGTTAATAGATTTTCTCGGCAGCGGTGACATATACATAGACTTAGCGTAAACTGGAGAGAGAGACTCACTCGGAGCTAGCTAGTATAGATGGAGATGGACATACCGGAATGTGTCTAGCAATATTTGGTTATCAAGATCACTTCAAAATGCAATGAAGTCCCCACCATATCTTGCTCACTACTATTAGCAGGAAGAGCAATTAGAAGCCATAGAAAGAGCGCTGTAGATGCATACTTGAGAAATGTACATGAGAAGCAGGTTGAGGAGGCACACTTGACGTCTTTTGGAAGCGCAGTTGAAATAGATGTGAAACACAACTATGACTGATAGAAAGCGTGACGAAAGGGAAACTAAGAGAAATAGAAGCAGGTACTGGGATTAGGCAGACTGGGGACGGGAGAGCTCGCATTTTCACGCTATGAATTTCAATTAAGATTTTTTGGAACGAGTTGAAGTCAAGTACACCTGGAAGCATATATATGAGCCAGTTGGGAGCTAGCTAGAGAGAGTAGAGATGCACATACCGGGGGCCGGCTGGAGGTGGTATCACTGACCTGGCCGGGCTGGAGAGGGTCTATCTAGACCACCTCAAAGGCGGCGAAACCGCCACCGTCCTTGTAACAATAATCAAATCAACCGTTGAAAACATTGCATGTCCATGATTACGGCGGCCCAGAGCGATATAATCACCATAACCTCGAACTCCGATTCCCAACTCCCAACTCCCACTCTAAAAAATCACAATTATCTACTTTACCAGATGCACCAGAAGGAAGAAAATTAAAAAACTTGCAAAGATGATTATAGCATGTGCCCAAGTATTTTCTCTGGCCAATATTTAAATCAAATAGAAGTATTTGTAGTCGAGAATTCGTGATCGACAATGCTGTGGAGTGCAGATCCCAAAACCGCCCTAACCTTAAACTCCCAACTCTAACTCCCAACTCCAGCTCTAGCACAGTACTACATAGCCCCACATACCTCTCAGCTTTGCAAACAAATCAGTTGACAGGCAGCATGGCTGCAAAGTAGGTGCTTTACAGACTAGCTAAACCTTGAACCTTAATTTAATAGTACTCCGGTTCAAGGAGTTCTTTATGGTATTGTAGGTTGTTTAGGGCTCTTTTTTCTTAGGGTTTAAATTTTTTGGGTGCAATTTTCAGTGTGTATTGCTCCAAGTTCCAATGTTTGTGTAGCAGGCGCTATATGACCAATTATCAATATATCTCAATAAATACCCCCTATTTTTCGCCTAGAATGCGAAGCTATTGTTGAACATCTGAAAGAGTTGTGAGCGGGGGGTGTTGGTGGCATGCAACCGAGTTGGCAATTAGCAGTTTGGAGTTGAGAGTTCGAGGTTACGGCAGTTTTGTCGCTCCGAGCCGCCGTACATGATATGTCCTGACAGCACAATTGCAGAGTGGAAATGAATATGATCACCCTAGGTTCAATATAAATGAACATAAGTGAAAATAAAGTAGGTAGAAGAAGTGTACATGCGACAAGTTTGGATAGATTATTAGCGATAAAATCTGCTGGACCTAGTGGAACGAGGAAGCTGCGGCGCGATTTTGGAGGGGGCATGTACGACGATATGAATGCGAGAAGGCGAACAATAATTGCCGATACGCCTGACAGACGAGACTTGAACGTAGACTCAAGCCTTGCAATATACCCGGCGGCTATCTTTTCATCGACCGACCCCGAGACAGGGTGCCTCCAGAGGACGGAGGCAGACAAAATTTGACCTGGTAATACTCATAGTGATAAAGCTGTCAATCATTACATGGTAAATGTTGAAACAACAATACAATGCAACAAAAATACCAATGTCCCGCGCCCATGTTAGGCCTAATAAAAGGGACAATTCTAGACTAGGCTTCGCAGCCAAAACTTCAGCTATCGTTGCGCCTTACAGCTTTTCTGAAACGTGATACCAGTAGTAAATGTGAGATTACCAGTTCCGCCACCCCAGCAGCTCGCTCACGCCTACGCGATACGGCTGCGTCCAGTGTGCTGCGACAGCGTAATGTATCTCACCAACTGATACCCTTCAAAAAAACCTGAACTTCCGGTATCATTTGCCCCGGTATATAAGCCTCTCAAACGGAGTTGCCGCAATCTACCACGCAAAGTCATCACGAGGGATAAACAGGCTTATTGCAGCAGGTTCCGCCTCTTGGCCGAACGCGGGATCAAAACACGCGGCTCGAAGTCCGAACGGCATTCCCGGGTTATCTTGGACCTGATCTCTTCGATGAAGCTCTGGACGTGGTCTTCCACCCCGCAACTGATCTCCAGCTGGGCGCGCTGCCCACGACACCACGGGGGGCACTGATGAGAGAGGCAGGGCTTACACCCGCGCCTGTAATCTTAGACTCCAGACAACAAAGATTCACAGCTAGACTAGCAAACGCATGCAGTAACAAATGAAAGGAGCTACACCAAAAGCCCACTTCCAGTGCACCGGTATGCAGAGCAGTCAAGTAAGAGCACGAGCATGGCCGGACAACCAAAGCCATGAACTGGCCGGCCCCGGGCGAAGAATCAGTTGTCAGGACCATCATACTGGGCGACGATAATGCAGCCAAGAGAGCCGCGCAACGCTAGGCAAGAGAGACAGAGGCCAAAGTAGGAGCTGGGGTCTGGATGTGGTGGACAGATGGATCGCGCTCAGACGATGGCCGAGTGGGAGCTGCAGCAGTGTGCAAACATGGAAATCAATGGAGGTCCCACTGCAGCTTTCTGGGCACCCGGCACATGAAGGTCTTCCACGCGGAGCTGTGGGCGATTGGACTCGCGCTTGATATGATGATCGAGAAGGGAGCAGCATTTCAAAGGCATGGAGTGAAGAGGGTGGCAGTCATTAGCGACTCACAGACCGCAATTCGACGAGCGGCACACCTAGAGCTGGGCCCGGGAGAGGGTTTCGCGAGGAGGATCAATCGGAGAGCGCAGGCACTCCCCCCCCAGGGCATCGCAACCGATATTCACTGGGTTCCAGGACACTCCGTCATCCCTGGAAACGAAAACAAGCGGACCGTTAGGCAAACCTGGCCCGAGATGCCAGGGAAGTCCCGATGATAGAGCGGCCATGCGCTTCAGCTTCGAATAGAGCTAGACGAAGCTCCAAGGGAAGCTCACCAGCAAAGGCGAAGTGGGAGGCCGACAAGTGCAGCAAGCACTTCAGCTACAGACTCAAGGGCAAGACAGGGACCAAGAGACCTGTTCCGATGACAAGTGTGAAGTCGCTGGCTACCAGATTCTAAAGACTAAAGTGCGGGCATGCACCCACTGGAGTCTACCTGAAACAGTTCGGCCGCCGAGAGGACGACAAATGCTGATGGTGCGGTGGTGGCAGAGGCAGGACGGCGGCCCAGACGCGGGAACACCTCTTCCGCCACTGCAGCCAGTGAAGTAACCAGCAACAGACACTATGGAAGGCGGTGGGAAAAGAGAGGGGCCGGAATGCGGGCAGATGCAGACACGTGCAGATCTCTGAGGTGTTGTCTGTGGAAGAGTGCGACCAAGCGGTGATGAACTTCCTGGCGGCTACTGAAGTCGGGAAGTTCCTGCCCAAATGAAGGACGGTATGGAGCTGGCGCAGAGGCTGACTCAGGTGCAGGGAGCGGCAGCAGTGGACGTATATCTTCTCTTCTCTTCTCTTCTCTTTTCCTTTCTGATGTGGCTTGGTCTATCTTTTATTTTTTTTTATTTGTCAGCGGGGATGAAGGGTAGCGGGGGGGGAGCTCCGCCATGTAGCCGGCTCGCCCGGTGGCGAAGGGGATATTGGGTCCTGTCATACTCTAGTTAGAGTGCATACAGTATGAATAAAACAAAAAAACAAAAAACTGATCTCCAGCGGTACCAAAGGCGGGAGTCTCCATCTGAAAACATTCTTGCCGCGGTGCGCGGATACCGTGACTGTAATGTCTGTTGGACCAATCCTGGCGCAGAGGGAGCGTACGTCGACGTATGGTGCAGCTGCCAAATTGGTGATGCGTATATTGACTTGTCTATTCATCTATTTGACACGTACACAAGAAGTAGAGTGACTGCGGCTCCGCCACTCAACCCTAACCCAACGCCACGTGATGACCGCACTCAAAGTCCACCCAACAATGTCCGGATACCACTTTGTGATCAAACCAATGGGGACCTTGCAAAGGTTGCAGAGATACTTCAACACCCCAAGGTTGAGTCATGATGCGACGTGTTCCATGCTGAACGAGGTCGTTGGCGATTTTCATAAGCAGTGTACACTCGCAGTGCACGTTCCGCGTAACGCTATTCCGCCGAAAAAGGGGGTGCAGGAGCGAGGGGAATTGGATTCGTAGGTCCGTCTCAGTTATTACTGGATCATCTATGTGTCGGTGTTGTGCCCATTGGTTAACGACTTCAACGCTAGTTTTCTCGATCACAGTTTCTTCGGGGGGCGGCGGGGGAACTTGCGAAACTTGTCAGACAGCGCAAATACGGGCGATTTTGGGGTACGTACGTACGTACTTCCTGTATGACTAAAGCTTGGATGGTCGGAGAGGGAGTCGGTTAAGCTCTCCGACTAGTTGTATAACTGCTCCTACGTAGTCGCCTAGCTTACGAAGTCTCTGTAACAGCTTTTGATCAATCATGATATTCATCTCCGAAGGTAATCCAACCATGTGGGCGCTTGCTACTACATAGCGCAAGAATTGCGGGTCTTTGGAACAGGCTTCCCAATAGTCCGTCCCGTCCGGGCAAAAGTAAGCCCCGGACCAGACGACAATTTTCGGGGCAAGCAAACTAAGGACTGTTTAGGACTAGGGCAGCAGAGCCACGGACGAAAAGACTATAG
>Ga0307515_10015088_pt1 | contig 14265 bp, 10 predicted proteins | sample 17_EM_MG_FD_194513 | JGI IMG/M metagenome (GOLD analysis project Ga0307515, IMG submission 194513) | Populus trichocarpa ectomycorrhiza microbial communities from riparian zone in the Pacific Northwest, United States - 17_EM | ecosystem: Host-associated > Plants > Roots > Unclassified | place...
CGACGCCATCAGAGCGGAACCGGCCACCACTCGGACGAGATCCATGGTGGCCTCGGCAACGACACGATCAATGGGACCGGGTGGACATACGGTGACGACGGCGACGATCTGCTGACGGGGGGCCTGGGTCAGTACGGGGGCCTTGGCAACGACACGATCCAGGGCGGCCGGTTCATCGAGGGCAACGAAGGCGATGACCTGATCGACACGCAGCAGGGGTTGACCGTATCGGGCGGCGACGGCAACGACACGATCAAAGGCGGAGGTGGCGAACACTCGGCGTACGAGGTCGATGCCGGCAGCGGCAACGACCTGATCGACCTGTCGCAGACGCTCGGCTTGAAGGCGCAGCTGGGGGATGGCAACGACACCGCCAGCGTTTCCTGTATCAGCAAGCTGGAGCTGGATGGGGGCCGTGGGCGCGACAACATCAGCGTCTATGTCTCTGGCGGCGAGTTCGACATCGACGGGGGTGCGGGCGCCGACACGATCCGGGCCAATGGCCCCAATGGCACGATCATCGGTGGCGAGGGGAACGACACCCTCACGGTGGTGAATGCCGGTTGGGTCGAAGGCGGCGCGGGCAACGATACGATGTCGATCTTGAACGGCTTCGGCGGGTTGACCGGCGGCGCCGGCAACGACACCTTCTTGCTGGCCGCCAGGGAAGACAGCCAGAACGACATGTTCCTGATCCAGGACTTCATGGCGGCCGACGATGTGATCGCAATCGACCAGTCGGCGCTGCCGGTGGGCGATGGTGACACCCAGGTAGAGGGTGCGACCGTCATCACCGGCCCTGGCGGGTTCGATGCCGATGCCGAACTGGTGATCGTGGCCGAGGACATCTTTGCGCCCTTGACGCTCGATGCGGCCGCCGCCGCCATCGGCAGTGCGAACCAAGCCTACGAAACCGGCCAGACCGGGGTGTTCGTCGTCAGCAACGGCTCGAATACCTGGGTGCTGCAGTTCGAGTCCAGCGGCAACGATGCGGTGGTCAGCGCCGTGGAGCTCTCGATCCTGGGCCGTCTCGAGGGCGGCGCGAAGCTGCAGATCGACGACGTGGTCTTCACGGGCTAGGCCGTAGGGCAAGAGGGCGAGGGGCGGTCGAGTCCTTGGTGATCGGCCGCTCTACGGCGCCTCAAGGCTGAATGCGCCAGCTTGCTGCCTGCTCAGGGGATGTGCTCTACGTCAGCTGGCGGGACGGAGCCCGGATACGAAATCTCGTGGCCGCTGTCGATGGTCCAGATCCCTAAGATTCCTTCTGCAGATGCCGGTGCGTGCCCGACAGTCGCTCGTTGGCCGTGCCGTCAGCTGGCCGCTTCGCCATCACAGCCGTCCGCCGGCTTTTAACTCCAACAGCGAGTTCGTATGTACAGCAGAACTTGGGTGTCTCATGGCGCTGCGGCGCTTCTGGTGGGTGCAGCGCTTGCCGCTTGTGGCGGTGGAAGTACCGAGGTCGATGACAGCACGGCGCAGGACACCATGGCGTTGAGTGCCGGAAGGGCACCAAGCGCCGAAAGCACCGAGAGCGCCGACACGGCCCTGGCGGCACGGCCCGGGCCCCACAACACCGGTGTGCCTGAGGGCACGATCCTCACCCCTCGAAAGGGCACACTCACGCTCACCCAGCCTGGTCAGATTCTCGATGCGGTGGATCTGGAAGGCTGTGTGGCCGTCAAGGCGCCCGGCGTCGTCATCCGGCGCTCGCGCATCCGGTGTGATTCGTACTACCCGGTCGAAGTGTTCTCCGGCGCCGATCTCGTCATCGAAGACGCTGAGATCGATGGATCGCCATCGCGTGGCATCGCCACTTCCGGCATCGCCTTCAGCCACTACACCGCACGGCGGGTCAACATCCATGGCACGGCTGACGGGTTGAAGGCCGATTCCGATGCAGTCGTCGAAGACTCATGGGTCCACGATCTGTGGCTCGGCCCCGGCGACCACGCCGACGGCGTGCAAGGCACGGGCGGCGATCGTGTGACGCTGCGGCGCAATTTCATCGACATCCGCGACCATGGGTTCGGACACGGGGGCGAACCCAACAGCGCGGTGCAGCTGGGGACCGAGTGGGCGTCGAACTCCAATTGGACGATCAAGGCCAACTGGTTCTACGGCGGGGGCTGGATCGTCCATGTGGACGCCGGAAAGGGCAGCGGAAACAAGATCGTGAAGAACCGATTCGGTGATGCCGGATACGGCCCGATCTCGACGACCGGTCCATGGCAGGTCTCCGGCAATGTGTGGGACAAGACCGGCGAGCCGATCTGAGCGCTCTTCAGCTCGCCGACCCGCGCGTGCGGGCCGTCCTTGACTTCCTGGTGGCGAACGTCCGGTTGGTCCGGTTGGATAGGGCCGGCTGACTGCCTGTCTAGGTCCGATCGGCCCGGCGTTGATGCTGCAAGCCCCACTCACCCATCGCATCGAGCACCGGCACCAGCCTGCGTCCGTAGTCGGAGATCGCGTACTGTGTTGTGATCACCTTGCCCACGGGCACGACCGTGCGCGTGACGACACCGTGGGTCTCCAACTCGCGCAGGCTGCGGCTCAGCATGCGTTCGGATGCAGCGGTCGCGCGCTGCAGCTCGCCGAAGCTGGCGTCGCCCGCTCTCAGGTGCCAGAGGATGCGCGGCTTCCATCGACCACCGATCACTTCCACGGTGGTCATGACGGGACAGTCACGCATCTTGTCGACGCCGGATGCTTCGGCCGGACTACTCGAACTCGTACTGCTTACATCGATGTCAGTCATTGAAGCGGTGGGCGCTCGCCCCGTACAGTTTCTTCAATCCACTCACCCAAGGTTCTATGTCGAGCAAGTATCGTCGCTTCATGTTTGCCGTGGCCTGCGCGGCCCTGTCGAGCTGCGCTGCCCCCCGTGCACCGTCATCCACCTTCGAGGAACTGGCGGCGCGCTCGGACATCATCGATCTGACGCACACGCTGGACGAGAATTTCCCGTACATCCCCGTGCCCGGTGTCACCTTCGGCTTCGCGCTCGAGCCGATCGCCACGATCGAGAAGATGGGCGTGGCCGCGAATGCCTGGCGCATCCATGAACACCTCGGCACCCAGATCGACGCCCCGAACCACTTCAGTCTGGGCGGCCGCAGCTTGGAGGCCCTGGAGGCGCAGTCCCTGGTCGTGCCAGTGGTCGTCATCGACTTCCGTCGCCAGAGCGCGCTTGACCGTGACGCGGTGATCCAACCCGAAGACCTCTTGCGCTGGGAGCAAGAGCACGGCCGCATTCCTGCTAACGCGGTGGTGGCGCTGTACACGGGTTGGGACCGCAAGATCAGGGAAGCGTCCTTCATCGGCCAGGACGAGAACCACGTGAAGCACTTCCCTGGCTTCGGTCCGGATGCGGTGCGCTTTCTGGTTAGACAAAGAGACATCTGGGGTGTCGCCGTGGACACCATCTCGTTCGACGTAGGCATCGACGGCAGCTACGCGGCGCACCGCGAGTTGCTCGGCGCGGACAAGTGGGCCTTGGAGGCCCTCAAGGACCTGGATCTGCTGCCACCACAGGGTGCCACGCTGTTCATCGGCGCGCCCAAGGTCCGTGGCGCGACCGGAGGCCCGGCGCGGGTGCTCGCGTTCGTGCCCAAGGTACCCGCACGGCCGCTTGCCATGGCCGGCACCTGGAGCAGCCCCGGCGTCGAGACGACACAGGGGCCGCTCACTAGCCACCTGACTCGGTCCTTCCAGTTCGATGCCAAGCGCTGGTCGGTGGAGTTCACCGTGTTCGCCGACGCCGAAGGAAAGGTGCCGCTGGTGCGTGGCCGCAACGAAGGGTCGTACACCCTGGGCAGGGCGCTTCCCATGGCCCAGGCGGTGGAGGCGGACTTCTCCTTCGAGCGACGCTCCCTGACGCCCTTGACCGAAGCCATGGCCGCCAACCTGACTGCGGCCCACTGTGGCGACGCCCCGTGGACGGCAGGTCAGTCGCAGGACGTCACCCGCGGCGGCTGCTCAGCGTTCCGGGTGCCCTCGGCGAGCCAGTGCCCGCGCGAATACGACCTCGTCCGGATCGAGGCCGGCCAACTCCGACTCGGTCCTCGGCCACAGGACAGCGACCTGTGTGAGCCACAGCGCCGACCGGCCTACGCCGAGGGTGCCTCCTTGCGTCGGCAGTGACCGTGCGATACACCAACCGCGCAGCCAGGACAAGGCCCATGCCCTCTGCGCGAAGTGGCACCAGAAGCTGACCGCGCGTTGATGGCGAACACTTCTGAACCGAAACAGCAAGGAGTTGCGGCACGTGACACCGTGAGCATCAGGCAACGCCACCAACCTGCCTGTCGAAGTGTTCGTCCAGCTGGTGACCTAGCATTGACGACATGACTCCAGCCAATGCGGCACCTCGCTCGGTGTCTACTGAGAGAAGGTATCGTCCGCCGCCTACTCGCGCACCCACGCTCTGGCTGGTCGCCGTATGGGTGCTGACCTGCGCCAGCGTATTGCTGGGGTTCGTAGTGCTGGGAACAGCTGCACTGATGACTGGCGATGGCAGCGCAATCCGGGGTGGATTTATCCTCTGGGCGGTTGGTGTTGCCCTTTCGATCATCGGTGTGCACAGCGTTGTTCACCGATCCGCCGCTGCCCTTGCTGTGTTTCCGCTGGCTGCACCATGCGTGCTGGCACTTCTCATCGCGCGATTCGTTCTTGGCGTGGTCATTTAGTCGATCCGCTCTGGGTCGACTTGAGCCACCGCTCCCGGCCACAAGGAGACTCCAGCCCCGTACGGCGCGAAGCAGTCGTTGGGCGTTCTTCCTGTGCCGAAGAGCACGGAAACGCTCCACCCGCCGCCGCCGCGCAGCGGCCTCCTCAGTGTTCGTCAGCCTTTGACGCCGAAGCCTTAGGACTCGCGTCGATCACCACGATGTCCTTGCAGTCGGTCAGCTTCAACCGCTTGAGGATGTCCTTGACTCGTTGCAGCTCCGAGTTGCTGAAGTACATGATGACCTTAATCGATGTTTTCGCGTCGCTGGCCTTCTCGTAGATGGCGACTTGATGCCGCAGGTTCTTCTCCAAGGCCGTGTTCTTGGCCAGCTTGAACTCGACGAGATTCGAGTTCTTTTTTCCCTTGGAGACCTTGAAGTCCACCGGACCGCGTCCGTTATTGACTTCGGCATTCAAGTCGAGGTCGGCGGAGTTGTCGAACCATGTGAGCCTGAACATCACGTGCAGGTCTACCTCGCGCTGGATCGGCTGACCACTCACGTAGAACAGGCGGTGCCCGCCCTGGTCCTCGATGACGTGCTTCAGGTACATGACCCGCTTCATGCTCTGCTCGTACGACGAGTCGTACCTGTAGAACTCGGTGCCGGCCAAATGCTGACTGACCAGGACCTGGATGTTCTCAACGAACTGTTGATGTGTCTCCCGCACCTTCGCATCCGCGGAGCGATGAGCCTCGGAACCGTGATCCTCCTTCCAACGGATGTAGTAGTCGAGCAGCTCGTGGAACTGCTCGATTGTCCGCATGGCAGCTGCGCGCTTCTCCTTCTCCTTTGTCCGCTGGTTGATTTGCTTGTAGAAGTGCTCATTGATCTGCGTTCGCAGAGCCTCGTCGGGAAGCGAGACGCAGATGGCGTGGAAGCGGTCGAGCAGGTCGGTCTGGTTGATCCAGGCCGCATCGCGCGTGAGGATCTCCTTCGGCGTCAAGATGACGAAGTCACCATTGGCGACCGGTAGCTCAAAGTAGTCGGCTTGCCAGCGCTGGGTGTTGTAATCAAATCGGACGCGATCGATACGACAACGCGCACGCTGCTCTGGTCGAACATAGGCAAGAGCGAAGGCCTGCGTGTATTCGAGTAGATAGCTCTTGATCAGATTTGTGGTGAAGTCGCTGAGGTGATCTCGACCAACGCCGCCGCTCAGCAACCCGAGCTTTTCCAAGTGGCTGCCATGCGAGATCGTCTCGCTGCCAAAGTCCTTGAAGGCCGTTGTGAGGTTACGAGCGAGAGCGTTCGCGAAGTCGGGTCCAAGGCCAGTGCCGACATTGCCTGTCTTGCTCAGTCCGAGCCAGTTCTGCTTGACTTCCTTGAACAGCAACCATTGCGAGATCGAGCCAGGAGTCAGTTCCCCAGCGGCGGCTCGATCCCGGATGAAGCACAGATACGTGATGATCCCGTCGTGCAGCTCTCGATAGACGTGGTTCCGGCTGTCATAGAGCAGGAAGGGATCGACAAACAAAGGCAGGTCATTGACCAGCGCTACGTTGAACGCGCCGTACTCTTCGATAGCCTCCGGAGATACAGAAAAAACATCCGAGAAGTAGATGTTCGGGACCGCGTCTCCCCCAGCCATGAACTCCCCCTGGATTTGTAACGGACATCTTACGCCGCGCCGTCTGCGTAGAGGGCATGCCCCTTGTCGGTGGTAGCGTGTGTCCGGTTTTCTCGTCGGCAAATGTCGACTATGGGTTGGGGCTGCGAGTTCGAGCCGAAGTGAAGCAGTCACCGGCGTAGCCCGTACCGCTTTCTCCGTCCGACGTCAGAAATACTCGCTCTCCGCCGTGACCAGGGCCGGAGGCCTCGCCAGGCGGCCCGCTAGACTGCAAAGCTATATCGTTGACCAGGGCTTGGTGGCGCTGGTCCGAGAATGCAGCGCCCGCGGGCAGATTGATAGAGCATGAGCCTTCTCGCCCGTCTCAAAGCTGGCTGGCACGAAGCCGTCATCCAGGGCACCTTCCGCTCATTCGAAATGCAGGAGCGCCGGCGGCATTTGGTCGAAGCCGAGAATCGCTTCGATGCCAGCGCGCTGCATAGCGAACTGCAACAGTTTCTTCAACCGCACCATGACCGTTGTGGCGAAGTCTTCGATGGCTCGATGGCGGAAGCGGAGCGTGGATTCCGGAAGGCCGATGCCGAGCGAGTGCGCGCCGAAGAGCGGCTGGTGCTACTAGGGCGCAACTTCAACGAAGAGCCGATGACGGAGATGGTCAGTGAGAGCCGCCTTGAGCGAGAGCGCAAGGAACTCTTCGCGCAGCAGGCCGATGCCGCGGCGCGGTTGCAGGATGCCCGGGGCCAAATCGATCGCTGGCATAACCGTTCCAAGCGGAGCGACCCCTTTGGCAATGCCGGCAGGCCGCTACCCAATCACTCGCCCTTCGGGCAGAGCTTCGGCGACCTGAACAGCCTCAAGGCCGAGCGCGACGAAGCGGCCGACGAGAATCAGGCTGCGAAGCGATTGCTCGATGAAAACCAAAAGCGGCTCGACGCGTGCCGGGCCGAGATCAAGCGCATCAGGCTGGAGCGCGGTCAGCAGGATGACTTGTACCGAACCGGCCACTCGGTGCAGAATACGCGCGAACAAATAGAGCACCTAATCGGGCGTTGCAGGGAACTCGCGACTTCGCAATTGACGTTGAAGCAGCGCCGAGATGCCTATCTGGCTCGGATCAACGACCTTGCCCCAGCGCAGAGTCTGAAGCAGGCCATTGCTGCTCGCGAGGGCCAGAGGAAGGCGTTTGTCGAGAGTTTTGATACCGAACCGGCGCGCGCCGTCAGGCTCTTGCGCCATCGTGCCGCTTACTTCGCGAAGCGGGCTACGCCGGATGCGCAGGCGGGTTAGCGGCCTTCGGAAGGTGAGCGGCGGGTTGCTTGCCGGACTGCAGTGAGGCGAGGCGTGATCAGGCCGTCATCGGCCAGATCCCGACAATGGCGATCGGCGGCTCTTAGGCAGTCCGCTTCCTCGCCACTCCGCACTTCCCGACCAGTCACGGCAGAGGTGCTTCATTCCGCGCCGTTCTGGGCTTGCACCAAACAGCGGCACCCCAACGGAACAGCAGAGCCACCCATCCGGTGGACAGCGCCAACACAACCAGGGGCTGAAAGACTGGGAAGTATGTCAGGGCCTCGCTCATCGAATCATTGCGCCGCTCTCCGTAGACGTATGCATAGCCGAAGTGGCTGGCAATGCTCTTCGCCCCGGACATGAAGGCATATCGCCCGGCTTGAGGGTGCCTGCAGAAGGCGTCCTTGCCGACGCAGTCGCGCTCTACTCCAACCCAGCTCGCTTCGCCAAAGGTCGAGACGTTAGCGAAGACATGACCCTGGCCATGAAACTTCAACAGGAAGTGCCCCTGTGCGTAGAGCGGCAGCACGACGAACAGTGCGATCACGGTCCTGCTCATCGCGACGCGGCGACCTGGACGCCAGCTCTCGCGGCACAGGGGGAAGGGAGGTATGCGGCGCGACCAGTGGCTGAGACTGAAATCGCGGCTGTACTGCCAAAGCAGCCACGTCACAAAGGGACCAAGCAGCGCTAGCACGTGCATGCCGTAGAAGGCGGCGATCTGAAGATGTTCGCTTTCAAGCGCGAGCTTCGCGATCCACCCACGGCCGCCCTGGCTCACCCAGAAGTGCGACACGCTGGCGAGCAGCAGCAGCAGCGCGGAAAGGGGCCACGCTGCAGGAAACCACGCAGGCCGCCCGCGCTGCTCGACTTGCAGGTCCGGCACGAGCGCCTTCAGCTGCGCAGAACTCAATGCCAGTGCGGCGGTCGATGCCTGTGTCTTCGGAGCGGCGCCTTGCGACGAGGGGTCGACATTCGCTTTGACGCGCTGGACCATGCCGACGATGGCCTGCTCGCGTTCATCGAAGATTCCTCCGCCGCTGAAGCCTGCGCGGATCAGCAGGCCCGCTTCATCCGTGCTGTCGATCTGGGTCATCGCGGCACCCGCGTCTCCTACGAAGCGTGCCTGCACGTGCTGGCCGATGGACTCGCCGCCGCGGATACCGTACACGCCGAGACGATCCTGATCGATGGTTCGCCCCGTGACATCGGCGAAGTCTGCGATGCCGACGTCTGGGTCGATGTCCGCTTCGTCATCCGCCAACATGAGAAGCGCGACGTCGCCGGGCTTGTTTCCCCGTTGCACCGGGATCCACTTGCTGACGCTTGCCAGACGCGCCGACTGGACCGCCGCGAGCGGGAACACGATACGTATGAGGCGAGAAGGCTTTGGTGTAGACGCCCCGTCGTGCCCGAGAGCCTCGTTCACTACGTGCGCGCAAGTCAGTACCGAGCGCGGGCTGAGAACCATGGCCATGCCCACGTGGCGATCACCGGACGCGATCGCCGCGACGCCGGCGCTCCTTCCGTATCGAGTCCGCCTCTGCGGCGCTGCACTCATTCGGGCATCGACCTAGCAGGGGGCCTGAACCAGGCCTCCACCCACGTCGTCGGGATCAGCTCCATCGATTTGCTTCAGATGGTCTTCGATGTCACGAAGAACCTTGTCTGCCTCGAAAGTCCCCGGTTTGGATGTCGCCACCCGCGCCTGCGCCCAGAGTGCCGCAACACCGGCGACGTGCGGAACGGCCATGCTTGTACCGTCTCTGGATTCGAGCCCGCCATCCTTGGACGCAGAGATGATCCCCACGCCTGGCGCGCAGAACCAGGGGCCGTGGTTGGAGAACGCGGCCACCTCGAGCAGTCCGCGCCCGCCTAGGCGCACGGCGCCTACCGAGAGGACCCCGGAGGCACCAGCGGGTGGCGCGACCTTGACGCGATAGATGGGCCTGTTGCTTTCGTTGCCGGCCGCGGCAACGATCAGCATGCCTCTATGGGTATGGTGCCGGTCTCCGACATGCTCCGCGAGCCGGTCGAAGAGGCGGATGCAGGCAGCGTAGTCCACAAGCGCCATCGAGGTTGCCTGCGGCCCGGGCATGCCTTGATCGAGGAACGCCTTCCGGTGCGCTTCGAAGTCGATGCCAATCGACATCGAAAGGACATGAGCGCCCTCCAGGTGCGCCCAGTTGATCGCATCGGCGATTCCGTCGAGCGTCGGCCCTTCGCCGCCGACGACCTTGCCAATCAGGACATCGGTGACGCCTCGTGCAATCCCGATGCGCATGCCGTCGACGTCGCGGCCGAAGATGGTCGCCGCGCAATGGGTACCGTGCCCGTCATCATCCTTCACGTCCTTAGGGTCGCCCCCCACGAAGTTGCGTGTCGTGAAATTCATGCCCTGATTCTTGAACGCCGGATGCTCCATGTTCAGGCCCGAGTCCAGGACCGCGACCTTGACGCCCTTTCCGGTACGCGCACTGTCGGATGCGCCGACCTCCTTGATGCCCCAGGCGGCTGGCTCGCGGCTCGCTACCGGCAAGGGCGTACCGAGGCTGGCCGTACCTATCAAGCGAATCGGCATCGAAGGGGCAGCCGCTTCGACATCGGGGTCGCGCTGCAGATCGGACAGGTCCTTGTGGCTCAGGATGTCCCTGACCTGAACGCGAAGTGCGGGTTGCTGCTCCCCGGCGCTCTCTCCCTGAGCGCTGACCAGGATGGTGCCATCGGCTCGAGACGGGCGTGCACGTATCAGTACGACTGTCTTCACGGTGTCTTCTAGGGTTGCGAAGGCTTGAGCTCGAGGACCGCGGCGGGCTCACCACCACGCTCTTGCAGGGATACCGACTTGAACTCGAAAGCATCGGAGCCGCAATGGCTCGAGATCTGCGCACTCGCGTCCGCGAACGAGGTCGGAACCTTCCTCGAGATCCCCAGGGTGCCAAAGAGCGCATCGCAGCCGGCGACACTGAACTCCTTGAGCGCGATCCGGCGACCCGATGTCACGGGCACGGAGCAGGCCCGCAGCTCGCAGGGTGGCACGAAGGGAGGGAGGCCTGCGGTTTTGACGCTGATGTTCACGTAGCAATCGGGCTTGCTGGGGTCCAGTCTCGCGTCATGGCTCTGGGCGAGCGGCTTGAGGTCGCCAAGGACCGTACCGAGCAACTGCCTCAGTTCGGGCGAGCGCATCTCGATCGCCTTGCAGGTCGCCTGCGCGGATGCGTTGCCCGCATGGAGTGCCAGTGCGGCCGAGGCTATCCACAGGGCAATGCATCGCTCTTGCATGGCAGCTTCTCAGGTACGAATGTCGGAGGCTCGCTCGATAACCGCCTCGATCCGCGTGCCGTTCGCGCGCTCCTCGTTCGTGAAGCCGTCGTAGTTCTTCAGGTCCCCGAAGTCCAGATCAGTCAGTTCCTCGATGCGCGCGATGCTGCGCTGATAGGTCTTGAACCGCCCGAAGGCAGCTTCCAGAGAACCCAGTTCGCGGGACTGGTCGATCATGTATGCAGTGGCCGACGGCTTCAAGTCGTCGGAGAGGAAGGCCACGACTTTCCAGAATGCCGTGGGGATCAGCACACCGCGGTAGTCGCGATCGTCCTCCCGGAATACGGGACCGGAGAAGACGGTGACGCGTTCCTTCCACTGGCGGGTGTTCTTGAGCACGTAGTCCTCAAGACTCAGCCAGGTCTTCTGGTTGAACGCAGCCATCTGCGGCGCGCAGTTGGTGAAGTGGAAGGTGTCCTCATTGGCGGTCGCGGCGTCGCCACCCCAGTTGGGGTCCTCACGCCGCACAAGATGACCTCGGTCCAGCAGATTGTCGGCATAGAGATCCTCACCCACCTGGCATTCGACAGGCAGTCGCCCGTCGAGGGCCCACTTGTCCGCAGTCCGTTCGATCTTCACGGACTCCCCGCCGGAGATGTTCACGCCCACGCACATGGCGATCCGGCGTGACTTCGACATCATCACCGAGAAGTGCGAGTACGCGAGCAGCTGGCTCCCGTCCGCCAAAGGCTGCACGTCGCGCGCCCTGCGGCCGCGTGGATCGGGCCAAGGCACGACGAACTCGCCCAGAAAGTCTTCCACGTAGCCATCCCGGCCGTCGAAGGCCTCTGCCGGCGTGATTCGTGGCTGGCGGCGCCTGGCTTCGAGCGCCAATTCCGGCCGCGGCGCTTCATCCCCTTCGGGGCGGAGTCGCTTCATCGTTTCGAGGCGGGGTCGGTAGTCCAGGTCGATTGCCATGAGGTCCTCTCTGTGCGTCAGGTGGGAGAGCGGTTGGGCCAGGACTGGCCCGATCGATCAGGGGATCCAGCGCAGCGCCGGATCGGTCAGGAAGTTGCCGTCGCGTGATAGCGCCGTAACGACGTGGGCGTAGTTCTCCCGTCGCCAGCTGCCGCCGAAATGCAGTCCCAGGACTGCCAGCGGCTCATCAAAGCCGATCACGCACGAGCCCGAGTTGCCACCGAGCGTGGTCGCGTCGTGGGTCATGGTCCAGTGGGGTGTGTCGCCAGGGATGCCGCCGGTGGCCAGGTCAATCTCGCCCGGAGAGGCGTACTTGCTACCGTAGTCGGCACCGAACAGTTCCACCAGGCGCTTGGCGACTGCCATGTCGATGTCGCCCGACTCCGTCGTTGGCAGCGTGGCCGGCCGGGCCGGATAGCCCACCACCATGATCTCCTTGCGCCGCGCGATCTTGGCCGGATCGCGGACCAGATCGATGGGCGGCGGCAGCAGGGTTCCCGACGTGTTGCTCGTCTCCACTTCGAGCAGCGCGGCATCGAGCCGGTCAAAGTAGATGCGGTCCTCGTCGATCTCCAGTGCCCCGGCGCCGATGACACTCTTGATCTTGAAGCGGCTGGCGGCCGTGGCGGGGCTGGGTTCCTCGGCGAAGTCGATCGCCACGTCATCTGCAGTGAGCACCCATCGGCTTGGATCGTTGCGCCGTGGGACCGGCGCTGCAAACGCCTGGAGCACGTGCCGGTTCGTCAGGATCAGTCCTGGGCCGACAACAAAACCGGTCCCGACATGTGCTTCATCGACATCGATGCGGCCCACGCTTCGCGTCCGGGTGATGAAGCGCGGGTCCTGCATAAGCATCGTGATCCGGACCTTCCACTCTTCGGCCCGCGGGTCGGCAAGGTCGATCGCGCCTCGGCGCAGACGAAGTGCAGGTCGGCCAGTCAGGCGCACCAGGGTTTCAAGCCCGATCTGGGCCGTCGGCGTGAGGGGCTGCGACCGGGCGACGGCGCTGAGCGCCTCGTCGATCTCTCCAACGATGCGGCTCCGCAAGGGAGAGTCCGCGGCGCTGCCGGAGAGCAGACGCTGCGCGCGCTCGATCTGGGCCGTGCGTCCCGGGCCCTGCAGGTACTGTCTTGCCCGCTCCACATCGAAACGTCCCGCAGACTCGACCTGCGGCGTGCGCGGCAGTGCGAGTCGCAGGCGTTCCGGTTGCACTGGCTTCGGTGGGCTAGAGCGCACCAGCGGACGCGACACGCTCGTCTGGCCGGCCCGCTCGGCAAATACGGCGAGGCGTTTGTCGGACGAGGCCGCCGCGGCCGCCGACAGCGCCTTGGAAGGCCGAGTACCCGCCACCTTCGCTTCCGGCGTGAGCATCGCCGGTGCGATGCCCAGCTTGGCCTGGTTCAACGCGATGGCGGCCATCTCCGCGCCGTAACGATGCCACGGGAACTTCGCATCGACTGACCCTGGCCCGAACGCTTCGGTGACGAGGCCTTCTTCGGAAGCTCGCTCGGGTGCGGCCGCTGACTCCAACGCAAGTTCAGGAATGGCCGAGAGCTCCAGGTCAAGAAGCGCCTGCGCGTCCGCGATGCCAGGCCCGAAGTCGTCCGTGTCCCACTCAGTGGGTTGTCGTGCTGTGGAACGAAGTGCGGCCCGGAAAAGCCTTTGAACGCTGACACCGCGCCGACGGGCCTCGGCGACGACAACTGGTTTCCCGTGCCGACCCAACCACAGGGCCGCAATGCCGGCGACCAGCGCCGCGGCGAACGACGTGCCCTGACCACCCCCGACAACTGACGTTGGGTCGCTCTGCGCGTTGCGCTCGGCGCGCCAGACGAGTTCTGCCGGCGCCGTGATGTCGACAGCGGACCCTCGGCAGCTTCCCTTCCAGGGGAGGTCATTGAAGTTGCTTCCCGCAACGGCGATGACTTCGTCATAGCGGGCCGGCCAGACGACGGTCCTCAAGCAGTTGCCAGCCGCCGCGACCACGATGAGATCGGCCTCGACAGCTGCGCGCACTGCGGCGTGCATCGCGCGCCCGGGGATGCCGCCCAGGCTCATTGAGATCACATCGCACCGGGCGGATACCGCGTGGCTGATCGCCGCAGCCACAGGCGAGGTGTCGAAGACCTTCACGTCGTGAATGCAACGGATTGGCGCCACCTTCGCAAGGGGCGCAGCGCCGGCAATCTGTCCTGCTTCCGGACTGCAGAGCACGCTCGCCGTGCCAGTGCCGTGTCCAGGGTTGGCCGTCCCCGGCGTCAATGGATCCGTGGGATCTGGATCGTCATCGAGAACGTCGTAGCTCTGATCCAGCGCAAGTACCGACGTGTCGATCTCGTCGTGTCCTGCCACGCCGGTGTCGGGCTGAGCGACCACGATGCCGGCGCCTTTGCTGCGGGCCCAGGCAGAAAGCACGCCTGTGTTCTGCAGAGCCCAGCGACG
>Ga0307515_10015089_pt1 | contig 14265 bp, 12 predicted proteins | sample 17_EM_MG_FD_194513 | JGI IMG/M metagenome (GOLD analysis project Ga0307515, IMG submission 194513) | Populus trichocarpa ectomycorrhiza microbial communities from riparian zone in the Pacific Northwest, United States - 17_EM | ecosystem: Host-associated > Plants > Roots > Unclassified | place...
GAAGCCTCGAAGGACGCACGGCGCTCACCGTTGCACGACACTGGAAAGCGAAGGCGCTAGCCTCAGCCATCGACGCGCCTTCGTCGAACAGGGAACGCACTGCCATGTCAGCCATCAAGTCTCGCGCCCCGGTCGATCAGCTGGAAGCCGGCAGCGCGTTCTTCGCCGGCATGGGCCTGGACGTCCGCCACTTCGGGCCGATGTGGCACGTGATGAAGGTGGCCCAGCTGGTCGAGACCGACCTCAACCGCATCGCCGGCCAGCACGGCCTGAGCATCGCCGATTTCCACCTGCTGGGCGCCCTGATGATGGAGGCCGAAAAGCCGATGCGGCCCACTGATCTCGCCCTGGCGCTCAACGTCTCCAACGCCGCCCTGACGGCGCGCATCCGCAAGCTGGCGGACAAGGGCCTGGTGGTCGGCAAGCCGGGGGCCGGCGATCGCCGCGTCACCGTCCTGAACCTGACCGCCGAGGGCTCGCGCATCGTCCTGGCCATCGGCGCGGCGATCGAGCGGGAAGGTCATTTCGTCCGCTATTTCCGGGGTTTGCCGCGGGACGATCAGCAGGCTCTGGGCCGGATCATGGGCGAGTTGCACACCCTGATGGACCGCCACTTCCTGCCCGCGCCCCGGACCGATCCTTAAGGGGGTTAAACAGTTCGACTTTGCCCCTCGGCGGCGCCTTGCCCACTCTTCCCACAAGTAGAATGTCCCTGTGAGGAAGCGCCCCGTGCCGACCCAAGCCGATGTCCTGTTCGAGCCCTTCGCGGTCAAGTCGCTGACCCTGAAGAACCGGATCGTCATGGCCCCGATGACCCGCTCCTTCGCGCGGGGCGGCCTGCCCGGTGATCCGCATGTCGCCTATTACCGCCGGCGCGCCGAGGGTCAGGTCGGGCTGATCCTGTCGGAAGGAACGGTGATCGAGCGCCCCCATGCGCGCAACGATCCGGGCGTGCCGTTCTTCCATGGCGAGGCGCTGGACGGCTGGAAGCAGGTGATCGACGCCGTCCATGCCGCGGGCGCGGCGATGGGACCGCAGCTGTGGCACACCGGCTCGATCCAGAGCCTGACCGCCGACTGGGACCGCGACGGGCCGGCCGAGAGCCCGTCGGGCCTGATCGGTCCCGGCCAGGCCCATGGCGTGGCGATGAGCGAGGAAGACATCGCCGACTCCGTCGCCGCCTGGGCGCGCGCGGCCGCCGACGCCCAGCGGCTGGGCTATGACACGATCGAGATCCACGGCGCCCACGGCTACCTGGTCGACCAGTTCTTCTGGTCCGGCGCCAACACCCGCGCCGACCGCTATGGCGGGGCCTCGGTCAAGGAGCGCTCGCGCTACGCCGCCGAGGTGATCGCCGCGATCCGCCAGGCGGTGGGGCCCGACTATCCGATCATCCTGCGGGTCAGCCAGTGGAAGCAGCAGGACCTGAAGGCCCGGCTGGCGGAAACCCCCGACCAGATGAGCGACTGGCTGGTCCCTCTGGTCGAGGCGGGCGTCGATGTCCTGCACTGCTCGCAGCGCCGCTTCTGGACCCCGGAGTTTCCGGAGATCGACGGCGAGGAGGGCCTCAACTTCGCCGGCTGGGCCAAGACGCTGACCGGCGCCACGACCATCAGCGTGGGCTCGGTCGGACTGTCGGGCGACTTCATCAATGTCTTCGCGGGCGAGCGTTCGACGCCCACCAGCCTGGACGGCCTGATCCGCCGCATGGAGCGCGAGGAGTTCGACCTGATCGCCGTCGGCCGCGCCCTGATCACCGACCCCGACTGGGCGATCAAGGTGCGCAACGGCGACCAGCAGGGGATGAAGCCGTTCGCGAGCGAGGCGCTGGCGGAGTTTGTTTGAGCGCATGGCCGGGGACCAGATCGTCGCCCTGAGTGGCGGCGGCCAGGAACGACCGGTCACGGCGCGAGGCCCCGGCGTCGTCGAGGTGAGGCGTCGCCGCTCCCTGAGTCGGGCCGGATCGCGATGGCGCGACCGGCGGGGCTAGAGGATGAAGTCGGCCGCCGTGATCGCGCTATGGTCGCCCGCCAGCCAGAACTGCATCGTGTCATAGGCTCCGTCGCCGGTATGAAGCGTGATCCACGTCTTTTCGTCGAACGCGCTGTAGGCCACGAAGATGTCGCCGGCGTGCCACTGCTGCCGGTTGAGCGTGAAGGCCTGGTCGCCGGGGGCGGCGGTATTGGCGTCGATCCCCGAGAGGTCGATCCTGTCGCCGCTCGCGAAGTCGGTGATCAGCAATTGGTCGCTCATCCGACTGTCGTACAGATCGAGGACAAAGGTGTCGGCCCCCGCGCCGCCGGTCAGCACGTCCGCCCCGCCGCCGCGCAGGATGTCGTCGCCGGCCCCGCCGTCGATCCGGTTCATGCCGAAGCCGCCGGACAGGACGTCGTCATAGTTCGAGCCGATCAGGTTCTCGATCGACACCAGGGTGTCGACGCCGGCCCCGCGGGTCAGTTGGTCCTCGACGATCGACAGGTCGACCTCCACCCGGCCCTCGGCCAACTGGTAGGTGACGGTGTCGACGCCGTCCCCGCCATACAGGGTGTCATTGCCCGCCCCGCCGTCCAGCACGTCGTCGCCGGCCCCGCCCCAGACGCTGTCGTCGCCCAGGTCGCCGGCCAGCACGTCCTGGCCGCCGCCGGCCTTCAGCCAATCCTGGCCCTCGCCGCCGGCCAGGGTGTCGGCGGCGCTGGATCCGGACAGCACATCGCTGAACGCCGAGCCCGTCAGGCCCTCGATGTCGATCAGGGTGTCCACGCCCGCGCCAGTGCTCTGGGGGCCGGCCAGGGAGAGATCGACCACGACCTCATGGGTGGCGGCGGCGAACGAGGCGACATCGACGCCGACGCCGCCGTCCAGAATGTCGTCGCCGGCGCCCGCGGTCAGCACGTCGGCGCCGTCGCCGCCCTCCAGCCGCCCGCCGCCCGCCCCGGCCGACAGGTGCAGTTCCTCGCGAGGGAGCTCGATGGCCCCGTCGTTGAAGCCAATGAGTTCGATACTGGTGAGTGTGTCGGTATAGCCTCGGCCGGTCACGGTGGTTGTCCCGCCCACCGTGACGATCGTGTACTCGCTCCTGAGACCGTCATAGCCGGCCGCGTCCACGCCCCGGCCGCCATTCAGCGTATCGGACCCCTCCTGTCCGAAGAGGTTGTCGTTCCCGTCGCCCCCGTCGATCAGGTCGTCGCCCGAACCCGCGACCAGGAAGTCGTCGCCGCCCCGGCCGTACAGCTTGTCAGCGCCGCCCATCGTGAAGAAGACGTTGACCCCGCCGTCGCCCTTGAAGGTGTCGGCCCAGGCCTCGCCATCGAACTGCAGGATGTTGCGGAAGACATCCATGCCTTCGCCGGTGTTCTGCGGCCCGGTGATTTCAAGGTCCAGCGTGATACCGCCCGACAGGAAATCGAACAGGTAGATGTCGCCGCCGCCGCCGCCGTCGACGATGTCGTCGCCCGTCCCGCCCGACAGGGTCTCGCCGTTCGCGCCGCCGTGGATGATGTCGTCGCCGCCTCGACCGTAGAGGGAATTGGAGCCCCCATAACCGTTCAGGACGTCGTTGCCTTCGCCACCCGACAGATAGTTGTCGGCGTCGTCGCCATTGAGGACCGAGCCGTGGTCGCCCGCGGTGACGCTCTCAATGCCTTGGAAGATGAAGCTGCCCAGGTCGGTCTGCTGCGCCCCGGTCAGCCGCAGGTCGATGGTGACCGGGCCGGTCGCCCGGCTGAGATCCACCCAGTCATTGCCGTCGCCCCCGTTCAACGTCAGCGTCGGCGTGCCGGCCAGGCTGGTCATGATCATGATATGGTCGTTGCCGGCGCCGCCGTTCACCGAAGCCAGGGCGCGGACCTCGCCGTCCGGCAAGCCGGCGATCTGGATGGCGTCGTCGCCCCCGCCGCCATCGAGGACGAGATCGCCCAGGTCGCCGTAGAGGATATCCGGGTCGTCACCGCCCAGCAGCGTGTCCGCGCCCGTTCCGCCGTCCAGCACGTCCATGCCGGCGCCGCCGTCGATGACGTCCGCCCCGCCCTCGCCGAACAGGGTGTCCGCGCCGGCCAGGCCTGAAATGACGTCGGCGTCGCCGCCGCCATGATAGACGTCAGCCCCGGGGCCGCCCGTGAAACTCGACATGAAAACAGCCCCCGACACGCTGAACCGGCACGACTGAAGGCGCACGGCTCGCGCGCAACCTCAGCGGTCGCGACGCCTGAGTCAAGCCGCCGGCCAAGGCCCCAAGCCAAGCTCCCGTCCGGCGCGAAATCTACCGATCGAACTTCGTCGACAGGATGATCGAGGACGTCGTGCGCTCCACCCCGGCCACGTGGCCGATCTGGTCCAGCACCTCGTCCATCTGAGCCACCGAGGCGGTGGCGGCGATGGCGATCATGTCGTAGTCGCCGCTGACCGAGTGCAGCAGCCGCACCTGCGGGATGGCGCGCAGGGCGGCCTCGACGGCGCGGGCCTCCTTGGGGCCGATCTTGATCATCACGTGCACCCGCACCGCCCCGTGCTCCAGGTCCGGGGCCAGGCGCGCGCCGTAGCCCAGGATCACCCCGTCGCGCTCCAGCCGCTCGATCCGGCTCTGGACCGTGGTGCGCGAGCGGCCCACGCGGCGGGCCAGGTCGGCCGTGGACGCGCGGCCATTGTCCTTCAAGGCGGCGATCAGCTTGCTGTCGATCGGATCCAGGGGCATTTCGTAAGTTCAGACCTGCGTTTCGCCGAAACTTTGACGGCAAACCGACGATCCCGCCACTAGGATTCGACGGAACGGCGGGGATGATGTCCGCCCCTGGAGTTTGCGCCCTCGTGCTCAGCCAAGTTCATCAAGACGCCCTGGCGGCGATGGTCGGTCCCGGCGGCCTGATCCTCGATCCGGCCGACCGCGCCGCCTACGAGACGCCCGCCCGCTATGCCGGCGGCGTGGCGGCGGCGGCGGTGCGGCCGGCCACCACGCAACAGGTCTCGGCGGTCGTGGCCTATTGCGTGCGCCAGGGCCTGAAGTTCACGCCCCAGGGCGCCAATACCGGCCTGGCCGAGGGTTCGACACCCGACGCCAGCGGCGACCACCTCGTGCTGTCGCTGGACCGCCTGACCACGCCGCTGGAGGTCGACGCCGCCGACCGCACGGCCACCGTCGGCGCGGGCGTGCGGCTGTCGACCCTGAACGCGGCGCTGGAGCCGCACGGCCTGTTCCTGCCCATCGACCTGGGGGCCGATCCCTCGCTGGGCGGCATGGCGGCCACCAATACCGGCGGAGCGCGGTTCCTGCGCTATGGCGACATGCGCCGCCACGTGCTGGGCCTGGAGGTGGTGCTGGCCGACGCGGCGGGCACGGTGCTTGAGTTGTCGCACGGCCTGCGCAAGGACAACGCCGCCGTCGCCCTGCGCCAGCTGTTCGTCGGCGCGTGCGGAGCGTTCGGGATCATCACCCAGGTCACGGTGGAGGTCCACCACCGCCCGCGCCAGACCGCCGCCGCCCTGCTGATCCCGCGCGACGCCGACGCCGTCTTGCCGCTGCTGCAAGCCTTCGAGGCGCAGGCCGGATCGACCCTGACCGCCTTCGAGGGCATGTCGAGGGCCGCCATGAGCCGGGCCATCGAGCATCTGCCGGCGCTGAGCAATCCCTTCTCAGGCGGCATCCCCGACTATGCCGTGCTGGTCGAGCTGACCCGCAGCTGGGCGCCGCGCGAGGGCGAGGCGTCGCTGGACGAAGTGCTGCAACAGATCGCCGGCGACCTGCTGGAACGCGACGACAGCCCGCTGGTCGACGCCCTGTTCGGACCGGTCGACCGGATGTGGGCGCTGCGCCATGGGCTGTCGGAAGGCCTGCGGGCCAGTGGTCCGGTGGTGGGCTTCGACCTGTCGTTCCGTCGCCGGGACCTGGCCCGCTTCCGCCACGAGGCGGCGCGGATGCTGGAACAGGACTTTCCCGACTACGCCCTGTGCGACTTCGGCCACGTGGCCGACGGCGGGGTGCATTTCAACCTGGTCCGCACGGGCGCGGCCGATCCGGCCCGCTACCAGGCCCTGCGCGAGGCGGTGCTGGTGATGGCCGTCGACGGCTTCGGCGCCAGCTTCAGCGGCGAGCACGGCCTGGGGCGGGCGTTCCAGGACGCCTATGACCGGTTCACGCCGCGTCTGGTGCAGGACTATTCGGCGGCGGTGGCGGCGGTGTTCGGCGCGGGCTCGGCGGCTGTGCGGTTGGGACCGCCGAGGGCTAGTTGAAATATGCCCCCTTTACTTCAACCGCTCATCCCGGCGAATGCCGGGACCCAGATGGAATGGCTTTGAGGCGGGCTCCTCGAACTCAGAGCTGATCCAGCCCGACACACCGCCAAGGGATCTGGGTCCCGGCCTTCGCCGGGATGAGCGGATCAAATTAGAATTCAAGTTTCCAGGACCGCCCCATGACCACCCTGCCCTCCGCCGTCCCCGAAGCCCGCGCCCTGCTGCGGCGCCTCGGCGTCACCACCGCCCTCGACGGCGGGACCTTGGCCGCGCGCTCGCCGGTGACCGGTGAAGTCCTGGCCCACCTGTCCGAACACACCCCCGCCCAGGCCGCCGCCGCCATCGACGCCGCTCATGCCGCCTACCTGGCCTGGCGCAAGGTCCCCGCCCCGCGTCGCGGCGAGCTGGTGCGGCTGCTGGGCGAGGAACTGCGCGCCGCCAAGGCCGACCTCGCCGCCCTGGTCACCCTGGAAGCCGGCAAGGTCACTTCCGAAGGGCTGGGCGAGGTGCAGGAGATGATCGACATCTGCGACTACGCCGTGGGCCTGTCACGCCAGCTGTTCGGCCTGACCATCGCCACCGAGCGCCCCGCGCACCGGATGATGGAGACCTGGCATCCGCTGGGCGTGGTCGGCGTGATCAGCGCGTTCAACTTCCCGGTCGCGGTGTGGTCGTGGAACGCGGCCCTGGCCCTGGTCTGCGGCGACAGCGTGGTCTGGAAGCCGTCGGAGAAGACCCCGCTGGTGGCGCTGGCGACCCAGGCGCTGTTCGAGCGCGCGGCGGCCAGGTTCGGCCCGGACGCCCCGGCCGACCTGTCGGTGCTGCTGATCGGCGGCCGCGCGGTCGGCGAGGCCCTGGTCGACCATCCCAAGGTCCCGCTGGTCTCGGCCACCGGCTCGACCGCCATGGGCCGGACGGTGGGCCCGAAACTGGCCGCCCGCTTCGCCCGCGCCCTGCTGGAGCTGGGCGGCAACAACGCCGCCATCGTCGCACCGTCGGCCGACCTGGACCTGACCCTGCGCGGCGTCGCCTTCGCGGCCATGGGCACGGCCGGCCAGCGCTGCACCACGCTGCGCCGATTGTTCGTGCATGACAGCGTCTACGAGACCTTCGTGCCGCGCCTGAAGGCGGCCTATCCCACCGTGCCGGTCGGCGACCCGCGCCAGGCCGGCGTGCTGGTCGGTCCGCTGATCGACAAGGCCGCGTTCGACGCGATGCAGTCAGCCCTGGAGCAGGCCCGCGCGGCCGGCGGCCGGGTGGTCGGCGGCGACCGCGTCGAGGTCGCCGGCCCTGACGCCTATTACGTCTCGCCGGCCCTGGTCGAGCTCGACGGGCAGGCCGAGATCGTCAAGCACGAGACCTTCGCCCCGATCCTCTACGTGATGCGCTACAGCGAGCTCGCCGACGCCATCGCCGCCCAGAACGACGTGGCCCAGGGCCTGTCGTCGTCGATCTTCACGCTCAATGTCCGCGAGGCCGAGCTGTTCGTGTCGGGCGAGGGCAGCGACTGCGGCATCGCCAACGTCAATATCGGCCCCTCGGGCGCCGAGATCGGCGGGGCGTTCGGCGGCGAGAAGGAAACCGGCGGCGGCCGCGAGGCCGGCTCCGACAGCTGGAGAGCCTATATGCGCCGCGCCACCAACACCGTGAACTACGGGACCACCCTGCCGCTGGCGCAGGGGGTCACGTTCGAGGTTTAGGGTCCCTCTAGACCGCTCATCCCGGCGAATGCCGGGATGAGCGGATCAAGTTGAGCTTCAACATTCCAGGACTGTTCATGAGCCACCTCGCCACCCTCGTCGCCTCGGCCGTCGGCCAGAAGGCCGCCGCCACGATCCTGGACGTGCTCGACATCGACCCCGCCCTGACGGCGCAGGCCGACGGCCCGGTGTCGCGGGCGGTGTTCGCCATGGCCCTCAACGCGGTGCTGTTCCACGACATCATGGGCCGTGTGCCGCTGGGCGCGGCCTATGTGGCCGAGCGGCGGACCGCGGGTCACAGGCTGTTGTTCGACCACGGCGCCCTGCGGACGATCCATTTTGGCGAGGGCGCCCCGACCGGCGCCCTGCCCGCCGGCCACCGGGCCTTCGCGCGGATCCTGGAGCCCCTGGGCTACGGCCCGCCCGAGCTCTATCCGTTGGACCGCCTGAAAATGACCGGCCGGGGCTACGCCCACCGCGACTTTCCCGAGGCGATCCCGCAGTTCTTCGTCAGCGAGCTGCATGTCGAGCGGTTCTCCGGCGCCTTCCAGGTGATCGCCCACGCCGTCTTCGACTCCACGACCGACGCCCTGGGGACCGAGGCGCGAGCCGCCCTGGCCGCCTTCGCCGCCGAAGGCGCGTGCGACCTGAACGCGGCCCGCGCCGCCCTGCCCCAGGTCGTCGCCGCCTTCGAACGCACCCACGCCACGCCGCGCCTGGAGCACTACAAGGCCTTGCTGGCCGAGTCGGCCGAGGCCGCCTGGATCGCCACCGAGGGCCAGGCCTTCAACCACGCCACCGACCGGGTCCCCGACGTCGAAGCCGTGGCCGACGCCCAGAAGGCCCTGGGCCGGCCGGTGAAAGAGACCGTCGAGGTCTCCGCCTCGGGCCGCGTGCGCCAGACGGCCTTCAAGGCCCAGCCGGTCGAGCGGGTGTTCGTCACCGACGCCGGCGAAGTGGCGCTGACCGTGCCGGGCTCGTTCCACGAGTTCATCTCGCGCGACCGGTTCGTGGATCAAGCCGGCGTCGAACGCCTGGACCTGCGGTTCGACAGCGGCAACGCCCAGGGCATCTTCAAGATGACCGGGACGGGCTGAGGCGGGGCTCGTGATCCTCTTCAGCCGTTGGCCTGACTCTTTCCTTTTTTCTTCGCGTCGGCCGCCTCGAAGAGCGCGATCTGGTCGGCTTGGGCCTTTCTGAACGCGGGGCGATCCGTAACACGGGTTACATAGGCCTCGGTCGCGGGCCGATCGCCGAAAGCGCGAACCTCCGAGACCCGCAGAACATCCGCCATCAGCAAGTCCGCGACGGTAAAACGGTCGGCCGCGAGCCATTCTCGCGTGCTGAGTATCCTTTCGATGTGGTCGAGGCGCTGGCCCACCCATCCGGTCAGTTGATTGTCCTTGTCGCCGCACATCCTCAGAAACCACCACGGTACGCTGACCATCTCGATCGAGTTGAGCGCGGCGATCGTCCATTCCAGCGTTTCGGCTTCTCCAACTGGATCAGGCGGCATCAGCTTGTCGCTTTTCCGGGCCAGATGCAGTAGCCCCGCCCCGCTTTCGAAGATCTCCAGCGCGCCGTCGTCCAGGTACGGAACCTGGCCAAACGGCTGGCGCGCGAGATGATTGGTCTCGCGACCCTCGAACGGGATCGTGCGGACGGCATAGTCGAGACCGGCCTCCTCGCAAGCCCATCTCAGCCTGAGATCACGCACAAAACCACGCGGGCCTTCAGGCACCCAGTCGTAGGTCCAGATGGTCAGTTGGCTCATCGCGGCAAGCCTTTCCTGTGCGCGTCGCGGACCATCCCGCCGCGGACCGACCTTGGCAAGGTCCGACGGGAGGCCGCGCCCGACACCGTCGGCAGCGGCGCGTTCCGTCATTTTCGGGCGGAATGACGACGACCAAAGCGGTAAAGGTCGCCCTACTCCGCCAGCGCCGCCCCGATCGCCGTGCGCAGCTGGCGGTCCGAGACCGGCTTGAACAGCACCCCGGCCGGGTGGTCCTGGTAGATGCGGTCGATGGTCGACTGCTCGCGCGAGCCGGTGATGAAGATCACCTTGGAGCCGACGGTTTCGTGGATGGCCAGGGCCGCGTCGACCCCATCCTTCTCGCCGCGCAGGCGCATGTCCATCAGCACCACCTCGGGGCGATGCATCATGGCCAAGGCCACGGCCTCGTCGGCGGTGGTGGCCGTACCGCATACGGCCATGGCCATGTCCTCGACCTGCATGCACAGGCCCTCGGCGATCAGGAACTCGTCATCGACCACCAGAACCGTGGATTTCTGCAGGGCCAGCGCGCTCATGCGGCCACCGGCACGGCCGCTGGGGCCGCCGGGGGAGCGGCGACGCGGATCTCGCTGCGGGTCAGGCCTTGCCTGCTCTCGACCATGATCGTTCCTTCCAACTGCGTGACAAGCCCCGCGATGATCGTCGACCCCAACGCGCCCTTCGACGATCGCTTCGCCGGTGGTTGCGCGTCGTACCCCTTGCCGTTGTCGGCCACGACGAGCAGCAGCTCGCCCTGGCCCGTGCGACTGAGATTGACGTCGATCTCGCCCCTGCCTTCCGGGAAGGCATGTTTGAGCGAATTGGTGACCAGCTCGTTGACCAGCAGGCCTAACGGAATGGCGAAATCCAGCCCCACGTCGAGCGGGATGGCCTCGACCGACAAGGCGACCTCGCTGTCCGGCCCGCCATTGATGATGTTGCTGGACAGCTCGTTCAGGAACGGCGCGATGTCGAAGGTCTTCAGGTCGCTGGAGCTCATCAGCTGTTGGTGCACCAGGCCGAGGGCGAACACCCGGTCGCGCAGGCCGCGCAGCGCGGCGCGAGCGTCCGGATCGGTCAGCTGGCGTGACTGCATGACGATCAGCCCGTCGACCATCTGCAGGTTGTTCTTCACCCGGTGATAGACCTCGCGCAGCAGCAGGTCGCGCTGGGCCAGGGTGGCCTTCTGCTCCTCGACCACGCGGGCCAGCTCGGCGGTGCGCTCCTCGACCCGGCGCTCCAGCTCGGCGGCAGACGGCAGGGCGGCGAGCTTGGGCAGCAGGGGCCACAGGATCCCGGCCGTGGCGATCGACAGGACGGCGGTGACCAGCTTGATCAGCCCCTCGACCCCGTAGGCGGGCACCCACAGGGTGAGGATGGCCATCAGGTGGGTCGTACCGCAGGCCAGAATGAAGGCCACGAACAGATAGGCTACCCAGCTGTACTTGATGTCGGGCCGCATCTTGATGAAGGCGGCGATGGCCAGGGGGATCGACAGATAGGCCAGGCCGATGACGATGTCGGATCCGGCGTGCAGCGCCACCAGGCCGGGCGCCCAGCTGAGGCAGAAACCGTGCGGCGTAAGGCCTGAAGGATTGAGCAGCCAGTCGACCCACGACATGTCCACGTCCCCCCTCGACCGATCTCGCCCGGCCCATGAAGGCAGAAAATTTCTATTTCAGATAGTGTTTTCGCGACGGTCCTTGGCGCGGCGATGGCAGACGAGGGCGCGGTGACGGGAAGGGATTGGAGCGCGTCTCTTCGGCTCGAAGCCTAACTTCTTTTCCGCTCATCCCGGCGAATGCCGGGACCCAGATCCCATAGCGGTGTGTCGGGCTGGAAGAACTCAGAGTCCTTGGCGTCAGCCTCAAAGCCATTCCATCTGGGCCCCGGCATTCGCCGGGGTGAGCGGATCTGAAAGTCCGCGATTCAATCATCCAGAATCCGCCGAAACGAAAAACCGGCTGGCTCCGGGGGAGAGCCAGCCGGCCTGTACGGTCGGTTCCTGGGGGAGGAGAACCGACCGCGGGGCCCTTCCACGCCGGACCTTTGGGGGAGGTTGTCCGACGGACTTTCAAAAGGCCCGCATATCCGGGGCCGGAGCGGATCGATCGTCTTGAACGATCCGCTCCCGACGGGCCTAGCCGAACAGCTTCGCCGCCGTTTTCGCGACCAGTTCGCCCTGGTGACGGGCGCCGTCCAGCTCGATCTGGCTGGGCTGGCGCGAGCCGTCGCCGGCCGCGACGGTGGTGGCGCCGTAGGGCGCGCCGCCGGTGATCTCCTCGACGGTCATCTGGCCGGCGTGGCTGTAGGGCAGGCCCACGATCGTCATGCCGAAGTGCAGCAGGTTGGTGATGATCGAGAACAGGGTGGTCTCGTTGCCGCCGTGCTGGGTGGCCGACGAGGTGAAGGCCGCGCCCACCTTGCCGTTCAGCGCGCCGCGCGCCCACAGGCCGCCGGCCTGGTCGAGGAACGCGGCCATCTGCGAGCTCATGCGGCCAAAGCGGGTGCCGGTGCCGACGATGATGGCGTCGTAGTTTTCCAGGTCGGCGATCGTGGCGATCGGGGCCGCCTGGTCCAGCTTGTAATGGGACTTCCTGGCGATCTCCTCGGAGACCAGCTCCGGCACGCGCTTGATGTCGACGGTGGCGCCGGCGGCGCGAGCCCCTTCGGCGATGGCGTTGGCCATGGTCTCGATGTGACCGTAGGCGGAGTAATAGAGAACGAGAACCTTGGCCATGATGGCCTCCTTGATGACTTCGGGGATGGTTGGGGGACAGGCTCAGGCGCCCGTCCCCCTTCGGAGTGGTGGATTAGGCGGCGTCGACCAGGACCAGTTCGGCGTCCTCGAGCGCGGTGACGCGGATCACCGCCTCGTCCTGGATGGCCGCGCCGTCGCGAGTGTTCAGCGTCACGCCGTTGACCTCGACCTTGCCGGTCGACGGCACCAGGTAGCCCTTGCGGTCGGCGCCGAGGGCGTACTCGGTGGTCTCACCGGCCTTCAGCGTCGCGCCCAGGACCCGGGCGTCGGTGCGGATCGGCAGGGCGTCGACATCGCCGTCGAAGCCGCTGGCCAGGGCCACGAACTTGCCGGAGCGGTCGCCCTTGGGAAAAGGCTTGGCGCCCCAGGCCGGGCCTTCGCCACGCTTGTTAGGAATGATCCAGATCTGGAAGATCTTGGTCGCATCGCTTTCCAGATTGTATTCCGAGTGGCGGATGCCGGTGCCGGCGCTCATCACCTGGACGTCGCCCGCCTCGGTGCGGCCCTTGTTGCCCAGGTTGTCCTGGTGGGTGATCGCGCCTTCGCGGACATAGGTGATGATTTCCATGTCGGCGTGCGGGTGGGGCGGGAAGCCCGTTCCGGCCGCGATGGTGTCGTCGTTCCAGACCCGCAGGGCGCCGTGATGGACGCGGCTGGGATCGTGATAGTCGGCGAACGAGAAGTGGTGCTTGGCGTCGAGCCAGCCGTGGTTGGCGCCGCCGAGGCTGTCGAAAGTGCGGACATCGATCATTTCGAGTGCTCCTCAGAAGGTCTGTCTGGGTGGGGAAGACCGGGTGGCCGTCCCTGTTGAGGAGAAGATGGCCTCTTGCGCTTCGATCTGAAATGGAAATGATCGAAACAAACCGTTTCGGAAATTGCCCCAATGAAACTCCCCGACTTCGAGGCCTGGGCGGTGTTCGCCAAGGTGGCCGAGACCGGCTCCTTCGTGGGCGCGTCCGAGCAGCTCAGCCTGTCGAAGGCCACCGTCTCCAAGGCCGTCACGCGGCTGGAGCAGCGACTGGGGGCCACGCTGTTTCACCGCACCTCGCGTCGCCTGTCCCTGACCGAGGCCGGCCGCGCCTCGCTGGACCGCGCCGCCCATCTGCTGGCCGAGGGCGAGGCGCTGGAGCTGGAGGCCTCGGCCCAGTCGGCCACGCCGCGCGGCCTGGTGCGGATGGCCGCGCCGATGTCGTTCGGCATCGCCCACCTGGGTCCCGCCTTGCCGGAGTTCCTGGCGCTCTATCCGCAGGTCTCGGTCGAGCTGTCGCTGTCGGACCAGTTGGTCGACATTGTCGAGGAGGGTTTCGACCTGGCGCTGCGGATCTCGGCGCTGGAGGATTCCAGCCTGCTGGCCCGCCGCCTGTGTCCGGTGCGGGTGATGCTGGTCGGCGCGCCGGCCTATCTGGACCGGCGGGGCCGCCCCGGCCATCCCAAGGACCTGACCGCCCATAGCGGGCTGTTCTACACCAACAGCCGCACCAAGGACGTCTGGCGCTTCGAGCATGCGGAACACGGACAATACGCCGTCAGCGTGCCCTCGCCCCTGCGGGCCAACAACGGCGACGTCCTGCGCGCGTCCTTGCTGGCGGGACAGGGCCTGGCCCTGCTGCCGGACTTCCTGGTCGGCAAGGACGTCAAGGACGGCGCGCTGGAGGAGGTCCTGCCCGACTGGGCCCCGCCGCCGATCGCCCGAGCGCAGCCCGGCAGGCCCAGGGCGCCGATGAACGACATGGCCACGGCGCAAACCAGCATCACGGGTTGGAAGAAGCGCATGCGATATTCTCCACCGGCCATCTGCTCGCGGG
>Ga0307515_10015090_pt1 | contig 14262 bp, 3 predicted proteins | sample 17_EM_MG_FD_194513 | JGI IMG/M metagenome (GOLD analysis project Ga0307515, IMG submission 194513) | Populus trichocarpa ectomycorrhiza microbial communities from riparian zone in the Pacific Northwest, United States - 17_EM | ecosystem: Host-associated > Plants > Roots > Unclassified | place...
AAGGGATCCTTAAAGCTTTATGCTTTTGCAAAATGTATTGTGATCCTTAACCTTTTCTCTGCAGGTTAGCTACAAGCTGGTCTAATTTTTTCATCCAATTATTTCTCTCAGGCCTTCAATTCTCTCTCTCATAATTTTTGCCTAGGGTCAGTTAGACTATAATGCCAATTCCCTTTATTTTGTTCTCTCTCTCTCTCTCTGCGTGTGTTTGTACATGAATGAAGCATGTGTACCTCGTGGATGTTATTTACAAGTTGACTGAATCCTATGCTTTATTATATTGCTAGCTACTATAATTGCACATGGATTGTTTAATGTGGTTCGACCTAGCTAGCTCATGAAGGTGGCGGATATCTAACAGCTTCTTCGCTTGTATCACTGTTTCTAACCAGTTGGCATTATGGGTTTATTCTATGTAAAAAGGCCACATTTTTCTTGGTTTTTACTCTTGTTGTAACTTTTTTTTTTTTGTTGAACTTGTTTTTTAAAATACTTTTCAAACTATTTTTTGTTTTAAAAAAGTGTTAAATTAGTATTTTTTTTATATGCTTTTCAATGATTTTAATGTGTTATATCAAAAATATAAAAAAATATTATTGAATTTTCAATTGAAAATTCTTTGAAAAGTTTTTTTTGTTGCATTATTAAGAACACAAAAAAGGGATTGTCAAATGTATTACAATATACTTGGTTATTCTTTCTTTGCTTTGGATAGAAATATGATTTGAGTCCATCTCAATAATATTGCGAACCATGTTGGTATGTGTACATCAAGATAGTGTTTAGTTACTATCGTACTGAAAATAGGAACAAAAAGAATGTTTTCTTATACATTTTATCTTGAAAGTCTTGAAATTCACGCTAAAATTATTTTACTCCTCTTCGGTATTTTGAGCCAAACATATCTTTGTTTTGTTTCTATATATATATATATTCCCTGCAACATTACTAAACATAACCTAAGTTAACCTAAATAGCTCTTGTATAACATGCAAAAATAGAAATTTACTATCTTTGGTGCTCGTACTTTATCGAGGGGATGAATTAATTTTTTTGCGGAAAGAAATGATGTTAAGATGCTACAAGCCAGTTTTAAAATAGAAAAATATGCGACTTGGGTAATAGCTCTAATTAGGTTAAATAAATTGACATATTAGTTCAATTATATGGGAAAAAATTGAAAAAGATAGTGGATGGTTAAATTTAAAAAGAAAAGTGTCTAGGATAACTTGAGAAATTTTTTTCTTTTCAATTGAGAACAAACTTTATATCGCAATTCATAGCTTATTAAATACGGAATAATAAGATAAGGTAAAAAAAGGATAAAAATTGGTCTTGGTTAACCTGAGTTAGAATGACAAATTTATAACCCGAGATAATTAGGGTTGAGCCAATCCAGAATATCTTGCCAAACTTGTGATTTAGATTATAAGATTGGAATAACCCGATAAAAAAATAAAAAGAATTATAAAGCTAATTTTTTTATTAAAAAAAATTGTATTGACTTTCTAAACCCGTAACCTAGGTTATTAGGCTTGAAGCATCTTATATGGGAAAAACTATAAAGTTCAATTTTTAATTAATCAAATATTGATGGATAAAATTAAAAAAAAAATAGATTCAATTATACAAAAGGATTCAAAAAAATAACAATTAAAAGAATGATGATCAAAATTAAAATACAAAGTAAATTTTATATTTGGATGAAGGGTGAAATTAAAAAGAAAAACCAATTTAGCAAAAGGACTCCAACAAATCAAAAGAATGAGGATCAAAATTGACATAAAAAAATAAAAATAAATTTTTGATTGAAGGGTGCAATAAAAAAGAATGATAACTTTTACAAAAAAGCCAAGAAAAACAAATTAGAAATCAAAATAATGAGGGCCGAGTTGAAAAATATAACACCATCAATTTGGATTGAGGAATAAAATTGAAAACCAATAAAACTTTTATAAAAGATCAAGGAAAAAAATTCTAAAATAAAAAAAATAAAGACCAAATTAGAAAATACAATATTTGGTAAATTGAGATTGAATAATGAAATTGAAAACAAATAAAATTTCTACAAAAGGGCTAAGAACAAAAATTAGAAATCAAAAGAATAAGAATTGAAGTTGAAATACCATCAACAAATAGGACAAAGCTGTAATTTTCAGGGGAGGAGAGAGAGAAGAAAAAAAGATAAGCCTATTGGCGATAAATTGGACCACCACCGCTGACACTTGTCGATCCAAATTGAAAAGGACACGGTGGTATTTTCAATGGCACAACGAAAGGGTATTTTTGGATGTTAGGAGGTGTCACACGCGCCGCCCGAAGAGTGTTACCGCCTCCTATATGCATGCCTTTTTTGTTTTATATTTAGCTAAATATCAAGTTGCCTTTGAGTTAATATAGTAGTAACAAAAAATCATTTGTTAAAAGATGAAAAAACCCCTTGAGGCTAGATGTAATGTTTTTTATACTTTCAATAATATTTTGATCGTTTTACTGTGCTTTTGGTTGTGTGTGAATATATATATATATATATATATATATATCCAAATAAAAATAAAAAATTGTCTCTCATCATACATGATAATAACAAAAATATTTTGAAAATACCAAATATCCCCTTGTAACATCCCACACTTTCTTGTGTATTTTTACTTAATTTCAATGATCTAGTGTGTATGTGTGTGAAGAAAAGTCATAATAACCTTTCAACAGTTTTATAAATGTTTACAATTTATTACAACTCGTGTTAAAATTACTTTCACATTAATCATTTATAAGTTCTTCTCTTTTTAAAAATACAAATATTCTTTTTATATAATACTAGATAGCTTAGTGACCCTAAGAAATTATGTCCTCAAAGGAGTTTACATGTGACATACACAAATTTACAAAATAAATTATATTAAATATTTACATCATTCCAGTTACTAACGTTTAACCATTATATGATCAAAATCAATTTCATAATTTTTTCTTTAAGAACATTGATCTTATATCAATTTCCAACATTTTATATTTTTCATAATTATACCCTTACTCTTCACTTCATTTTATTCATCACATTATCACTTTTGCATCATAATAATTGTTTCATTCATAATCTAATTTAATTCTTCATTATACAATTTATTCCTTACAATTTTAAAATTCATTAATCTCATTCAAACACTTTCATTAAGTGTTTCCTTTTCATATTGAGGTTACTTCATAAGTATTTTCTCTTCATGAATATATTTAATTTATATTAATATTATTATTTCACAATACTCCACAATTTATTTACTAAACACGTATAAATTATATAATCATTTCCTTTCTCAACTACCTTTAATATATATTGTAATTCATTGCGTAATCATGTCTAATTCATATCGTTATTTAATTCATAATATATTTAATTCATGTTGTCTTTTCGCTTCCTTAACATTATTAAATCTATGATACATCGTAGTTCAACCCATCAAAGTTAAAGTGACTCAATCTCAATTGTCAAAGTCAAAAGAAATCAATTGCACAAGCCTTTAAACATTTATCACCATCACTTTAAATTTGCAACAAAAATACACTCCTATAATATTCTATAATTTGCAACAACTCTTCATATCAATCTTATATTCTTTCTTAAGAAACCGACCAAATTCATAATAATATTCTTTAAATTAGACACATAGCTGAAAAATATATCATCACAAGGTTTTTAATAATATTATTTTGATATTTTGTTGTTTCAATTATAGATATCTTTTTACAAATAGTCAAGCAATTCCCATAATAGACTGGGAGAAGTATGTTTCTGAATTATCTTAAGACATAATTAGGAGTATAGTCTTATAAGTTTTTATATTTTATTCATATTATATTGTGTAATGTCTAATATAAAATAAATAATTAATTTTTATAGATCCATCTTTCTTCATTTAAACTTTCAAATCAAACATGTTCTCCAAATGCTTTAGATTAGGTTCGAGGGAAGTTATAGGAGCTACTTATTAACTTTATTCCTATAGGAATTATTCTAAAGGTAATGTGACCTTTACTACATTTTTCTACAACTTCTATTTTCTCTAAATTTCACTTCAAATTTTCTTTCGATTTTGTCTCATAAGCTACTTTATAAATTATTAAATAAACAAGATGAGAAATTAAAAATGAGGTCTGCCACTAGGCTGCATATTATGTACATTATAATTTCTCATTTAATATGTTTTTTTTTACAGTGGTTACTCTTTTCAACTTTTGAGCAATTTTAGGTCGTTGCATACTTACATTTACTTCATATGCTAGGTTGCAACTTGATGGGGATACATTATTAATGCATTAAAAAAATTGACTATAGTTATATTGATCTCAACTCTGTTCTTTAACTCCAAACCAAATTGATTTTATTACTTATTCTCTATATCATGTTTTTTTATAGATTTTTGATCGATCATAAATGACTCAGTGTGTATAAGCATCCAAAATGAGAAACTTTTTGCTAACAATTACTATTTATCAATTAATTGATAATGAACCTAAAAAGTAAACAAACATAGAGAATTGAATGATTTGCATACACATAGGTGGTTTCCAATTTTGTTTATTAGTTGTTGATTCTTTATGCATCACCAGTGTTACAAATGATGCCTTTTGTTTTCTAAGAAAAACAAAATCAGAATTCATTGTGGAAGGAATGATATACATGAATGTATAATAACAAGGATGTGGAACTTTTGGTAATAGTGATTTATTTTAGAAAAATTAAGTGATACAACTCTGGCATTTTAGAAAATTAATAGCAAAAGAAAAGTTTTAGTTATTATTGTCGATGTGCATGGCTTGAGGAGTTTCTTAACTATAAAAATTGTATCTTGAGGTTATTTTTTGTTTTTTCTTGTTATTTTTCAATGAAGAATTTTTGTATTTTTCAACAGGAACATATGGTGTGTCTGGGATAGAAAGCCATATTTCACCTTGAATATACTTTAATTTTTATAGAAAATAATATGATGAATTCATGTGTTGAAGTATAAATCTAATTATGTTTTTGGTTTCCATTCCCATTCCAAGTACATGAATGAACCTTACTTCATTTCAAAATATTTTAAATTTTTTTTTCTTTTGAAGTTGGAGACCTCAAAGAACTTCTAAAAAAATCGCTTAGATGAACATATGGCATTCTCTCTTTGTTTTTCACCTTAACTAGTCAAGATGTAAAAATATTCTCACATGCATCACCATATTCCTTCATGAACATGTTTGAGTCATCTAATGGTGCATCATGTTTTTCATCATTTGTTATTAAGATTTGTAAATTTTTCAATTGTGTTTTATTTTACTAGTTTGATTTTATCCATTTTAGATCATGATATTTGCTGTAGAATATTGGGAGCTTGTGTTGTTCTGTTGTCCTAATATTGGGAGCTTATACCATTTTTATTCCTCCTCCTAAGCTAAAAACCTGTCTACGAATATATGGTTAAGGTGGGTTTGGAAGGTACATCATTATTGGTTTGATATTTGATTACACCTCATCATTTGTTTGATATCTGACTATCTTAAATAAAGTTGAGTTTTATCAAAACGTTCTTAGTATGATGACACCTTTTAGTTATTTACTTGTTTTTCATAATACTTAGATCACAGAGCGTGATCACTTAATAACTCTTAATGTGAAAAAATTTATATAACAATGATAAATTGTGAATTATGCTTTATAATTGTAATTAGTAAAAGATTATATTATTATTTCTAGATTGAAATCTGAGATGTATTATAGATAGCAAAAAAATACTTCAGTATAAGATTTAACAAGTTTGAAAAGAGTATGAGTTAGGTTTTGTGCTGGGCCGAGCAAAACTCATATACTCTACCTAGACCTGATTCAAATAGGTTAGGTTTTATCCAAATCTAGCATTTATCCTTTTAGTAAAATCAGGCATGAAAGAGATCAAACTGGAGTTGGTCATATAATGCTTGACCCTGGTTCCAACCTCACTAAACCAGACAAATATGATTATTTTATTTCACACCTTTGTTATTGTTGTTGTTGTCGTCACCATCATTATCATAACAACTTTTGAACTAATAGGTTGTTTCAATTGACAACCTTTCTATTATATTATTACCAATTTAGCCATGTAAACCACTTAATTCTTTTAGAAGTACCAAAAAGTTATCAAACTACTAATGGGTAATTTTTTTATGATATTTTTACCATATTGTAAAGGATATTTTTATTATTTATTTTAAGGGAAACTACCTTAACTTTCCTATAATTTAGTCATTTTTACATTTTGCCTTCATTCTTTCAGAACTTATAATCTACTTACCCTAGTTTATAAGTTATATAGAACTTTACATCTTCACTATCATATGCCAAAATAAAGTCAGAAAGTAGTTTGAGATATTTACAAGATTTCATTACATTACAATTACTGATTAAAAAACCCTAGTAATGTTGAAATTATAAAATTAAAAAATTATGTAAAGTTTTAAAAAAAAACCCTAGCACTTTTAGTTTTGATTGGAAAATTATAAATCAAGGTTGTTTGATTTTTCATATTGATTAGGGGTTGTTTGGTTGTTTTTTTTGTGATAGGAGGTCATGTACTGATGCAAAAAAGGAAAAAGGTTGTTTTCAATTTGGTTTTATGATTGAAAGGTTTCTAGGAGTTGTTAGTGTAAATTCTTGGATCGATTTAGTGATGTATTATTAGAGGAGATGAGAAAAAAGGAGGAACAATACCTGCTAGTTGTTGTAACTCATTTTTAGGTCCCCGCACAAAAAAGGAGAAATTACAAAAAATTATATTCGGAAGAAAAACCAAAAAATAATAAGCAGTGAGAAGAGGATGCCAAAGCACTTAGAAAATGACTAAAAATTGGTTGAGGAGATTTAAAAATACAAGGATTGGAATTTGATCGTATATCGTTGACTGATGAGAGTCCGAATGACAAAGAAAATTCAATTTGAGGAAGAAATGTCCAAAATCAAATATTTATAGACTCAATTAAATTTTATTGGAGGTTTAATTGAATTTATAGAGGGTTTGATTGCAAGAAAAATTGATTTTCAAGTAAATTTGGGCTTTAATTGGAAGAAATTAAAGTTCTGGGGTTAAATTAGAATTTTTGAGAGTTGATTTGGTCAAATCAGGTGCTTAATTGCATAAATATTGAAGTTTGATGGCCAATTAAGGACTTAATTGAATAAACCCACAACCAAGGATCAAATTGGAAAAGGCGCTGAAATCTGGGGTTTGAATTGAAGTTCGTCAGGGGTGAAATTAAACAAATTTGAAAGTTTGAGGCCAATCAGGGGTGTAATTAGAGATAAATCACAAATTAAAGGACTAAAACGTAATTGGCAGAAAATTACTATTCATCTTCTTCTCCAGCGAGGCTGGTTGGGTGGCTACCTTCCCAAGGCATTTGACGCCTCGTTTCTTCCCCAAATTAAATGAAACTTGCACGAAAATGATCCCCCAACACATGACTACACGCTAGTATAAACCGTTCGGGTTGATCGAGGTTGTAGAGGCGGTGGCACCGCCCTAAAGTGGCCAACCCGACCAGCCATTTTTCCTGCACAAAACTAACAGTTCATCATTGCTACTTTGAACTAATGGTTGAGATGCTTTCAGGTCTAACCAAGGGCTGAGATTTTGCACCAGAAGAGACGAAGTGTCCCTCTTCCACCACTTATAAATAAATTTGGTTTTCATGCTCTAGAGGTGGAGAAAGTTAGGTCCAAAGACAACCAAAAAACCAGCCTCCCTAACTCGGTATGCCACCTTCACTCTCTCTCTCTCTCCCTCTCTCTCTATCATTTCAGAGCCGAACCACGTTGCCATTAGCCCGTACACCTTCATATCCATAACAGGAAGCCAACACAACCGTTGGTCGACAACCCATAGCCATCATCGGTCTCCCTCTCCTCTCTGCAGCCCGCTCTTTTCCTCTTCCCTCTTTCTCTCTGCCACCAGCCTCCACCGCAGCACCACCAGCGAAGCCGACTTCCTCAGCTAGGCCAGCAAGGCACCGCCTCCTCCAGCCAAGTAACTCTTCTTTCCCCTCCAACATCTCCTTTGTCTTTGTCTTCATCTCCTCCTGCATGCAGAACGAATATCGTTCTGCATACAGGAGGACGGGAGGGGGGAAAATAATTCTCCCCCCTTCCTTTTCTTGGTCAGGCCGGTTCTGGCCCAGCCCTGATGTCTGGGTCGGGTCCAGCCTAGACCAAAGAAACAGAGAGGATTGTTGGGGCGAGATCGGCCCAACCCTTTCGGGCTGAGTTCGACCCAACCCATATATTTTATAATATTATGTATTATATATTATAATATTATATATTATATATAAAAAAATTCAAAAATTCTGAAAAATCCTTTAAAAAATCTGTGATTTTCCTGCATATATATATATATATATATATATATATTTTTATCAATTTTTCTTAATATTGGTTTGTATTTTTATACCGTAAAGATACAAATCCAGTATTAAAATACTCAGTTTTTGTCAAAACATTACAAAAAAATTTATAAAACAAAAAAAATTTTTGTTTTCATGCATACGACCAAGTCTCTCAAAGAAAAAAAAAATCATATCATTTTTTTTTACAGAAAACACAAATTCAAAAATATGTTTTAGCATGCATTTGGCTTTAATAACAAGTTTATTAGACCCATGAGAACTAGGCCAATATTTTAAAAATTTCTAAAAAAATATTTTGTTTTCTTTTAGTATCTAAGATTATGAATTTATATGTAAAATGTATTCCTGATCTTAAAAAGGTGGTTTCTTTTATATAGACATTAGAACGGATAGACTTTTACCTGATAAGATAGGGATCTTCTTACAGAGAATGACTTTTCTTAAATCTTAGATAGACCAACAATTAGAAAATATGACAAGACCTTAGTTTTTTTATCAGACAATTAAACAATGCAGCTTACCTTAGGTAGAGCGTATTTGGGGTGCTAATACCTTCCCTTTATTCAACCAGTCCCCGTACCCGATCTCTAAAATCACTTAGAGTTTCTAGTGACCAAAATATTAGGTGGTGACTCTCATTCCCGCTTTTCACAAATAAAAGACAAGAATTCATTACCTCCCCATATTTGCTAGATACATTTTATGAAGTGGAATATCATCGCGACGCCGCACACGTGCGACACTAGTGGTGGGAAAAGATAAGGAAAGGAAGATTGATATTATTTCTGGTTGTTGTTTTTTTATGGTCATTGATGATGAGAGTGGTTGTGGTGTTTGTTGTCATCGTAGTAACTAGGGCATGAAGGATGTTATAAAAGCTAGCTTTTAGTGAGAAGATGTGAGAAAGATGATTGTTGGGTTCAAAGGCAAATGAGAATCTAGTGGAAAAGGAGAATAAATTGATCTGAAGAGGGAGAGAGAGAAAGGTGTGCTTATAGAAAAAGAGGTCAAAAAGGTAATGGAGCTGCTGGAACTAACAAATTCTTTTACTCTCTACTAAAACACTACCCAAATCTAATAAAACATTACCCAAATCTAATAAAACATTATTGGATCTTCATACATGGTAGCATATGAAAAGGGAGAATGGTCTATAACAACAACAACAACTCCTTTCATAAATATCATTTGTGATTTAGAATTTGTGTAATAGGATTTATGGATCTAATTTTTTATGGTGATTATGATTTGGGATTTGAGAGATTTTGGATTTAGGTTTGCGGTATTTTATGAGTTTTTGAGGCTTGACATTTTATGCTCGTGGTAGAGGAGAGAATAAATTGTGTATCGATTGATTTTGGGTGATTGAGATTTGCTGTGATACAAAAGTCTTTTTTTTATGTGTTTACGAGGGTATATAAATCTTTTTAACTTATTTTAAATTTTGGGTTGACCTAAGATGTAAATTATAATTTATGAAACTATAGAAGCAAAGTGTAATCACAAGTAATTTTTTATTTTCTTTTAATTTTTTATACCAATTGTTATGATATTTTAATATTTATATAAAGAATCATGTCCAACTCATATCATTTAATAGAAAAATAAACGGAATACAACAAAAAATGTTAATTAAAACTCCTTATATCTAGGGGTTGAAATTATAAATAAAATATCTTAGAAGGTGAAAATCACATGATTTATGAAGTGTTTATATGAATTGGCTATTAGTTGAAGTAGATTAAGTTGTGTGTTTGATTTTGTGATAGTTTTTGTAGTTGCAGTTTAAAAAAAAAAGAAATTTAGTTGCAATTTTGAAAAAAAAAAAGTTTAGAGAAATATGTATTTGGTTAAACTATTGTGAGATGAATTTTTGTATACAAAATAAATGAAAGTAGGTCTCCATGAATGAAAAATAGGTTATTTTAACTTCTACAAAACTAAAGTTTGAAAACAATTATGTGTGGAGTCTGGTATAAAAAGTAGAAGCTATTTGGCAAACCAAACAATTTTTCTTTATGGTTGGGTAAAAAATAAAAGCTACTATAATACCAAATGATAGTGGTTAATATCAAATTACAATCTTCAATAAATCTTCTTCTCACTTATATTGTTGTTGTTGTTGTTGTATATTATTATTTGTATTTTTAAGTGACTTTAATTTTGTTCTTTCCCCAGTTTAATTTCACTTAAATATATCCATCTTTTAATCTCTTTGTTATTTCTCTAAATATTAAATTAAAAAATAAAGGTAATAATTCGAAATAAATTCATTATAAGATGTTACATATTTTTATAATAGTAGTAGTAATAGTATTAACAATAACAACTACCACTAACTAAAACACTAAAATATTTTGGGTATAGCTGAGGTGCTTCATTGTTCATATGAACGGTAAAACACCTCCCTTGTTTTTTTTATTTAATTTCATTCTTATAATTTTTTGTTTTTAGATTTAATCTTTTTGTGATCAAATTCCATGAGATAAAGTTTTAAATTATAGTAAAAAAATAAAATTAAAAGAGAGAGGACTACAATGTAAAACATAAAGAGACACAGTTAATCTTAAAGTTTTTATGAATTTCATTTTAGTCTAAAAGTTTATTTTGTTTGTTTTTTCACTCTCTAGGAGATGAGAGATAAAGTCATCGAAAAATAACAAAAGATAGAAAGTTATTGGTTGTTCGCATTTTAGCAACAAAAATAATTCAGGATTTTTGAGATGAATTCGATTTGACGAGAGAAGTTCGATGATGGTGAATTTTTTACATTTCAAAAAAAATAATTCAGGATCCATTTGGTTTTTTTGAACTCGATTAATTTTCATTTTTTGAAGTGATTTTAAGGGTGTTTTGGAGCTGTTAAGTGGTTTGTGGAGGTTTAATGGTGTTTTGATGTGTGTGTGTGTTAGGTAAAAATGGATGAAAAAAGATTTTTAGGCCAAACCTCTTGATTTTACAGCTACCATAATAGTAACCGTATTTTGGGTAGCAATTGAGTAGGCGTGTCGCCTACCATTATATGTAACTTATCACTTAATTAAAAAAAAACAAGAAAGAAAAAAAAGAAGAAGACGACATTCCTAAAGAAAACCAAGAGTAGGTTTATTTTTTTTTAAAAAAATAGATTAAGCATGTGGAGCTAGCCAATCATCATTTTTTTAATTAACACCTCTCTATTTTTTATGAACTTCTTACTATGTATTAATTTTTTATTTAAATTTCGATCAATACCCTCCTCTCTAATATTTTATTTTTTCACCTTTTTTAAATATTAGTTATTTCTTAATTATTTTGAATTTTTAGAATGAATTTTTCTAATTTGTATTTTTTTTTATATTTGGTATAAATAAATTATATTTACATAATGCATTTATACAAATAAAAATTAGTGATCTAAGATAAAAATATATATATATAAAAAAAAAATTCATGGTCAAATATTTTCATAATTATGTCATTTGCATTCTATTTTAGCTTTTAAAAAATATCAACAACTATTTTTTAATTTATTTATAGGTTATTAATTTTTTGATTTAGATTTAAATTGATACCCTGTCTCTTTTTTATTTTTTAAACTTTTTTTTTTGTTCATAAAGTATTAGTTAGTTTTTTTTTTTTATAAAAAAATATAAGTATTAATGCCGTCTATCCCTCTCTCCCTGGCCGAGCTCGCCCTTCACCGAGCTCGCCCTTCAAAATTATGCAGAGTTGAATTGAATTGAAGAGCAGGTAAATGAATCCCACCCTCATTTATAACCTAACCTAGCCTAGGGCTCTTCTATTTCTTCCCCAAATTTCCGTTTATTAAATTGCTCTACCTGGTGTTAAAAGAAATTAGGGATTGGAGGAAGAGGTGGTTTAAACAGGCAAGCTTTTCACAATGTCGGTTACAGCGGGTGTTAGTGATACAGCTTTAGCTGTTAGAGATAAACTTAGAGGTAAAATTGGACAGACCAAGGTTAAAAGGTACTGGCCTGGCAAAGCCCCTGAGTGGGCTGATGATGCTGATGAAGATGGAGATATTAGGATGGCGAGGGCTGCTGCCTTGGATAAAGCTTTTCCTATTCGTGATGATTCCTATGATGTTGCTGCGTCGAAAGATGATCCCAGGCTGCGTCGTTTGGCTGAGAGCAGGATTGATAATCGTGATGAAGTGAGGGCGGATCATAGGAGGATTCGCCAGGCTGAGATTATTTCGACGGAAGAGGAGGAGATGCGGAGGCAAGAATGGGCTGATATGGAGGAAGAGGATGAGGATGCATTGGAGGAAAGGAGGAGAAGGATTAAGGAGAAGTTGCGCCATAGGGAGCAAGAGGAGGCTGTGCTTCTTCCCATAGAGGAGGAGGAGGAAGTGGAGGAAGAGGAAGAAGAGGAGTCTGAGTACGAGACTGATTCTGAAGAGGAAATGACAGGAATGGCTATGGTGAAGCCTGTTTTTGTGCCCAAGTCGGAAAGAGATACTATAGCTGAGCGTGAGCGGCTTGAGGCTGAAGAACAAGCTCTTGAGGAAAAGGTGAGGAGGAAATTGGAGCAGAGGAAGGTGGAGACGAAGCAAATATTGGTTGAGGAGATACAGAAAGAGGAGTTGATTCAGAAGAATCTGGAGACGGAGGCAAATATTGCTGATGTGGATACTGATGATGAAATTAATGAGGCAGAGGAGTACGAGGCTTGGAAGGTCAGAGAAATTGCAAGGATTAAAAGGGATAGAGAGGCCCGTGAGGCAATGTTGAAGGAGAGAGAAGAGATTGAGAGGGTGAGGAATATGACCGAGGAAGAGAGGAGAGAGTGGGAGAGGAAGAATCCAAAACCTGCTCCACCATCGAAGCAGAAGTGGAGGTTTATGCAGAAATATTACCACAAGGGTGCTTTCTTCCAGGATCAGCCTGATGACCGGGCAGCAACTGCCGGAACAGATGACATTTTCAGACGTGATTTCTCATCTCCGACTGGAGAAGATAGGATGGATAAATCCATATTGCCCAAGGTTATGCAAGTCAAACACTTTGGTCGCAGTGGACGAACGAAATGGACCCATCTTGTCAATGAGGATACGACTGATTGGAACAATCCGTAAGTCCATTCAAACCATTATTTTTATTTTTATAGTTTTGATTTTCCATCATATCTGCTGTTTTATGAGCATAGCATTTATTTCTCTGATGTTGATCATTTGCACTTTGAGTTCAAAAAGGTCCCATTCATTCCCCTGTAAGTTTTGTTTATGAATGGGGATTAGTTTAATCCATACTTGCACTTATTGAAATCCAGCCAAAGCATTTTACACCAGCTTAAGGGCATGCATATCATAAATAACAAGAAACAGAATTGGTTCTATGCATGTTCCTGATGCCAGTCTTTGTAATAAATTATACATGCTCTCAAATTCTAATTTCTTAGTCTCAAACTCGTAAGTTCTTTGCAGTACATTCTTGCTGATGGAAAAATTAAGCTCCAAATCCGAAGAAGATGCTTTATTCTATTAGTGGAAGATGATCACAATCTAATTCAAAAACGTCGCCAAGTTTAATTGAATCATTTGGACTATTACGGTCTCATGTAGTATGACAATCCATTCTCCTCCTTTTTCTCCTAAGAGGCATCGACTCAAAGCTGAGGCCTTGGGAGTTGGTCTGTTGGAGTCCCCTGGTTCAAATGCCCACCCCCCACTTCAAAATTTAAGAAAAAAAGAAGCGTCCTCTTTTCCATGTGTTTTCATGCATGTCTTCGGTGAAATAATTTTTATTTTGAGGGAAACTAGAATCAGAATCTTTTGATGCCAAGGGTAGTTACTATCTCATTCTTCAGTTTTATGACCTTTGTCTTTCAAATTATAAAAAA